>LNAP01002199.1_pt1 | contig 19792 bp, 25 predicted proteins | sample 602601 | NCBI WGS metagenome assembly LNAP01 (sample SAMN02440304, study PRJNA202911) | soil metagenome | biome: Subtropical and temperate rainforests or woodlands; isolation source: soil samples (1 kg each in a 20% v/v slurry with milli Q water) were... ...
GGAAAGAATGACCGTATGATGACGCGGTCATCCTTTCCGTCCATCTTTGGACACCAGACACCGTCAACTTCTGGACGCTAGGCTCTAGCGGTAACAATATTATTAAAAAGTGATATAATTCTAAGATGTTTGTTTATGCGCTTATACATGAATCCATTTTTCGTTTTCCATTGAAATACTAACCGAACAGCATCATCCCCACAGTCCCGCATTTTGCCCGTCTTTAAATCAACAGAAGAAAATATAAGTATTTTCACAGACGGATTCTTTGTTGAAATTGAGTATATATGTTCCCTTACTTCTTTCTCCTTATATAGTAGCTTCCACTCTGCCGTAATATCAGTCATAAATCCAGCCTTGCTCTCCTTCAATATTCCATACATATTAGATTGAAACTGCCCAAGCGTAAATCTAATATACTTACTCAAATGAGCCTAACCCCCTTTTTCAATTATGTAATCCTTTTTCATTGCAGAAGCGGGTTCCCTACATCTATAGTTCTTCCATTACTAGATGCCCATCTAGTTCGCGCATCACTTTTAATGTTCAACCATAGGGTATTTGAAAATATCTTTTTAACAATAGTTTCATTTTGAAGCCCCTGAAAATTCAAAGTTTTTGGCTGCCCTTCCGAGTAGTACAGAACAGGAACAAACTCAAATTCAGTTTTTTCATAGCTTTTAAAGTACTGATATGTTTCTAATAGTCGGATAATAGCAGCCGTTCCGCTAGTCTCATACCGTTCGTAAACAAATAAACGTAACGAATCGTTGGACGTCTTTACAAAATTATAGTATATCTTTGTATTGCATATTTTACCTGGCCCCTCAGTCAATTGTTGAACTTTTCCCACACCATTTTTGCCGTGTGCATAAAAACTAATGATGTCCAACCATTGCTTGTTATGTTCTGAGCAATTGTCTTCTGATAATATAAATCCCCCTAGTTCATCTACAGTACCAAATGACATATTAAAGTTGAGACACCATTGTGTCATACGACTCAAAAAGGCTTGTTGGGCGGTAATCAATCTTCGATTAATTCCGTATTTAGTGTCCGAGCTTGTAATAAAAATTAACCCTTCAGGCAACTCTTTATTGTTTTTTTCACACCATTCGAAATAATTATTATAACCGAGAAACTTCTTTTGAAGTGCCTCAAGATATTCTGACCCTCTATCTACCTCGAGTAAAAACTTCTTTTTTCCTATCTCGATCTCTCCATCCGGTCTAAAGCGATACATCTTACCATCAATTTCATAAGACGCACTGCAATAACGGTTATCGCGGTAAGTGATTTCCCTATCCCAATGCTTATCCATAATTGTATTTATTTTTAAAAATACATCTGTCGTCATGATGTGATGCAATACATTATTTTTAGGAGGTCTCTGCAATTCATATGAAAATTCCCCCAGGTCACCCCAAAAGCCTTTTCCAATATAACCTGGTTGGAGATCACGAATTTCATAAGCAACTTGGAGACCTGTTTCTGTTAAGTAGTAGAAATTTACGTTTTTGTTTTCAAACCTTATAGCATCAGTCACAATGAGTTTTTCCTCCGTCAGGTCCTGAAAGTTCTTATAGGCGTTCCGCCTGTATGTTTCATGAGCTGTCTTTCCCAACGAAAAAGCAAGCTTATCTACGAGTTGATTAAATGTCATTCCTCGATACTCGTAAAGTATATCCAAGATCATACGCTTAGTTGGGGATAGTGTATTAAGAACATTTTTCAAGTGCTTCCTCTCCTTATCGATGGTTTATAAAATTAGTCAGGCTATAAAAAAAGTATTCAATCCATAATCCACCATCACCTAAGAATTCCGCATGGTTCTGCGGTTTATCAAAAGGCACAGCTACTAAATTCATGTACTAAGCTAAGATACTAACGGGTGGCACTACGATTAGTCGTGGTCTTAGTAGATAGCTCTAGTAGAATAGGTAATACTCCCTTTTCGTAGCCTGCCTGCGTCCGACTAGTGGTGTCTTCTAGCGGACTTTGTAAAGAAAAAACAACAACAAAAAACGACCTGATAGAAATCAGATCGTTACTCTCACATATATGTATTTGGTCATAGAAACGAAATAAGGGCAAGGACACCTCTTGCTCAATTAATAAATCTAGAACCTCACAAGTGGGGTTAATTCAAATTTTAAGCAGGTAATACTGCTAATTAATAATTAGAATGGGCTGGTCCGTCTGGTCCGCCAAAAAAACATGGTAGGTACTAGGGCATACCTATAATTTTAAATTACTTTTTTAAAAAAAGCAAGAAAAATTACATAATTCAACGATTATTTTAAAATAAAGACAATAGGGATACCTTAAGTATACATAAAGTATCCTGAGGGTATCCCTATTGGATGTATTATAAATCCACGAAACTATTGCTATCTCTAACATAATAACAATCAGGTATTATGCGGTACACCCTGTTAGGGTTACTTTAAGTATCCCTTAGTTAACCTTAAGTATACCAATTAAACGATTCATAAGTGCTTACATTTTCAATCATTCACAAACGACTTTTTTTAAGCTAGACTGTCAGGATAGCATCCGTTATTGCAATTGCTAAGCTGCATACCTCTGCCTTCTATTTCAAAATAATAGCATCCTCGAAAATATCACCTAGTACACTTCAAGAATAAACCAAATACTCACCTCCAACTTTAAGCAACAAAAGAAGCGGATTCTTCGTGATTCATGCCGGGTGATAATGGATTTCTGAATTTCACTCTGAGGGTATTAAAAAATCGACAAATCGTTCGATGGCACAAGACAGCTAAGTCGCTGCACTCGTCCCAGGTATAGGATTTCATGCCATGTAACGCGTAGGGTTTGACCGACCGCCTCGCAGCGCCGCAAACGCGCGCCTGGGATTCGCGCGCGTTGGAACAGAAAATTTCTTGCACGAAAAATTCAAGTTACAAAACATCCGGAACTTGCCCGACAAAAATATTGTAGCCTTTGTGCAACCACGACAATTCGACGGCATTGTGGCAAAAACAACTAAAAATGATCTAAGCGGCATTCGATTCCTGCATAAAAAAACGGAAGATGTTGGTTCCAAGGGGGGACGCATATTTGTTGCCGAACATGAGAAGGTTCACCCTGTCTTAAATCAACTGGAAAAGTATCTGACTAGAGTAAGAACAAAGGTAGAAACAGCAGAGGGCAGGGCTCAACGCAGTCATAGAAGGAAGGGAAATTACGAAGTTAACGAGTTGACCTGGCACGGTTAACGCTATATGTATGCACAAGAACGTGTCAAGTCCTTACTGCACCACGGACTAACAGAATTTGAGGTTAAGCAACAAGTATCAAATGAGTTGGGTCATGAACGATCAAGCATCGTTGATATCTATGTCGGCCGCGACTTCTCTTACATTCAATAGTATAATTCCTTAAGAATAAGGCACACCTAGCTATCGTAAGGTGTGCCTTATTATTGCAAGAGTCATATTGTGAAATTGAGTGGAAAAAACCGGCTTTTTTGGTTTAAAAACTTGAATATCTGTTCATTTGGCGTGATCTTTTGAAACAATGGTTTACGTTTGATCACACGAAACCAAAACCATTGCCTGCTTCTAGTGATCCTAATATTATTTCGATTATTCCGTATCTTTAATGTATTCATGTCACTCATCCACCGCCCTTCTTTGCCTCCCGTTTTGAATAAACAGCTGACAAGTAGCAAGACCCGCTTCTTCCATGATTGGATCGTCTGTACGCAAAAACATCTGAATGCATTCAAAATACCCCTTCATTTCGGCCTGAGAAAGAAAACCAAATAATTCGTAATGAAGATCAAGTATCTCTTTTAGTAACACCAACTTTTCTTTACTAGTCATAATACAGCGCTGGTCCGTTCTATAATTTTATTTTGCTGAATATTTCATTCAACTAAGTTAATTCGTATCAGGTTTCAATTCGAGTAACATATTCTCGTATTTTCTCAGCTCTTTCCCCAGATCGCGCATATGGCCCTCATATTGTTCCAATCTAGTTTGGTAAAACCATGTCCACCATTTTGTCGGATCCGGTTCTCCCCACTTCTGAGCCAATTCTTCAGATGTTGAGTTGTTGATTGTATCTATGTATAATTTAATATCCCTCTTCGCATCAATGATCAGGCTTTCTATTAGCAGACGTTTTACTGCTACTTCATCAATGTAAGGTATTAATTCAGCGTAATATCTGTCCGCCTCTTCCAGCTGATCATCAGAATCATGCGATCGGCAAAACAAGGGATCTTTCACGCATCCTTCCTCAAATTCCAAGTAAACATCAAACACCTCTTCTCTCTCATCGTTATAAAATAGCCCAGCTGCCGGTATGTTTCTAAGAACTATTTTCATTCTTCAATTCCCCGTCCTGTTAACCGAAATACTGCATCAGATTAAGTGCCCGATCGTATGATTCGGCGATAGTGTATTTGTACTCCTGCTTATTGAAAGTTTTATTTTGCACCTTAAAAGCAATACCAGAGACACGATACCTTTCCGAGTCTTTGTATAAAAGCTCTGTAATCCCACTCTCCGTCTGAGTCACTAAAAACCGGAAATAAACATTATCCTTAATCAGATCCAGCACTAGTTGCTTCTGAGCATCCTGATAAACTTTGTAAAACCTGAATGTAGTTAGTTCACCCGCTTCATCCATTAATATCATTGTTTCAAGTGGCTTCCGCTTCACAACAAACCCTCCGGTGAATTTTTTATTTACATTTTCTAATTGCAAAACCCCGTTACCATACATTCTACTCCGTTAATGCCTCCTATAAAGAACCAAGCCCAAACCGAAAATCGTGCTCACTAATGATTATATTGTTCCTGCTTCATGACTCGATTGAGCATCTGCTAATAATATTAATGACTTATGTGCACATTATAAAATATATAAGTTTTATTTTCAATAATTAAAACTAATTTGAAGCTTATAAAATGAAGAACATTTTCCTAACCTCAATATATCGAGGTGAAATGCTGAATGGAAATATTAAGAAAGCTTATTGGGGAGAGAATTCGTTTCATCCGCAAGCAAAAAGGTTTGACCCAAGAAGAACTAGCTGATAAAGCACAGTTAATGTACCAGTATATTGGTGCAGTTGAGAGAGGAACACGTAACATCTCTATAGACTCATTGGAAAAGATTATAACTGCTTTAGACGTTGGTTATGATCAAATCTTTGCGTTTGCAAGTACTTTAGATCTTACAATCCGGGACGATGAATCAAATAAGGATTTTATCCTCACTGTCCATCAAGAATTATTGAAATCAAGATCCCTTGAAGAAATCAAGGCTATTCATCGAATTACCGAGGAAATTTTAAGAACTTTCCAAATTAAAAAATAATCTACAGATTTTCAGTCGACACTTGATACTTCTAGCTACTTTTGCCCAAAAACTTTATACTAGAATAATCCAATATCGCTCTTAAGGTGGTGCAAACTTTTGGGCAACGATGTTCATGTCTTCACTGTCCATAATGGCAAGATTATCGAAACCATTCCTGGAAAAACTCCTAAGGACTCCTTTCTATTTATTCCTGTAAAGAAAGGATCCACTGAAATTTTAATGGATCAACGTGAGAAGATGAAACTAAACCGAGATCTTATTAGAATGAAATTCGAAGCTGCTTCAAAGCGAGGTAAATAGTTTTTTTAATAATACTTATACATCATATTTTGTATCCTCTTGACTGTTTACAACAGATCTTTTATCATAGAGTCATACCTATGGATCAGCCTTCCTGTTTGTTTCCTGCTAAGTGCTAGGAACTGAACAGCTTTCCCGCCAAACGGATGGGAACATTCTAAAGATAAATTCAAATTGAATTATATTTCAATTTGCCGAAATATCCTTTTCTCGTTCTCGTTTAACCACGATCAGGATATTGTAAATAAAATTCAGGTTGAATCATTATTAACCTGTGCAATTTCTAATTCTATATCGATCGAGTATTAAATAAGGCCCTTTTCAGGCAGTCATTATTATTTCTGCTGAAAAGGGCCTTTTTGCGTTCTTTACGTAGCTTCAAAGAAAATTGATAGCCGATATCTCCCCATTTTATTAATGGCGGCTTGCAAAAAATGGAGAAAAAACACTGTCTTCATGAACATGGGAGGGTGATAGAAGTCACAACTTAACTGAATCCATAAACCTTAAGCATTACATAATGTTCGAGGCTCTTATAGACGCTGACAAAATAATGGTGTTCAAAATTTGCTGGCATTCCTTGAAGTACCTACTCTAAAGATATGGGAGGAATCAACATGCAAGATACAATTAAGGAAACAACAATTGAGACTTTTCCGCCTGTAAAACGCAATACTCTTACTTTCAATGAAGCCTGGGAAGAGATCTTCGAACGTGCTGTTTCCAAAGACAAGCTTTATGCTGAAGTCAGAGCGAAAAAAATCCCTCATACAAGGGTGGGATCTAAGATCTTGTTCAGAAGGGATACATTGCTCGCATGGTTCCATGAGCAGGAAATTAAAAATTATCTTACGCAAAATGATCATGCCAATTAATTTAAACGGAAAGGAGCCATCAGTATGGCCAGTCTTCAAAAACGAGGAGATAATTCTTGGCTTCTTGTAGTAGAAGCAGGATTCGAAGCAAACGGAAAGAGAATCAGAAGAACAAAAACCGTTAAAGCAAAAGGGATTCGCCAGGCAAGAAAACTGCTTGCAGAATTCGAAACCGAGGTACAGGCAGGACATTATATTGCCCCTGAAAAAATGACTTTTTCGGCATTTGTAGACGAATGGAAAGAGAAATACGCGGAAAAAGAGCTGGGGGGAAAAACGTTAGATATTTACATGCGCTTTATAAAAAATCGTATACTTCCGGTTTTTGGCCACTTGCGTCTTGATAAGATCCAGCCATTTCATATTGTTAACTTTATATCCGACCTTGGAAAAGACGGCTTTCGGCAGGACGGCAAAGAAGGCCAATTGTCCCCCGGTACGATCCAATACGTTTATCGAATTCTCAAAAACATTTTATCTCGTGCAGCCGAATGGAAAATTATTAAAAGCAATCCGGTTGCTGAAGTCAAAAAGCCAAAAGTCATCCAAAAAGAAATGGAGGTCTACGATGATGTGGAAGTAAATCAACTGTTTGATGCCCTGGATAAACAACCTTTTAAATGGCGGATGATGATTATGCTTGCACTTACAACAGCACTTCGTCGTGGAGAACTCGTCGGTTTGGAGTGGAAACACATTAATTTGGAAACTGGTATCCTTGAAGTAAAGCAGAGCATTTCATCTTCTGTTAATGGAGTACGAATTATTACCGAACCGAAAACAAAGAAGTCCAAGCGGAAGATTAGTTTATCAGATACAGTAATCGAGCATCTTAAAGAATATTATCTTGAGGCCCGGAAAAAGCGATTGGCTCTGGGTGATGCCTGGAAGGGCGGAGATCATTTCTTTGTATTCAGCAACGATGAAGGAAATGCATATTATCCTGAAACACCGTATCTATGGTTTAGAGAATTCTTGAAAAAGCATGGGTTCAAATATATTCGCTTTCACGACCTTCGGCATACTTCAGCTACTTTACTTATCAACAAAGGCGTACATGCCAAAATTATTTCTGAGCGCCTCGGCCATGCCAGTATTACAACAACCATGAATGTCTATGGGCACGCCCTAGCCTCGGCAGACAGAGACGCGGCGAATAAATTGGATTACATTGTACCGGCTAAAAAAGAGAAACGAAATGGATAGATGAAGCAGCATCGCAGGCGTATGCCTAGGTGCTGTTTTTTTAGGCCATTGAGTCCGCGACCTATTTCCAAGCCCCGCCTCCATTTGAGTAACCAACTAAAGCATAAATGTCATTCTTCATCTATATATTGTCCGTGAGGTGCGCTTACTCATATTTACTTTGTTTGTTTCGAAGATGAAAATTATAACAATTATCATAATAAGTTTATTAATTCAAAGCGATGTACAAAGATTGTGATAATATGAGGATAGCGCTTTATTAACGAGTTCCCCAAACACAGGGAAGATATTAATTAGATCGCCCTTATTCTTGGTGGTTCAGATCGTAACCGTCAAGCAACTCTAATTTCAATGTTTGAGAAACAAATGGAGTCAGGTTGTTTCTCAAAACCTCTATGCTCTAGGTTTGATTAATGAAAATTATAAAGCAATGGAACTCCATGAAACGAAAAATTGAGTCTTTATGATCTACTTGAAAAACGCGTGAAGGTAAAAATATTTAAAAGAAGGTAGGGGCACTGGATATGCAAGATGAATCAATTGGAGACAGTACATCATCCTGGATAACGATATGAATTTCTTGTAAAAAGTATTTTAATGAAAGGACTACCTTATGCAGTCCAAAATTATACGAAACGCTGTACGCTGTCTATCGTGTAATGACATAATAGAATCAAGCACTAGATATGACTTTAAAACCTGCCGCTGTGGAAAAGTTTCAGTTGATGGTGGACAAGATTATTTGAAGCGCTCTTTCCCCTCCGGAGATTCCACCGATTGGTTTGAAGAATTATCAGAATGGGAGTAAACAATAATAGGCCAAAATATAGTGACGAGGCGAATTAACGTTTCTAACACAGTAAATTATGGTGTGTTATATTTTACATTTTGTACTGTCAAAGCTTCTTACTTACACCAGCGTCCTAAGCACCTTGCCTTATACTGTCATGAATCAAAAAATCAGCCCTTCCATCAAATGGTGTAGGCATTTCATTAATCAAGATCAACTTGTTGCCCCCATACTCCCTTACGAGTCCTGCAGCCGGATTTACAGTGAGCGAAGTCCCTCCGACTATGAATATGTGGGCTTCTTCAATGCATGCTCTTGCCTGAAGTAATATATCTGTATCCAGACTCTCTTCATAAAGAATCCGGTTTCACGATACTGCCGCATACATCGCATTTCGGAACATAAGTCTTGCAGTTCAACATATAATGCAGGTCAAAGAATTTATTACAGTTCATACAGTAGTTTCGATGAACGGAACCATGCAATTCAAGCACATTGCCGTTCCCCGCCACCTGATGCAAACCGTCAATATTTTGGGTTATCACCGCTTTTAACCTTCCATCTTGTTCCATATGCGATAAAGCTTGGTGGGCTCGGTTAGGTAAGGCATCTTTATAAATCATTTTACTTTTGTAGAAACAAAAAAAATCTCCCGTATGCTCCATGAAAAACTACGACTCAGCACTACTTGCGGCGGAAAAGCCGATTCACTCTTTGTTTGATATATCCCCGCAGTTGATCTGAAGTCCGGAATATTACTTTCGGTTGACACACCCGCTCCACCGAAGAAAACAATGTTGGTGCTGGAAGCAACCATTTGTTTTAAGCCTGCGAAGTCCATCATCCATACCTCATTCCATCAAATTATACTCTTGCTATAAAATCTTAACACATTTTAGATTAGCCTCCCCCTTTTAAACAGCAGAGGAGTACTTCTCAAGAGCCTTGTCTTAGCAAGATTCAATAGTCTAGTGAACCATCTGCGCGCACTTTACGTTCAATAATTCCGAACAACGCTTGCCCCCTACGTGTTACCGCGTCTGCTCATAATTACTTCAAAAATAGCCCATAAGCTTGAGCCAAATGTTGTCCATATGCACTGCCTACATTAAATATTGCGGATCGTCGCGATGATAGATGCAGCAATAATCGGGATGAACCCACTTATACCCGTCATCAGTCCGGATCGGATCCTCCAACAAACCGCACTCCGTCAGAAATTCCCGCAATCGTATTACATTGGTCCGCACACGCTGGCCGGTCCAGATTAAACGGTTCTCAACGTCCCTCTGATTTAATGGGATTCTTGAATGAATCAGCAACATTAGCAATTGGAGTTTTGGTCCCGAAATAGAGTACCGTCCACCCATATAACGAATATATTTGTGGTCATGGTCCGTGCAGTCAAGTATGAATCGGGACTCATGCCGCAATTCGTTCTGTAATTCCTGCTCCGTCAAAAGACTTGTTCCGTTGTCCCCGAATTTCGCATACTGCTGTTGTTCATCCATTAAAATTTCATTGTCAATCTCATCTATATATAGCATATTGGAATCCGGATCTTCGATTGTCTGAAACATCTCCTTAGCTCTCCTGGCAACTTCGGCACTCCGCCTCTTATGGGCCAACGATAACCGGGAGAGTGCTTTTAAACGCTGAGAATCATCAATCAACGACCATTTCTCCGGTTGCCGTTCAGGTTCTCGATGCCGGAACGTATTTAAAGCTCTGTTAAAGTTACCGATCGCCCGCTCCCACTCCCCGTTATGGTAATGGATAAAGCCAAGTCTATAATTAGCGATGGGTACCGGCTTTGGCTTCTTCAATTGGATTAACTCTTCAAAAAAGTGCCTGCCTTTTTCAAAATCTACTTTTCTCCTCTTGAAATCCCATCCGAGTTCCATCAAGAGTCGTGAAATTGTTGGTTCGAAACGAGTTTCATTCGGGGATAGCACCCACATTCTCCAATAGAGATGAATAAGTTCTTCCGTCACCTCGGTATTCGGATCCTGGTCATATTGCTCCACCAATTGATCCTCCATCGCCTCCAACACCGTCAAATCGGTGATTGCCACGTAACGCTCCTGTTTGTCATCGTGTGTTCTAAAAACTCCCATTATGACACCTTCCTGTTGGCTGAGTTATGTACGTTTTATTAGTTCTGTCAGCAAGTGACGAATCCTTTTTCATTGTCAAAAAATTTACATCTTGGCAAAACACGCTTGCTTGTACCATATTCATACTGCTCTTGCGGAACCAATTTAAAAATATCATCTACCCGAACCCCGAAAAATTCCGCAATTTTAGAAGCCACCGGCAGCGACGGTTGGTTTCGAGTTCGCTTAATCATAGAAATCGTCTCGCGATGCAATCCGCAATAATGGGCTAACTCCGTCTCAAGATCAATGATATTGATTCGGGTGCCGCCGTTCTCAGCAAGCCTTTCCGCTTGAAGTAGTATGAACCGGCGGGTTAGATCGTTTACAGTTGTGTAAGGAAGAACCGTTTTGGCCATTGTTATCTCCTCAGGAAATTTTTTGTTACTGCTGTAAACAAGTCTTCGCCACAATGCTTCATCACGTGAAGCAATAACCGAATGGTGTCCTGACAGTGCAAGATATTTACGTATTCGCGATCCGTATGCTCGTTCATATACCCCGCAGACACGTTGATGGACGGCACCCCTTGCTCCGCGAAAACCGCTGCATCGCGGCTGCCCCGCCGATCCACAACGATACCAAGGTCAATTCCTTTCAGCCATTCGGGATCAATCTCTCTGGACCCGCACAGGCCGATTTCCTCTTCACGGGTAAACGCCAGTTTGACTTTACCGGCAAAACCGGTTTCACCCAAATTGCGTAGCACAGCCAAAATAATCGCAATACCGGCGCGGTCGTCCGCACCCAGAGGCCCATGGCTGCTAAACCATACGTCATCATCTTGAATGATTTCTCTGTCCTCCTCCACCCAAACCGTATCCATATGCGCGGACAGCAGAACTGTGGGGCCGTTCTCTCCATAATTCATCTCCGCCAGTACGTTTCTATAGTCATCAAACCAAACCTTATCGGTTAGCGATTTGAGCCGCAAATTTAGATAGTTTGCTACGGGTTCCTCCCTACCGCTTGAGGCCGTAATGGAGAGCAGCTGATACAGATCATTTTTGAAAGTCATCATACGTTAGCAGCTCCTTTTTCAATCATTTCGTTCATCCATTGGCAGAGCGCAGGAAAATCATTCTTCAAACTCTCAGCTTGCTCACGCATGCTGCGGTTCTTGAATATGTCCCGGCGTAGCCCCCGAAGCTCAGATGCCATTTGAAGCAGAGCCAGTCCCATCTTGACTGTATCGGATTGGATCATTGGAAGGGTCCAGCGATCCCACCCACCAAGCGATGCTTGCAGTCTTGGACTGCCCTTGCCGTCTATCACGACCTGCCAGTTATAAGCCAACTCTTCCACGTTCAAATAACGTTCCTGCACGATGTTAAACCATGCCGCAGCCCATTCACTTGCAAAGTAGACTTGCGGGGTCTTTGTGCGGTGTCCGTCACATCCGCCGGTTACCAAAACGCCCGCGGCGCTCATTGCTTTCACCAATAAAGCAATGCCCCTGTCAAGCGAAAGGCTGTTCCAACGAACCCCGTGGTTACGCTTAGTGAAAGCTTTCCAGGTATGAAAATGCAGCGGGATCGCAGCACGGTTGTAAGGAACCGGCATTTTCTCAATCATTCGAAGAACTTCCGGTGTGATTACGGGTGACAGAATTTGCATTTGCAGACCAGAGTAGCATACGGGGACCCCGGTAAACTCCAGCAATTGGCGGGCATCCCGATAATCCTGCTTACCGTTACCTGCGCTGAACACGATCCGATCCTCTTCCACGGTCACCATAAATCCTCTTTTCACTAATGCTGCACCGATCTTTTGAGCTGGCTTGTTAGTTGTCGTTTTCATTTGGAACATCTCCTCGTTTTTGTTTTATTGTTTTTCTTGTCTCTATTAAACCATCTGCGGGTTACACAGCTTGTAACGTAACTTTACGATTTCTGCCTGAGTTTCAGAGCATCTCCTTGCGTCCTCTTTAATCCTCTCTTGTTTGTTTGAACTTATTGAGTTTATTATTACGTTGACGGGTTACACGGCTTGTAACGCAAAAAAAACCAAGGCGGATAAGCCATGGTTAAGTTAAAGTGGGTAGTTTGTTAAAACGATTTTTTGCGAGCAAATCTCCCGATATAAAAAATTTGTCGTCCTAAATGAGTTGTCTTCAGTTGGCTAAGCACTAGTTCTTATGGTGCAGGTTGTAGTGCGGTGTTCTTCGATGCGTTAGTGGGCTGGTTATTGTATCTCGGATTTAAACCCGAGGTTAGCCCTGTTCCTGAAACTACTCAACCAGTTCGTTCCACATTAACTCGTACCTCCCTAAAACGGCAATTCTTCATCGACTCATCCTGAGGAGCTCGTTTAGGTGATGCGGACATGGACCTTTAAAAGTTTGGCCGCTCGTTTGCAGTCTCTTCATCTATTTGTAACTTGGAAATATCACAATAATGGAGAATGTCACTAAAAAGTAAACGAACAAACTCGCATCTTGTATAGATAGAGTTGTCATTCAGTTTCTTTTAGTTCCAACAATTCTTGAAAAACGTTTAAGATATCAAGGCACGCCGAGAGTAATTCTACCAACTTCCAATCTTGTATGAAGTTCTCCTCAATACCATGAATTATACGGTTTCGCTCATCTTTATACACTAGATCTAGATATCCTAATCGTTCACATAAATTTACTTTTCCATGGCTCCTTTTGAACATTTGTGGCCACTCTGGAATTTTTCATAACATTGAAAGCGACGTTAACTTTTTTGTATAATCCGGGGTTGAAAACGTTCTCTGATATTTATCGAATGTAATATTAGGCTCCTTTTCTGCTATTTGCCGAGCTAACTCCCAAACAAGTCCCTCATTTTCGCGTATCATTAAAGTAACTGCAGACCGCTTAAAATCTGCTTGATAAGCATTAAGAGCTTCCCCAATTCCATTTAGATGCACCTTTACTTCTTCAGGCCAATAACCATTGATTATTACTCTTAATTCACTCATAAGAGCGGGTAAAAATTTGTTTAATATTTCCTTGTTATCGGTATCAACCATTTTATAGTAATCACCTAAGGGAAGGTGCTTCATCCAACGTAATCTCTCCTCCACCCTCTCTAGTGCAAACATTGAAGGATGAGGGAAATAATCAAAGAAAGGGCTTACACTCAGCGTTGCATACGGGGACACTCTAGAAACTGCATATGACCGAGCCTGCTTTTCGGTAGACTTTTCTTCAGCCTCTTCTATCCACCCTTTAAGATTAATTACGTTGTATCTAATTTGTATCGACTCATAGGGGTTTTTCAAGGGAGCAGACTTATTTCACATACTGTTCTAGGTTCTCATGCAAGAAGCCATGGTACGGTACAGAGAAGAAAATTGCTGTATCCGGTACATTTTTACCCATTAACTAATTACATAAGAATCATCACTAGTGATACTTCTCAGATGCTGCTGAAGGCCTTGAACCAGGTTACATTAAAAAGAGAAAATGATCTGTTATATATTATTGAATATGCTTATATGTAACCAAAACTGAACATCCTTTGAGTTGTCAAAAACTCTATCGTCAAACCTGGTTTAATATTCAGCAACAATCAAAACAAATCTTTCCGGCAACTTGGAATCATATTCTCTCGAAGTCAGGATGACAGTTGATGAAAAACGAATGAAAAAAACGGTCACGCCAGCAGTCCGCGATAAATACGCGGCTAATAAACTCGATTCAATAGTCCAACCTAAGAAAGAAAAGAAGAATGGTTAGTTAAAGACCAGTTGGTCTTTGTTTATACTTATCACTAAATCCGATACCTGGCAGGACCTCTAAATACCTCCCTAATATGCCAGTTAATAAAATTATCTTTGGGCATATATACCGGATGTATGGGTGATCGAACCTTCTTACCATGAAATCTCATAAGCCACTCATCGAAACCATTCGTCCCATGGGCCTGCTCGGCCACAAGCAATTCCCGCTCCTCCGTTATAGTAAAAACACCACGGTCAAATAGCTTATGATGCAGCGAGCAAAGTGCAATCCCATTCTCCTCCGTATCGGGTCCACCTGCTTGGTGCCATTGAATATGAGCCGCGTCAATGGCAACCAAATTATTTCCCAGTCTGACATTAAAACCACATACCGCGCAGCCGTACTCATATGCTTTTAATATTTTATCCCTAAAGTTCGAATCGCGTGCCCGCTTCTTTCTTATAGAGAAATCTAGCCCTACTTCCTCAAGAATATCTTGATGAATAGTCTCTGGAAAATGCTCATTTATCAGCAATTCTGCCAGTTGTTGAATGAGGGAATCATTGTTCTTAAGAAGTGCAAGGACCTCCAAACTAAACCCTCCCGCGACTTGTTCCATAATGAGCAACTTATCAGAAAAATTTCTTTTATCAATCGTACTGGTTAATGTCCAAATTCCGTGTCGGACAAACGGTTCCTCGGGATGATATGATTTTCTGGGCGGTCCAAACTCAATCAGAAGCTTTTTCAATTTTCCACGGACTTGTTCATAAGGTAAGATCGTATTATTTTGCTGTAGTTGAGCAAGCCCTAGAAGAATTAATAACGGTTTATGAGGAGCCCGCTGTCCGTTCTTTTTCCATATGGAAAGATTAGATATTTTTTCTTTTAGCTCGGTCGCTTCCATTATCCCCACCTCCTACATATCTTTTATTAACGAACTGCCGACTCTATTATTAATAAATAAAGAATATACTGTAAAATAACAAAAAGAAAGCAATCGCTACCGCCACAAGGTTGACCTCCTTACAGTGGGCTCGCTTTCTTCTTAACCGAAACATTGCCGATCTCCATGGGTTGTTTAGCCCGTATTTTCGCATTTGCAACGGTCTGGCACCCGTCTTTACTATCATACTATATCCATTTATTTGCAACATAATATTCTAAACAGTAAGTTTTTTTCCCAGGATAAACAATCCATTGTAAAAAAACGAACTCTGGCGAATAACCTTCCTGTTTGTTTCGAACTTCCATCAGAATCTGGACGACTATTCCACAAAATTTCTTGAGGTGTATGAACGTGCGTCAAACCGCAAGACCGGAATTGCTATCCGAAAGATCCAAATTTCTGTTGGGAAAACTCGCGAACGATCGAAAAACGACGCCCCTGCTGCGGATTCTATTGTATAAGTCCAACGCCTTTTTCAGCCCTAGTACTTGCCAGAGTTGAGTAATTGTCCCCATTGTCAAGACACAATCTCTTGAGGAATAAGTTATATCCTCCATTCTCGTAATCTAATAAATTAGGATGCGATTTTTTCGACAGTGTTCCAGACTAAGGCGCTACCCCGCATAACAACATCTACACAAACAATGGGTAATCCGAGCAACAGCCTAAGATCTATCGCCATCGGTTGCCAAGCCATTTCTCTTCAATTTTCAAAATGGGACGTGAGGTATGCAGGAAATAAATCTCCTTCCTCGGAGATGAGCTTTTTAAACAAACTTTTATGTATTATTGTCTCTAGAAACCTCTAAATATGTCCCGAGAATCCATGCTGTAAATCCAATGAGACTCCAATAAAAGACCGCCCAGAATGAAAATTTCCACTCAATGAGCCAGAATGCGAATAGTAATTCACATACAATTATTCCAAATGCATTACCATGTTCGCGCAAATGCCTATAAGATTCAATGTATTCTTTTCTCTTAATAGAGAATTTAGAGGTATCCAATTTGCTTGTAGCTCTATATAAACTCAATTTAGCATAAAACTTTTGGATGCTTGATGAGTAAATAAATTGACCTAAAAGTATTGCAAGTACAATGAAAATGCTTGTAACATGTCTTCCTGCTGGAGTATCGCAGGCACAAAATATTGCAAGCAGTATACTAATGATGAAAATCATTGCCCAAAATATTATTGTGACAAATTGTTCACTGCCACTCTTACTAGCATTAATACTGAATATTACAGATCGCAATCCATGAAGAACCAGTATTACCATACTCGAAAAATACATGTATAAAAATCCAGCTATAGCGAATATTATTGCCGCTAGTATCGGAAATCCAGTTTGTTTTACTTCAATATCTTTATTATCAGGAACTTTATTAAACAACTTTAGAATATAATCCGCATCGTCCTTTCCTAAAGAGAACGATGTTTCATACAACAAACTTTCGATGTGCTGTTCAATCATTGTTGTATTCTTGTCAGCTACATTAAATAAAAAAGAATCTGTGATTTCTTTGTTATAATTAAGCACCAAATAGAAGAGGATAACTACTCCGAAAATTGTACCGAGTAAGTAACGAACCAAGTAAAACTCCCAAAAACGACTTCCACTCATGAAATAACCTCGCATTGTGATTGGATTGACAACTTAAAAGCTTACAACATTTGTTTGGACAAATATTTGCTCCTGGGAAATAATTTTAGACGAAAAGTATAATAAGGCGCAATACTCTCGCACCGAATCTCCTTATGACACTCACTATAATTTGGATTGTCAACACGAAACTGGACAACATTTATGAGGGCCTTTTTCTGGCTTCCACGGGGGTAAGATACTCCAAAGTGCCGTGAATTCGGCGATGATTGAACCAGTGAACGTAATCACTTAATTCCAACGCCAATTGTTCAGAGCTTAAAAAATGAGCGTGATTAGCAAATTTAGTTTTAAAAATCTTGAAGGTTGCTTCAGCGACCGCATTGTCGTAAGGGCAGCCTTTCATGCTTAGCGAACGTTCAATTCCAAATGTCTGTAATGCTTGGGATATGAGAGCGTTATCGAATTCTTTTCCACAATCGGTATGAAACATTCGAATACGGTCCAGCCGGACAGAGATGCTCGTAATCGCCCTATACACTAACATGGCGGTCTTTCTCGGACCACTGCTAAACCCCATGATTTCACGGTTAAAGAGATCAACAAACAAGCATACGTAATGCATTCCATTTACCGGCAACTCGTACATAGGTTAAATCGCTAACGACAACGGCATAGGGCTTTATAAGAATCCAAATTTTTAGCAAAGAAAAGGTTAATATGTATAATACTTGCTCAGGTTAAGAAACACTTACGTTTGGATATTAAAAATGTAAAATATGCCCATGATTGAAACCGTTATGCTCATTCACAACAACCCATGTCGTTTCGTTATCCAATTGACTGGTTGTCCCAAAGTGTGGATGGCCATGTACGTTGTCTTCTCCTGCGGTGACGATACAAAATGGATGTTCAAAGTCGTTGAGAAGATCGCTATTCCATCCTGAGCGCGCTCCATGATGTGGCACATAGAGCAATTTTATAAAGAATGCGTTCCTTCGATAATGTCTATAAAACATTTGGTAGGTATTGCTCTTCCTTAGTAGCAAGTCACCGGTGAATAAATATCCAAAGCTAGGGTGAATACCGAATTGTTCTGAAGTTCTAATTCGATGAGCATCTCTAATTCCATAAATATCAGTAATTAGAATTGATTTACCAATTGACTCTGACAAGGCGTAATGAGAATAGCCATACCCCATGCTAAGTAAACCCGCATTATTAATAGATTGATCTTGATTTAAGAGGAACGATTGAACCATGACCGCCCTTTGCTGCGTTTTTGATAAGCACAGAGTAGTGTCGTTGAAATCAAAGTTAACTGTTGATGCCAGATACTCATAACCCTAAAGGGGATGCCCAGTGATATTATTGGACAACTGCTGAAGCAAATTTTCCATTGACCCCGCGAGTTGAGAATAGATAGAAACCATATGATTAAAAACTCTTCGTAATTTTCGAGGTATTGGCCTAGACCAGAAGTCAAATTCAATTAGACCATAAAGGGACACTGAACAAGAACTTTTAAATTTAACTTGCCCATTATAAACCGGTGATGGCGGTAAGTCTTTTCCTCTTACAAAGATATCTCGCTCAATATCCTCTTCAAATATGTCGAATTTGTTTTTTGATAATTCCCCTTCGGGTTCCTCTCCTGGATCAACAAAAATAATATCTTCAATTGTTCCCCTATATTCCTCGAGTAAATACCCGGCTGGATCCAAAAGGAAAGAATTATACCAGGATTCAATATTTTCGACTACATCATTTTGCATCTGGCTTCTCCATGATGCAAATAGTAACACACGGAGTTGGCTATCCAAGTATGGGAGAAATATTTTCCCTATACTGATTCCTCTTAGTTTCAGTTGAGTAAGTAACTCAGGTATCCCTGACACGTGGTCATAATGCAAATGAGATATTATAAGCATATCAAGTTGTCCATATGGACTGAATGTATTAACATAATCTATTATTTCATTTCTAAGTTTTAGTTGATCTGTAACTGTACCACAGTCAATCACATAACGGATTTCCCTTTTTCTCTGTACATGATAGAACGATGCAGAATAAAATAACCCTTGTCCAATTGGATGAAATCTAGATAACTGTCGAACTTCCAAGCATTTGCCCCCCAGGAAAGTTAATTTTTTCTGTATTCTAGACAAACATTTCACAAATAGTACAGCATTCCGAGATAATTTTCACATAAAATAACTACAAGCATTAGATCCTTGTAGTATTGTTGAATAAATGGCAGCTGAAGCTCTGAAGTTCGATCGAACCGAAATAAGGAATCACATGTTTATAGATGATGTTTTGATTGAAATACTTGGTTGTTTCTTCACAGTTGTATTTTACATAGTTGTCCGTCCTGTGTTCCAGAAACTCGGCGAAGGTCATTTTTGAAGTCTGCACGAGCAGGTTCCGCTGCTGATTATACTCAAATTCATTCAGCAACTTCTTGGCTTCCGCTTCGGAGGAGGCAGTAGTACATTGTCTGATTTGTCTTCCTGAACTGTCTCTTCCGGTATCAAAGGTTACCCTAAATTTTGTTCCCACTTTCGTAATATTTCATCTCAAGCTGTTCCTAGGGGAGTCCCGTACCTCAAGATAATGATAGCATTATATGAATGAAAGGTTTAGTGAACCGCCTGTAGCGCAATGGACTACAAGACACCTCAAAAATGAGGGATCAAAAAAAGTTTGGGCTACATTTGGACTACAATTTGACCATAGAAAAAGCGAAACTACCCGCTCTAAGAGCGTAAGCGTCAAATAACTCGGTGGATAGAAAAAAGAGCAAAACTCGTGTAAACAGAGCTTTGCTCTATTGGCAGGCTTCTTGGACTTCTGGGCTCCA
>LNAP01002201.1_pt1 | contig 19774 bp, 15 predicted proteins | sample 602601 | NCBI WGS metagenome assembly LNAP01 (sample SAMN02440304, study PRJNA202911) | soil metagenome | biome: Subtropical and temperate rainforests or woodlands; isolation source: soil samples (1 kg each in a 20% v/v slurry with milli Q water) were... ...
TAGGTGACGCCGGCCTCGCGGAGGTGGCGGTCGGCCATGCCAAACCGCCGCTCGATCTCGTCGGGCGCAAGCGCGCCGAAGGCGTCGAAAAAGCGGCCCCAGACCGCGCGCGGGGCGCCGTCGGACCCCAAAAACTCGTCGGGGATGCCGGGCAGGCGGCGATAGTCGCGGACCCATTGCGCGAGGCGACGCTGGCCTTCGCGCTGACCTTGCGCCTTACCCGCCCTGTCGTCCTCTTCGGCTGCGCCCTCGCCCATGCGCCTCTCCCTGCCCCGCCCTCATACTCATTGCAGGAGCGGGGTCCGCAAGTCGAGGGTCAGCGGAAACTCATTTGTGCGTTCCTCGGGCGGCGGCTGCATCGGGCCCGGCGTATGGCCGTGGTCCTGGAAGCGCGCCAGCCGCCGCGCCTCGGCCTCGTAGGTGTTGACCGGCTTCGTGTCGTAGCTGCGGCCGCCGGGATGGGCGACGTGATAGACGCAGCCGCCGAGCGAGCGGCCGTTCCAGGTGTCGATCAGGTCAAACGTCAGGGGCGCGTGAACGGGAATGGTCGGGTGCAGGCCGGAGGCCGGCTGCCAGGCCTTGAAGCGGACACCGGCCACGGCTTCCCCGGAGCGGCCGGTCGAGGTCATCGGCAGGCGGCGACCGTTGCAGGTGACGATGTGGCGCCCCTCGACGAAGCCCTCCGCCTTGACCTGGAGCCGTTCGACCGAACTGTCGACATAACGCACGGTGCCGCCGGCCGAGCCCTCCTCGCCCAGCACATGCCAGGGCTCCAGCGCCTGCCGCAGTTCCAGCGTGACGCCGCCATGATGGATACGGCCGAAGACGGGGAAGCGGAATTCGAGCTGGGCCAGATACCATTCCGCCTCGAACGGATAGCCGGACTGCTTCAGCTCGGACAACACGTCCTGAAAATCTTCCCAGATGAAATGCGGCAGCATGTAGCGGTCATGCAGCGCCGTGCCCCAGCGCACGAACTTGCCGGATTGCGGCTCGCGCCAGAATTTTGCGATCAGCGCGCGGATCAGCAGCTGCTGCGCCAGCGACATGCGCGGATCGGGCGGCATCTCGAGCGCGCGGAACTCGACGAGGCCGAGCCGCCCGGTGGGGCCGTCAGGCGAATACAGCTTGTCGATGCAGATCTCGGCGCGATGGGTGTTGCCGGTGATGTCGACGAGCAGGTGCCGGAACAGGCGGTCCACCAGCCATAGCGGGGTCTGGTAGCCCGGCGGCGGCACGTGGGAGAGCGCGATCTCGAGCTCGTAGATGCTGTCGTGGCGGGCCTCGTCGATGCGCGGCGCCTGGCTGGTCGGGCCGATGAACAGGCCGGAGAAAAAATAGGACAGCGACGGATGCCGCTGCCAGTACAGCACGAGACTCTTGAGCAGGTCGGGACGGCGCAGGAACGGCGAGTCCTCCGGGCTGGAGCCGCCGACCACGACGTGATTGCCGCCACCGGTGCCGGTGTGGCGGCCGTCGACCAGGAAACGGTTGGCGCCGAGGCGTGTCTTGCCGGCGTCCTCATAGAGCCCGACTGTGATATCGACCGCCTCGTGCCAGTTCTTTGCCGGCTGGACGTTGACCTCGATCACGCCGGGGTCTGGCGTCACCTTGATGACGTCGACGCGCGGATCGAACGGCGGCGGATAGCCCTCGACATGGACCTGGAGCTGCATCTCCTCGGCGGTGGCTTCGAGCGCCGCGACCATTTCGAGATAATCCTCGATGCGCTCGACCGGCGGCATGAAAGCGCAGAGCACGCCGTCGCGGACTTCGACCGACAGCGCGGTCCGGACCGGGACGGACGTGTTGAGTTGCTCCGGCGGGGCCCGCGGCGGCGCTTCCGGGCACGCCGGGAGGCTGAACAGCGGCAGCTTGCCGCGGGCATCCATCGGGTCGCGCTCGACGATGTAGGGATATTGGTTGGGCGGAACGTAGCCGAGCGACCCGATCGGCAGGCGCAGACCGAGAGGTGAATCGCCTGGCATCAGGAACAGATGATTGCGCCGGAGTTGCCAGCGCTCGCTGCGCCAGCGCGGCGGCGCGTTCCAGCGCTGCACCGGCAGCACGAAGCCGCGCGGCGTGTTGAGGCCCTGCTCGAACACGCGCGCGATGCGCGCGCGATCTTCCGGATTGGCCAATTTTGAGTCGGACGGATCGACGTTGACGGGAAGCTCGGCCTCCTTCTGAAGCCAGAGCGCGGTGTCCTCATAGGCCGGCATGATGTAGCCGGGGTCGAGCCCGAGCCGCAGCGCCGCGCCCTCCATGAAGGCCTCGGCGTCCTTCGCCTCGGCGCGGCGCGGATTTTTGATCGTGGCGATGAGGTCGGCGTTCTTCCAGATCGGCACGCCGTCCTTGCGCCAGTAGAGGCCGAATGCCCAGCGCGGCAGGCTTTCGCCCGGATACCATTTGCCCTGGCCGTAATGCAGAAGGCCGCCGGGCGCGAAGCGCGTGCGCAGGCGGCGGATAAGATCGTCACCAAGCGCGCGCTTGGTCGGGCCGACCGCCTCCGTATTCCACTCTGCCGCTTCGAGATCGTCGACCGAGACGAAGGTGGGCTCGCCGCCCATCGTCAGCCGCACGTCATCGGCCGCAAGATCGCCGTCGACCTGCTCGCCAAGATCGTTGAGCCGGGCCCAGGCCTCGTCGGAGAACGGCTTGGTGATGCGCGGCGCCTCGCGGATGCGCTTGACGCTCATGTCGAAGGCAAACTCGACTTCCGCAAAGCCGGCACCGCCGGAGATCGGCGCCGCCGAGCGATAATGCGGCGTGGCGGCGACCGGGATGTGCCCCTCGCCCGCGAGCATGCCGGAGGTCGCGTCGAACCCGATCCAGCCTGCGCCCGGCAGATAGACCTCGGCCCAGGCGTGCAGGTCGGTGAAGTCGTTCTCCACCTCCGGCGGTCCCTCGATCGGATCGATGTCGGGACGGATCTGGATCAGATAGCCGGAGACGAAACGCGCGGCGAGACCGAGATGACGGAAGGTCTGGATCAAGAGCCAGGCGGAGTCGCGGCAGGATCCGGCGCAGGAGGTGAGCGTCTCCTCCGGCGTCTGCACGCCCGGCTCCATCCGGATGATGTAGCTGATCTTCTTCTGCAGCTCCCTGTTCACGTCGACCAGGAAATTGACCGTGTTCGGGGCTTCGTGCGGAATCGTGTCGAGGTATTTCGCGAATAGGCGATCGGGCTTGATGGTCTCCAGATACGGCGCCAGCTCGGTCTTGAGATCCTTCGGATATTCGAACGGAAAGCTGTCGGCATAGGGCTCGACGAAAAAGTCGAACGGATTGACCACGGTCATCTGCGCCGTGAAATCGACCTCGAATTTCAACTCGGTCGCTTTCTCCGGAAAGACGTAGCGGGCGAGCCAGTTGCCCTGCGGGTCCTGCTGCCAGTTCACGAAATGGTTGGCTGGAGTGACCTTGAGCGAATAGCTCAGGATCGGCGTGCGCGTGTGCGGCGCCGGCCGCAGCCGGATGGTCTGCGGACCGAGATCGATCGGGCGGTCGTATTTGTAGTGGGTGACGTGGTGTAACGCGACGTAGATCGACACGGGGTGCGATGCTCCAGCAGCTTTTTTGAGCAGAACACCTGAGGTCAGTGCGATCAAGCACTAACAACGGGCAGACCGTGCCTATGCAAGGTGCGGACCGCCCGCCAGCGCGTCTTTATACGGTTGGCTGGGCGCCTTACGCCGCCGATGTCAGCCGCTGCAGGAACTGGTTCACCTCGCGCCGCAGCGTCTCGACCTCGCCATGGACGCGTTCGGAGGCGCTGTTGACGCGGCTGGCGACGCGTCCCGTGTCGGCGGCGGCCTCGCTGATGCCGGTGACGTTGGTCGAGACCTGCGACGTGCCGGACGAGGCCTCGTGAACGTTGCGGGCGATCTCGCGGGTCGCCAGGCCCTGCTGCTCGATCGAGGTCGCGATTGCGGCGGTGATGCCGTTGATCTCGGTGATGGTCTGCGCGATCGCCTCGACGGCCGCGACCGAATTGGCGGTCGATTGCTGCATCTCGCCGACCTTGGCGCTGATCTCCTCGGTCGCCTTCGCGGTCTGGTTGGCGAGGCTCTTGACCTCGGAGGCCACGACCGCAAAGCCGCGGCCGGCTTCCCCCGCACGCGCCGCCTCGATGGTGGCGTTGAGGGCGAGCAGGTTGGTCTGCTCGGCGATCTCGCTGATCAGCTTGACGACGTCGCCGATCCGGAGCGCCGCGTCCGCAAGCGAACGGATCTCGCTGCCGGCGCGATTGGCCTCGTTCACCGCGCGCCCCGTGCTCGTGGTCGAGCCGGCCACCTGACGGCCGATATCGGCGATCGAGGATGCGAGCTGCTCGGCCGCGCTCGCGACCGTCGCGACGTTGCGCGAGGCCCGGTCGGAGGCGCTGAGCACGCCGGAGGTCTGCCGGCTGGTCTTCTCGGCCGCCGCCGCCATCTGGCCGGCGTCGGATTCGAGATCGGTCGCGGCGCCCATGAGCGTGCCTGCGACCTGGTCGAGATGCGTGCCGAACTGATTTGCGAGGTCCGCGATCTCGACTACGCGACGGCCAAGACTGTCGGTACCGGAATTGATGACGACCGCCGAGCGACGGAACGAGCCAGGCAGACCGCGCGCGAGGATCTTGCGGAAATACTTGCCGCGGCTGGCATAGTCCATCGACGCGGAGGCCTCGCGCTGGAAGGCGTCGGTGATGTCGAGCATGTCGTTGACCGACTTCTGGATCGCCCCGATCCGCCCGGCCTGCCGGCTGCTGAGAATGCGCGCCTCCAGATCGCCGCGCGCCGCCTTGCGGCAGACGTCAGCGACCTCATCGACGGCCACCGCCGTGCGCTGCTGGCACCAGACGGCGTAGCCGAGCAACGCGACCGTCGCGCCCGCCAATGCCGCGCCGGCGATGCCGGTCACGCCGAGCAGCGAAACGGCGAATGCAACGACGGCAAGAACACACGCGAGCGCGGTCGCTCCCTGCGCCTTAGAGAGAGAGCACAAATTCATCGTAACCGACACCCTGTTGCTTGAGCAGTCCGACCATCGCATCGAAGCTGGCATGCATGCCGTCCTTGGCATTGGCATGCCGCGCCTCTTCGGCGCACAGCGTCTTGTAGATCGGCTTGATGCGTTCGATCTGCGCCGGATCCGGCTTGCGGCGATTGGAGTGATAGCCGACGATATTGCCGCGCTCGTCGAAGGTCGGCGTGACGTGGGCGAACACCCAGTAATGGCTGCCGTCCTTCGCCAGATTGACGACGTAGGCGAAGATCTCCTGCCTGGACTGCAGCGTGTCCCACAGCAGCTTGAAGACGCAGCGCGGCATGTCGGGGTGGCGGATCATGCTGTGGGGCTCGCCCATCAGCTCTGCGTAGGAATATTTCGCCATGCGAATGAAGACGTCGTTGGCGTAGGTGATGCGGCCCTTGAGATCGGTCTTCGACACGATCAGTTCCTCTTCACCGAGGAAATCCTCCACGCCGGTAGGCCGTATCGCTCGCGTCATCGTTGACGTACCCTTTCGAAGGGCAACGCCTCGAAGAAGTGGAGCCCGCATCGCCATCGGAATACGGCAGAATGTATTAATCATGCGTGACCGCGGGAACCCGTGCGGCTACGAGGCGCCTCCGTAAATTTACGGACGCCTCCCGCTGATCCTGCGTATTTCCGCGGCGAAGCGCGCTGGACGCAATTACATCGTCGCGCCCAGCACCCAGGGAGCGAACTCGGCGCCGCCGAAATCGAAGCTCTCGCTCTTGGTCGGCTGGCCGGAGGCGGTCTTCAGAATCAACTCGAAGATGCGCTGGCCGCATTGCTCGACCGTCTCCTCGCCTTCGAGGATGGTGCCGCAATTGACGTCCATGTCGTCTTCCATGCGCTTGTACATGGGCGTGTTGGTGGCGAGCTTGATCGACGGCGCCGGCTTGCAGCCGAACACACTACCGCGGCCGGTGGTGAAACAGACCAGATTGGCGCCGCCGGCGACCTGCCCCGTGGCTGCGACGGGATCGTAGCCGGGCGTATCCATGAACACGAAACCGCGCTTGGTCACGGGTTCGGCATAGCGCAGCACGTCGACGAGATTGGTGGTGCCGGCCTTGGCCATTGCGCCGAGCGATTTCTCCAGGATGGTGGTGAGGCCGCCGGCCTTGTTGCCGGGGCTCGGATTGGCGTTCATCTCGGCGCCCTCGCGCGTCGTGTACTCGTCCCACCAGCGCATGAGATCGACCAGCTTCTCGCCGACCTCGCGGCTGACAGCGCGGCGGGTGAGCAGGTGCTCGGCGCCGTAGGTCTCCGGCGTCTCCGACAGGATGACGGTGCCGCCGTGACGCACGATGAGATCGCTGGCCGCGCCAAGCGCGGGATTGGCCGATACGCCGGAATAGCCGTCCGAGCCGCCGCATTGCAGCGCCACGGTGAGCTCGCTCACGGCGACGCTCTCGCGCTTCACCTTGTTGGAGTCAGCGAGGGCCTCGCGCACGAAGGCAATGCCGGCTTCCACCGTCTTGCGGGTGCCGCCGACCTCCTGGATGTCCATCGCGCGCAGGCGGCCGGCGAGCTTCTGCTCTTCCATCAGGCCGCCGATCTGGTTCACCTCGCAGCCGAGACCGAGCACGATGACGTGGGAGAAATTGACGTGCCGCGCATAACCGCCGAGCGTGCGGCGAAGCAGCGCGAGCGGCTCGTTCTGCGTCATGCCGCAGCCGGTCTTGTGCGTCAGCGCGACCACGCCGTCGACATTCGGGAATTCGGCCAACGGATTGTCGCCGGTGAAGGGATTCTTCTTGAAGACGTCGGCGACGAGGCTCGCGACATGCGCGCTGCAGTTCACCGAGGTGAGGATACCGATATAGTTGCGCGTGGCGACACGGCCGTCCGGGCGGCGAATGCCCTCGAAGGTCGCCGGCAGGTCGAAGTTCGGCGTCGGCTTGACGTCGACGCAATAGGCGTAGTCCTTGGCGAAGTCACCCATGCCGCAGTTCTGCACGTGCACGTGCTGGCCCGGTGCGATCGGAATGGTCGCGAAGCCGATGATCTGGCCGTAGCGCTTGACGGGTTCGCCCACCGCGATCGGCTTGATCGCAACCTTGTGGCCGGAGGGAATGCGCTCGACCGTCGTCACGCCGTCAGCCACCAATGTGCCCGGCGGCAGGCTCGCGCGCGCAATCAGCACGCCATCATCGGGATGCAGGCGAATGACGGGGCTGATGGTCATGGGAGGTCTCCTTGGGTCTTCAACTATCGCGCCCCGGACGCAGCGCAGCATGAAACGATGCGCTGCTGAGCCGGGGCCCAGTTGTCACGTCATGTACTTCGCAGGCCTCTGGGTCCCGGCTCCGCGAAGCGGCGTTACACGCCGCATCGCGTCCGGGACAGGAGACCTTACGCCTTGCCGCCGGAATCCTTGCGGGTCGCATTGACCTGCATCTTGGCGTAGGTCGCCATCAGGCCGACTTCGTTCGAGAGCGTCACCAGCTTGAAGCCCATGTTGATGGCGCGCGCCGCGCCTTCGGCGCCGCTGCAATGGATGCCCGGGTTGAGGCCGCGCTTGCCGCATTCCTTGATGATCTTGTCGTAGATCGCGAGGATCTCGGGCTCGGTGCGGTCGAGCTTCGGCTCGAGGCCGTAGGAGAAGCCGAGGTCGGACGGGCCGATATAGACGCCGTCGATGCCCTCGACGTCGAGGATCGCTTCCATGTTCTCGACCGCGGTCCGGGTCTCCATCATCGGAAGCAGCACGATATCGTCGTTCGCCGTCTTCTGGTAGGAGCCAGCGGTGCCGTACATGCCGGCGCGGATCGGACCGTTGGAGCGCACGCCCTTCGGCGGATATTTGGCATAGGAGACGAGGTTCCTGGCCTCCTGCGGCGTGTTGACCATCGGGCAAATCACGCCATAGGCGCCGCCGTCGAGCACCTTGCCGATGATGCCGGGCTCGTTCCAGGGCACGCGGACCATCGGCGTGACCGGATGCTTGTCCATCGCCTGGAAGCACTGCACCATCGACAGATAGTCCTGCACGCCGTGCTGCATGTCGACGGTGACGCTGTCGAAGCCGCATTGCGCGACCATCTCGGCCGAGAAGCCGGAGGGAATCGCCAGCCATGCGTTGACCACGGCCTTGCCCGACTTCCAGATTTCCTTGACCTTGTTCGCCACGTTGCCTTCCTTCTTTGTTGTTGGGGTCTTCGGCACCACGCCGAACGCCGCGACAGCACGACCCTGTTGTTAGCGCCAACCTGACCGCCGCGCTACGCTCGCAATGACGCAAGACCTATGCGCTCGCCCACTGGGTGCGGACCTCGAGGGCGGCGACAGTATCGCCGCCCGGGTTCATCCGGCAAGGGGATGCCAATCCGGATTGTGACCCCGGACGGAACCCTCCGGTTAAGCACTCACCTTGGCATGGCCGCCGAGATAGGCGGCGCGGATGGCTTCGTTACCCCAAAGCTCGTCGGGCTTGCCGCCGAGCACGATGCGGCCGGTCTCCAGCACATAGCCGTAATCGGCGACCGACAGGCCCATGCGTGCATTCTGCTCGACCAGCAGGACCGTCGTGTTGCGCCGGATCTCGGAGATGATCTTGAAGACGGCCTGCACGATGACAGGCGCAAGGCCGAGTGACGGCTCGTCCAATAGCAGCAGCCGCGGCTTGGCCATCAGCCCGCGCGCCACCGCCACCATCTGCAGCTGGCCGCCGGACAAGGTCCAGCCGAGCGCGTCGGCGAACTTGCGGATGTCGGGGAACAAATCGAACATCGCATCGGCCTCGCGCGAGATCTCCGAGGTCGAGGCCCGGCGATTGGACGCGCCGAGCATGATGTTCTCTTTCACCGTCAGCCCCGGAAAGACGCGGCGGCCTTCGGGCACGTGGCTGATGCCCATGCGGACGATCGCTTCCGGGCCGAGGCCCGCGATCGACTTGCCGTCGAACAGGATGTCGCCCGAGGTCGGCTTGGCAAGGCCGGAGATCGCGCGCAGCGTCGTCGACTTGCCGGCGCCGTTGGCGCCCAGCAAGGTCACGACCTGCCCCTCCTCCACGGCGCAGGTGATCCCGCGCAGCGCTTCGATCTCGCCGTAGCGCACGACCAGATTGCGGATTTCGAGCAACGGCATCATTCGCTCCCGAGATAGGCGGAGACGACGTCCGGATGACGCAGCACGGCCATGGATTCGCCGTCCGCGATTCGGCGTCCGAAGTTGAGCACCGTGATGTGCTGGGCGGCTTCCGAGACTAGCGTCATGTCGTGATCGATGATCAGGATGGTGAGGCCCTGCGCCGCGATGCGCTTGAGCAGCTCGTGCAGCTCGAGCTTCTCGGTCGAGTTGAGTCCCGCCGCGGGCTCGTCGAGCAGCAACAGCGTCGGGTTCGATGCGAGCGCACGCGCGATCTCGATCAGGCGCTGATGGCCGTAGGAGAAGCTAGAGATCAGCTCGTTGGCGCGGCTGCCGAGGCCGACGAAGGTCAGCGCCTCCATCGCGCGTTCGGTCAGGGCGTCGTCGCCCTTCCCGACCATGGTATTACCGGGCCGCTCCGCGCCGATCTCGACGTTCTCCAGCGCCGTCATCGAACGGAACAGGCGGATGTTCTGGAACGTACGGCCGAGACCAGAGGCCGTGCGCCGATGCGGCGGCATGTTGGTGATGTCGGTGCCGTCGAGCACGATCTTGCCGGCCGTCGCCTGGTAGAGGCCCGAGAGCACGTTGAGCGTCGTGGTCTTGCCCGAGCCGTTCGGCCCGATCAGCGCATGCACGCCGCCGCGCTTCACCGCGATATCGACGCCGTCGACGGCCTTGAGGCCGCCGAAGTGCTTCGACAGGCCGGTGACCTCCAGCACGAAGTCGCCGCCAATTGTCGCCGGCTTCAGATGCAAGGCGCCCGCCACCGGAGGCGCTGCGCTCTTGGCGCGCCAGCGTGCAAACGCGTCCGCGGCGAAGCCCCAGATGCCGTCGGGCATGAAGCGGATGATCAGGATCACGAACAGGCCGTAGATGGCGAGGTAAAGGCCCGGCACGCTCTTGAGAAAGCGCAGCCATTCCGGGATCAGGATCAAGAGGCCCGTGCCGATCGCCGAGCCGATCGGCGAGGCTACGCCGCCGAGCAGCGACATGGTCAGGAACACGATCGATTCCGCGAAGGAGAACTGATCGGGGCTGACATAGGCGAATCCGCCCGCGAAAAGTCCGCCGGCGAGGCCGCCGAGCAACGCACAGAGCGCAAACGCATAGATCTTGGTGCGGAAGACGTCGATGCCGTTGACCCCGGCCGCAAGCTCGTTGTCGCGCACCGCGCGCATGGCGCGGCCGAGCTTGGTGTCGGAGAGATGCCAGACCAGATAGCCGACGATCGCCAGCATCGCCACGCAGAAGGCGAGATAGCTCTGCGACGACTGGAACAGGTCGGGCCGCTTGATGTTGGAGACGCCGTCGGGGCCGTGTGTCAGCCAGATCGCGTTGATCATCACCAGCGTGACGATCTGCTGGAACGAGATCGTGACCATCGCGAGGTAATGACCGCCGAGCCGCAAGGTCGACATGCCCAGAAACGCGCCCGCGAGCAGTGAGATCACGCAGCCGCCGGCGAGGCACAGCCAGAAGCTGACATGCAGATCGTTCGTCCCGATGCCGACCGCATAGGCGCCGAGCCCGAAGAACGCGGCCTGCGCCAGATTGATCTGGCCGCACAGGCCGAGCACCACCGAGAGCCCGAACACGGCGATCGAGAACGTGGTGGCCTGCAGCAGGATGTTGTGAACGTATCCGTCGAAACGCATGTTGGCCGCGAGCGCGACCAGGATCGCTGCGCCGATGAAGTACGGCAGGTGCCGGACCACGAGCGGTCTCGAACGGATGGCAGGCGCCGGAATCGGCATGTTGTCGCTGGGTGCGCTCATGCCTTTTCCGCCACGCGTTCGCCGAAGATGCCTTGCGGCCGGAAGATCAGGAAGGCGACCAGAACGAGGAAGGCGAAGCCGTCCTTGTAGGGCACCGAGATATAGGCCGCACCAAAGGTCTCGATCACACCGAGGGCGAGACCGCCGATGATGGCGCCGGCGACATCGCCGAAACCGCCGATGATGGTGGCCGCGAAGGCCTTGAGCGCGATCGTCGAGCCCATCTGGATCGAGACGAACAGCACGGGCGCGACGAGAATGCCGGCGAGACCGCCGAGCACCGCCGAATAGATGAAGGTGATCATGATCATCGTCGAGACGGAGATGCCGAGCAGCGAGGCCATCTCCTTGTCCTGCGAGGTCGCCTGCAGCTTCTTGCCGAGCAGGGTCTTCTCGAAGAACCAGAAATTGAAGATCACGAGGCAGATGGTGACGCCGATGATCAGGAGGTACTGGCTGTCGAGATAGACCGGGCCGACCTGAATGCCGGGCGTCTCGAACCAGCCTTCCAGCACCTGCGGCTGCGGGCCGTAGATCGCGAGCACGGAATTGGCGAGCAGGATCGAGGCGCCGATGGTGGCGATGATGACAGGCAGATAGGTGCGGTGGCGCAGCGGATAATAGACGCCGAGATTGAAGATCACACCGAGCAGCGCCATGCCGAGCAGCGCGACGATGAAGGCCGCCCAATAGGGCAGACCAGCTTCGATCGCGACCACCATCAGATAGGCCGCGACCATGGAGAATTCGCCCTGGGCAAAATTCACCACGTTGGTAGCACGGAAGATCAGCACGAAGCCGAGCGCGACGAGCGCGTAGACGGCGCCGATGCCGATGCCGGTAAAAAGGAGCTGTAGGGCGAGATCCATGACAAGCTTCTGTTGGAGGTCAAATAGGTTCGACAAAAGACATCACGACCTCCCCGACCGGCATCGGAGAGGTCGTTTCAATGTCAGTCGTTGAACTCGATGTGCTTGTCGAAGACAATTTTGCCCTTCTCGTTCTTCACGATGTTGTAGCCGTGGAGACCGTCGCCGTTCTGATCGAAATTGTATTCGCCCTCGGCACCCGGGAACTTCTTGATCGCGAGGATGGATTCGCGAATCTTGCCGGGATCGGTGGAGCCGGCCTTGTTGATCGCCGCCGCCAGGACTGTCACGGCGTCATAGGTCCATGAGCTCTGGTTGTCGGGCGCGACCTTGACCGCATCGCGGTAGAGCTTGCCGAACGCCTTCGAGCCTTCGCTGGAATCCTCGGCGTAATCCGCCACACCGTAGGTGTTGTAGAGCGCCGGTCCCGCCAGCTTCAGCGCGGTGATGTTGACGATCGAGGGTGAGCCGACCCACGGAATGTTCACGCCGAGCTGGCGCAACTGGCGGGCAAAGATGCCGAGATCGTTCTCGAAGGTGAAGTAGGAGCCGAGGATATCCGCGCCCGACTGCTTGATGGCGAGCACGACCGGTGTGAAGTCCTGGCTCTGGTTGGCGTAGCCCTGGTCGAGCACCGGCGGAGCGCCGAGCTTTTCGAGCGCGCCGGTCAACGCCTTGCCGCCCGCGGTACCGAACGCATCGGTAGAGTGCAACACCGCCCATTTCTTCTTGCCCAGCGTGCTGACGCCGTATTCCGCGATGACGCGGCCGGAATAGCTGTCATTGGGCCGGAAGCGGAACAGCCATTGATTGCCCATATGCGTCAGGTTCGGATCGGTACCGCCGATCATCACCGGCTTGCCGAGCTTGATGACGTCGGGAGCCATCGCGTGCACCTGGGTCGAACGAATCGAACCAAGGAACCCGACGATGTCGGATTGCGCTGCGAGCTTGGAGAACGCGAGCACGATGCCGGGATTGGTGGTCTGGTCGTCCTCGACGATCAACTCGCCCTGCTTGCCCAGGATGCCGCCCGCCTTGTTGACGGCTTCGAGCGCGAGTTTGGCGCCCTTGATGGCGTAGCCGCCGGACTCGGCGGCGGGACCCGTGACCGGCGCACACATGCCGATCTTGATGGTGGCGCCTTGCGCGTTCGCGCTCTTGATGAGGTAGGGCGCGGCAATGCCGGCAGCAATTCCGGCCGCGAAGTCGCGTCTCGTCAGTCTCATTCATTCCTCCCTGGGGCCGGGCATCCTTGTCGGCCCTTCTTTGTCTTGGCTCTATCGCTGAATGCAGAACCGGATGCTAGTTACGAATTCTGCCGATACGAGTAAATTGATATTGCGCCAACATCGACTAAATGCGCAGAGCACGCACCCAATAGTGATTCACACCCGCGACAGCAGTCTATTCTCAGTGCTTTTCGCGGCGATGACGCTGCTCACGCGTTATGCAATGACGATAGTCATGCGTCGTGGGAAAGCGATCATGCAAATTTGCCGTTACGCTTCATCCGTGACTTCATCACTCGCGCCGGTGGAAGCGAGGCACAACTCCAGCTGTCCGAGCATCTCCTGCAACTCGGCGAGCTTGCGCGCGCCGAAGCGCTGCGTGATCTCGGCGTAGATCGCTTCCGAGGACGGCGCGACCGCAGCCATCAGCTTCACGCCCTCTTTCGAGATCGACACCATGGTGCGGCGCTGGTCAGCCTTTGCGGTCTTGCGCTCGATCAAATTGCGCGCCTCGAGATCGCGCAGGATACGCGACAGGCTCGGCCCGAGGAGAAACGCGGTGCGCGCGAGTTCCGTAACTTCCGCTGCTTCAATGGACGCAAGCGCACGGAGGATGCGCCATTGCTGCTCGGTAAGGCCGTGTTCACGCAGCTTGGGGCGGAACTGCCGCATCACGGCCTCGCGCGCCCGCAGCAGCGACATCGGCAGCGACCGCGAGAAGTCGCGCATCGGCACCTGCCGCGCGGACGGCGCATCTGCGTTTGCGGGATCAGCCGGTCTCTTCGCCATATCGCCCTTTCAAGCCGCAAAACGTTTGCAGTGCAGCAAGCTCAATTTGCGTTTGACGCATTCACTTAACATGTTAAGTATCTTTCGGCACCACGATTTGTAAGATCACAGATGGCGCTTTCCAGCGACGATATCCAAGCTTGCGCGAAGCGTCTGCACCACGCGGAGAAGACCCGCACGCAGATCCGGCAGCTCTCGCAGGACTTCCCCGACATCACCATCGCCGATGCCTACGCGATTCAGAAGGCCTGGGTCGACGTCAAGATCGCTGAGGGGCGGGTCGTCAAGGGCCACAAGATCGGCCTGACCTCGAAGGCGATGCAGAGCGCGCTCAATATCAATGAGCCGGATTCCGGCGTGCTGCTGGACGACATGTTCTTCGCCGATGGCGGGATCATTCCGACCGAGCGCTTCATCGCCACGCGCGTCGAGGCCGAACTCGCCTTCGTCATGAGCGAGCGTCTTGCCGGACCAGACTGCACGATGTTCGACGTGCTCAACGCCACCGACTTCGTGGTGCCGGCGCTGGAGATCCTGGATACCCGCATCGAGCGCGTCGATCCCAACACCAAGGCGACGCGAAAAATTTACGACACCATCGCCGACAACGCCGCGAATGCCGGCATCGTGCTCGGCGGCCGGCCGATCCGTCCGCTGGACGCCGATCTGCGCTGGATCGGTGCGCTGTGTTTCAAGAACGGCCAGCTGGAGGAAACCGGCCTAGCCGCCGGCGTGCTCAATCATCCCGCGACCGCCGTCGCCTGGCTCGCCAACAAGATCGCGCCGCTCGGCCTTGCGCTCGAACCGGGACAGGTCGTGCTCGCCGGCTCCTTCATCCGTCCGATCGAGACCCGCAAGGGCGACACAATTCAGGCCGATTATGGCGCCTACGGCTCTGTCAGCTGCTACTTCGCTTAGGCGAACAAAGACACAGGGAGTGAAACCGCGATGCCGCATTTCACGATCGAATATTCGGCCAATCTCGATGGCCGCCTCGACATAGCGGCGGTGTGCGAGGTCGTGCGCAAGGCGGCGGTCGAAACCGGCATCTTCCCGCTCGGCGGCATCCGCGTGCGCGCCGTCAGGTGCGAGCATTACGCGATCGCGGATAGCAGGCAGGATTACGGTTTTCTCGACATGGTCCTGCGCATCGGCGAGGGCCGCGACCTTCCGACCCGCCAAAAAGCCGGCGAACACGTCTTCCAGACGCTCTCAAAACACCTCGATCCCGTCTTCGCCGCCAGCAAGTTCGCCTTGTCGTTCGACATGCAGATCAACGACAAGGACACCAGCTGGAAGCGCAACAACATCCACGACGCCCTGAAAGTGGAGGCCGCCCATGGATAAGCCCACGCCGAAAGCCGATGTGTTTCGGGCCAACCGCGACCGCGTCGCGCCGCTGCTGAAAAAACTCCGCGCCGACGGCATCGGCCACATGATCGACGGCAAGATCGTTCCGTCCATATCCGGCGAGACCTTTGAGACGAAGTCACCGGTCGACGGCGCGGTGCTTGCAAGCGTCGCCCGTGGCAACGCCGAGGACATCGACGCCGCGGCCACGGCTGCCGCGCTCGCCTTCAAGTCCTGGCGCGACATGGGACCGGCGATGCGGAAGAAGCTGCTGCATCGCGTCGCCGACGCCATCGAGGACAATGCCGACGACATCGCGGTGCTCGAATGCATCGACACCGGCCAGGCCTATCGCTTCATGGCCAAGGCCGCGATCCGGGCCGCCGAGAATTTTCGTTTCTTCGCCGACAAATGCGCGGAGGCGCGCGACGGCCAGAATACGCCGAGCGACGAGCACTGGAATATTTCCACCCGCGTACCGATCGGTCCGGTCGGCGTGATCACGCCGTGGAACACGCCGTTCATGCTCTCGACCTGGAAGATCGCTCCTGCCCTCGCGGCGGGCTGCACCGTCGTGCACAAGCCCGCGGAGTGGTCGCCGGTGTCGGCGGCTATCCTTGCAAGGCTCGTCAAGGAGGCCGGCGTGCCCGACGGCGTGCTCAATACCGTCCACGGCTTTGGCGAAGAGGCCGGCAAGGCGCTGACCGAGCATCCCGCCATCAAGGCGATCGGTTTCGTCGGCGAGAGCGCGACGGGCTCGGCGATCATGATTCAAGGCGCGCCGACGCTGAAGCGCGTGCATTTCGAGCTCGGCGGCAAGAATCCGGTGATTGTGTTCGACGACGCGGATCTCGACCGCGCGCTGGACGCCGTCGTGTTCATGATCTACTCGCTCAACGGCGAGCGCTGCACCTCATCCAGCCGCCTCCTGATCCAGCAGAACATCGCCGATAAGTTCGTCGAGAAGCTGACCGCGCGCGTGAAGGCGCTGAAGGTCGGCCATCCCCTCGATCCCGCCACCGAGATCGGGCCACTCATCCACGAACGGCATCTGGCCAAGGTCTGCTCTTATTTCGACGTCGCACGCCAGGATGGCGCTGTGATCGCGGTCGGCGGCAAGGCCTATGACGGCCCCGGCGGCGGACATTATGTCGAGCCGACGCTGGTGACCGGCGCGAGCGGCAAGATGCGGGTGGCGCAGGAGGAAGTGTTCGGCCCCTTCCTCACCGTGCTGCCCTTCCGCGACGAGAAGGATGCGATCGAGATTGCCAACGACATCCGCTATGGCCTCACCGGCTATGTCTGGACCAACGACGTCGGCCGGAGCTTGCGCGTCGCCGACGCGCTCGAGGCCGGCATGATCTGGCTCAACTCGGAGAATGTCCGCCACCTGCCGACGCCGTTCGGCGGCATGAAGGCCTCCGGCATCGGCCGCGACGGCGGCGACTACTCGTTCGACTTCTACATGGAAACCAAGCATGTCTCGCTGGCGCGGGGCACGCACAAGATTCAGAAACTGGGGATTTAGGGAAACGGTCATTCCGGGGCGTGCGACGGGACCGCAAGTGCGGCCCGGAGCACGAGCCCGGAATCCATTTTTCTACTGACTCTGCCGCGCGATGGATTCCGGGCTCGGCTCTGCGAGCCGCCCCGGAATGACAGAGGGGGAAACGCCAATGCCGGTACCGCAACACGTCTTCGAGCCGCCCTTCAACATCATCCGCTCCAGCCACGTCGTGCTGGACGTGACCGATCTGAAGCTCAGCCGCGCGTTCTACGAGACCACCGTCGGCCTGCATGTCGAGGATGCCGACGACAAGGTGGTTTACCTGCGCGCAGCCGAAGAGCACCAGCATCACTCGCTGGTGCTGCGCAAGGCGGCGGTGCCCGCCTGCGCCCGGCTCGGCTTCAAGGTCGGCAACGACGGGGATCTCGACAAGGCCGCGGCCTTCCTCTCCGAGAATGGCCTCAGCTACGCCTTCGTCGACCAGCCCTTCCAGGGTCGCACGCTGCAATTCACCGATCCCTTCGGCTTCAAGATCGAGCTCTATGCGACGATGGACCGGCGGCCGCATCTGCTCCGCCGCTTCGACCTCTACAAGGGTTGCCATCCGCAGCGGCTCGACCATTTCAACGTCTTCGCTGCCGAGGTGCAGGATACTGTCGAGTTCTATGCGCGGCTCGGCTTCCGCCTCAGCGAATATGCCGAGGAGGACGGACCGAACGGCCGCATCGCCGCGGCCTGGATGCATCGCAAGGGCAACGTCCACGACTTCGCTTTCACCAACGGCAAGGGCCCTCGGCTGCACCACTTCGCCTATTGGACGCCGACGGCGATGAACATCATCCATCTCTGCGACGTGATGGCGTCCTCCGGCTACGTGAAGAACATCGAGCGCGGGCCCGGGCGCCACGGCATCTCCAATGCGTTCTTCCTCTACGTCCGCGATCCTGATGGACACCGGCTGGAGCTCTATACCAGCGATTACTTTACCGGAGATCACGACCACGACCCGCTGCGCTGGTCGCTGCGCGATCCGCGCCGCCAGACGCTGTGGGGCGCACCGGCGCCGCGCTCGTGGTTCGAGCAGGGCTCGCCCTTCACGGGGCAGGCCGTCCGAGAACCCAAGTTTGTGGCCGACGTGCTGGTGGCGGATTGACGATGAGACTCCCTCGCCTCGCCACCTACTCGGTCAAGGGTGCAACCCGCTACGGCGCCGTGCTGGAGGGAGGCATCGTGAATCTCTCGCCACACCACGCCAAGGATTATCCGACGCTGCGCGAGGTGATCGCCGCAGGAAAGCTCGCGAGCCTCGCCGAAGAGGCAGCCAGCCGCACGCCGGACCATGCGCTCGGCGACGTCACCTGGCTTGCGCCAGTGCCGGGACCGGAAAAGATCATCTGCATCGGCGTCAACTATCCCGACCGCAACGCCGAGTACAAGGACGGTCAGGACGCGCCGAAATATCCGAGCATGTTCATGCGCTCGCCCCGCTCCTTCGTTGGCCACGACACCCCGCTGGTGCGCCCGCGTGCCTCTGCGCAGCTCGACTATGAGGGCGAGATCGTGCTGGTGATCGGCAAGCCCGGCCGGCACATTCCGGAAAGCGCCGCGCTCGACCACATTGCCGCGCTCACGCTCTGCAACGAAGGCTCGGTGCGCGACTGGCTGCGCCATGGCAAATTCAACGTCACGCAGGGCAAGAACTTCGATTCCAGCGGCAGCCTCGGGCCATGGCTCGTGCCCTACACCAGGGAAGCGCAGATCGCCGATATTCGCTTGACCACACACGTCAATGGTGAGCTGCGGCAGGATGACCGCACCAGTCGGCTGATGTTTCCGTTCCGCACCCTCATCAGCTATATCTCGACCTTCGCAACGCTCGTTCCCGGCGACATCATCGTCACGGGCACGCCGACCGGCGCCGGTGCACGGTTCGATCCGCCGCGCTATTTGAAGCCCGGCGATGTCGTCGAGATCGCGGCCGAGGGCATCGGGGCCTTGCGCAACGGCGTCGTCGACGAAGCCTGATCAATAATTGAAGTGGAATGATGCAATGACCACCCTCACCGGCGGCGAAGCGATCGTAAGTGGCCTTGTCGCCCATGGCGTCGACACCGTGTTCGGCCTGCCCGGCGCGCAGGTCTATGGCTTGTTCGACGCCTTCCACCAGGCCCAGCTCAAGGTGATCGGCGCGCGGCACGAGCAGGCCTGCGGCTACATGGCGTTCGGCTATGCGCGCTCCAGCGGCAGGCCCGGCGTGTTCAGCGTGGTGCCCGGCCCCGGCGTGCTCAACGCCAGCGCAGCGCTGCTCACCGCGTTTGGCTGCAACGAGCCGGTGCTGTGCGTCACCGGCCAGGTGCCAACGCAGTTCCTGGGCAAGGGCCGCGGCCATCTCCACGAGATGCCGGACCAGCTCGCGACCTTGCGAACCTATGTGAAATGGGCCGAGCGGATCGAGCATCCCGGATACGCGCCGACGGTGGTCGCACGTGCCTTCCAGGAGATGACCTCGGGCCGCCGCGGCCCCGCCTCCGTCGAGATGCCCTGGGATGTCTTCACCCTGCGCGCGGACACCGCGGCGGCACAGGTGCTGGAGCCGCTGCCCGCGCCGCGGCCCGACCCCGATATGATCAAGCAGGCCGCCAGGCTGATCAAGGACAGCAAGGCGCCGATGATCTTCGTCGGCAGCGGTGCGATCGAGGCCGGCGAGGAGATCCTCGCGCTCGCCGAGATGATCGATGCGCCCGTGGTCGCCTTCCGCAGCGGACGCGGCATCGTCTCCAATGCGCACGAACTCGGGCTGACCATGGCGGCCGCCTACAAGCTGTGGGCGAAGACCGACTTGATGATCGCAATCGGGACCCGCGCGGAGCTGCCCGTATCGGGCTTCCGCTGGCCCTACCAACCGCCTGGCTTGAAGTCGGTTCGCATCGATATCGATCCCGCCGAAATGCGCCGTGTTGTCTGTGACACCGCGATCGTGGCCGATGCCAAGGCCGCGACCGCCGACCTCGCCGCCGCCGTCAGCAAGGCCGGCTACAGCAGGACCGCCGGACGTCGTGCCGCGATCCGCGAGGCAACCGCGACCGCGCTGGCAGAAATCCAGCGCATCCAGCCGCAGATGGCGTATCTCAACATCCTGCGCGA
>LNAP01002202.1_pt1 | contig 19764 bp, 19 predicted proteins | sample 602601 | NCBI WGS metagenome assembly LNAP01 (sample SAMN02440304, study PRJNA202911) | soil metagenome | biome: Subtropical and temperate rainforests or woodlands; isolation source: soil samples (1 kg each in a 20% v/v slurry with milli Q water) were... ...
TGTCATGCGAGCATGATATCTCCATTTCTTAAGAAAGTCTATGTTGAAATCGTAAGAAAACGGGAGCAAATGAAAGAAAATATTAATTTATAGTGGGAGGGATAAGCAATGACTACAAAAGCTTTTGAATTGCCGCGTTACCACGAATTATCAGATGCCGAGATTGGTCAATGGAGCAATGAACAATTCGCGGACAAATTGTTGGAGCGTTCTTATTTGTTAGGGGAAAAATTGTTGCACCAAAATGGTTATGAAATTATCGAAATGGATGAAGAAGCAAAACGTAAAGGTTTAGCGGATTATTGTCTTCGACTAGCGTGGATGGAATACTTCCTCGGGACGAATCCACCGGCTAAACAAATGTTAGCGTTGGAGAAAGACCCCAATAACGTTGATCTTCTCCTTCGGCTATCGCAGCAAATTATAGATGAAGTCAAGCATCAAAGGGTATGGAGCAAATGGGTGCAAACCTACGGAGGAAATCCGCGTATCCAAGACTATAAAGTTGATGCGGATGTTATGAAGATGTACAGAGCGACCTTTGATTTTAATGATCCTGAGGAAATCGCAGCATCTTTACAGTGTACGGGTGAAGCCATTCTTTCTTTCCATTTGGGCGGGAAAATGGATCCTAAAGACAGCATTTCTTATCAATGTTTTCCGGAAGATCTTCGTATTGATATAGCAAAAAGTGTTGTTGCAGAAGAACCTCGTCATATTGCGGCAGGAAAAGAAATCATGATACGCTACGCTGATGGTGTTGAAAAACGCCGCCGGCTCATGAAGATTCAAATTGATAAGATGAGGACATGGTTGCCTAAAGCTGTCGCCGATTTGGAGCTGATCGGGGCAAAAAGAATTGCGCCGTTGCCAATTGTAGACTAAGGAGAAACGATGATGTTCAATTTCGAAAACTGGAGTGAAAAGGTGATTGAATTAACGGAGCATGCTTTTGCTGATAAAGATCTTGCAGCGCAATACCGTGAGCAATATGAGCAATTGTGGAACGAACTGCTTCTCCAACAAAACGATGCTTCCGTCCAATTTCTGCGAATATTGCTGGATCGAACAAAAGATCTAATAGCCGGAAAGATAGATGACGATAACTTTCAAAAAATCACACAAGAATTAAGAATAGCGACAATGGAACGACTATTTAATGAAAACGATTAATTTCCGTTCTTGGCTCAGCCGGGTCGCGTAATTCGCGTGGCTTTTCGTATTATCAGGTTATCCAGAGATTACTGGATAGCCTTTTTTCTTTGGGCGATATGCAGGTGTACGTTTCCCTTTGATACATCCAGGCCAAGTTGGCCGAGATGTAATAGGTCGGCGCGTGAAGTCGTACAAGCTGCTGTTGCGGTTGCGGATCTCTTCATCCAGTTCTTCCGCCATGGAAGGCCTTTACAAAAATCTGTACAAATCATTCCTCGTCCGCTATGCTTGTTGTTGAATGATCACAGAATGGCTCTAACAAGCAATATAAGACATTGAGGGAGTGATTTGCGGGAATGAGAATACAACTGTTGCGAGGGTTCAATTTCTTTTATTTCTCGATGTTTGCTGTGTTCTTCTCGTTCTTGCCGGTTTACACGGCGCAGCAAGGAGTGTCTGTAGCGACGGTAGGCAGCTTAATGGCGCTGGGCAGTCTCGTCGGGGTTGTGTCACAGCCAATTTGGGGCATGGTCAGTGATCGGAGAAGGACAGTACGCAGCGTACTGGTCCTGCTGCTTGTGGTATCCGTTGCAGCGGGCGCATGGCTGTATAGCGTTTCGGAGCTCAGGTGGCTTGTGGCTGCCGTTGTAGCGATGTTTTTCTTCTTCCTCCCCACCGACCCGCTTGTGGAGAGCTTGAACGTACAGACAACGCAGCGCGCCAAAGTGAGCTACGGCTCGGTGCGCATGTTTGGCGCTCTCGGTTATGCAGTTGCTTCTTACGGGGCGGGTGTGATGTTGCTACAGGTTGGGCTGGGATCGCTGTGGCTGTTATTTCTTGGCTGCGGTCTCTTAGCGCTTGCACTCTGCCTTATGCTGCAGGATGTTCCGGTTACAGGGAAACCAGTCGCGTTTCGGGATTTAAAAGTATTTTTTACCAGAGGGGTGACATTGCGTTTCTTCATGATGGTGCTGCTGATCGCAATCCCGCATCGGATGAATGACAGTTTTATCGGCATGTACTTGCAGGAGGCGGGCGGAGGCGTCAATTTGATAGGCAACGCGTGGGCGGTTATGACCATGACGGAGGTTGTGTTCTTTGCACTCGTTCATCGGTTCATCCGCCAGGGCAGAGAACTGTTCATGATTGCACTGGCATCAGCTCTGTATGCGCTTCGTTTCCTGCTTTGCTCGCTTGTGAAGGAACCGGGCTGGCTGGTGGCGTTTCAACTGTTTCAAGGGGTGACGTTCGTATTGTTCTACTCGGCGGCGATTCAATATTTGTACCGGATCGTGCCGGAGGAGTGGCGTTCAACGGGACAGACGACGCTTGCCGTTTGCTTCTTCGGCTTGTCCGGCGTGCTCGGTTCGTACGTTGGCGGGCATGTGTTTCAAGGGTACGGAGGTTCGGCACTGTACATGGTCATGTGCCTAATCGCTGCGGTTGGCTGTGCGGTAGCGCTGGTAATGCAGTTTACTAATCGACGGTTGGGAGGCATAAGTTCATTCGAACACACGTTCGCTGATAAACTAAGGATGCCTTAATCCGGCATAATGGTGGGAAATGAATAAACCGACTAAGGAAGTGAGTGTTATGGAATCCCCAATCTACGTTGCAGTTACCGGAACCAATCATTATTTCGGTGTTGATTTTTTCAAAATTGGTATGATCGTCCGCTTAGTAAAGGATCTGGACAATCCTCACGACCAAGAGGCTATCCGCGCGGAAATCCCGCCGATCGGCAAGGTCGGTTATGTCGCCAACAGCCCGCATACTGTGCCTCGGGGTTGTCGCAGCGCTGGCCGCATTTACGATACATTCGAGCAGGCGCTTTTCGGTAATGTACGTTTCGTTGTAAAGGATACAGTTATTTTGGAACTGACAGATCAGGTGGAAGAGTGGTATTTCGTCCAAATATCCGAACAAGATACAGAGGGTCCTTCATTCGAAAAAAACGGCTCGAAAAAACGAAAATATTTGTTCTAGCCCGTTTGGAACTGATGCGAAAACACTCGAATTTGTGTTCGTGTATATGGGCAATATAGGCTGCGGTGCAGCAATGGAAGTATTGCCTCCGTTAATTTGACGCGTACAGGCACTTCTAGGTGTCTGCCCACATAGAATGATAATAATCTCTTTGCGGAGGGATGGAGGGATGGGCGTCTTAACTCTTAGGGGGTGGCAGAATTGCCTGGCTTTTTTACCGCGTTTGCGTTATTTTTCAAAGAATTAATGCTGCTGGTATCCTACGTCAAAAATAATGCATTCCCTCAACCGTTGACGGAAGAGGAAGAGGAAAAGAACCTGAAGCTGATGGCTGAAGGCAATGAAAAGTCCCGCAATCTGCTCATCGAGCATAATCTGCGATTGGTTGCCCATATCGTCAAGACATTGTGAACGCGATTCGATGTAAGAAGGAGGAGCGATGTATGGTTTGTGGTCTGGGGGATGAACCGCCTCATCCTAGATGTCGGGCTGGAGGCGGTTTTCATTTGGTCTGTTAACCTGCTGCGATGGGTTGCCTGACTATTTTTACGTCATAGAACGAAATTTTGTTCGAAATAATGTACTCCGGTAATCCACCGCGATGGGAGTGGGATTCCCGGAACGCTTCGCTTCGGGTCCAAGCTTGGAAATCCTCCTTTTGATTCCACCGTGTACTGACCGTAACCTCATCGTATTCAGGCGTATTCTCGGTCATAAGGACTTCCAATCCGAGAAAGCCCTCCATATACTCCACTTTTCCTACTTTATCGAATCGTTCAATTAATTTGTGCGCATTTCCTTTCGTAATTTGAGATGTATTTGTCACAATGACCATTGTCCATTCCTCCTATTTAGATTCTAAAGCTTTAATCGGGATAATAATCGGATATTCATCTGCAAATTTTACTTCGGCTTCAATTTGATACACCTCCTTTAAAAAAACAGGGTTAATGATGTCCTTTGGTTTTCCCGTTGTCATCATTTTTCCGTTTTTCATGGCGATCATGTAATGGCAGTAACGGGCAGCCTGCTGTAGATCATGAAGCACCATGACGATCGTGATGTGGTACTCCCGATTAATCCTCTGCAGCATTTCCATGACATCCAGCTGATGTGCGATATCCAGAAATGTTGTAGGTTCATCCAACAGGATGATGTTCGTTTTTTGAGCCAACGCCATGGCAATACGCGCTTTTTGCTGTTCACCTCCAGATAAAGTATGGAACATCCGCTGCTCATGTTTGTTCGTTCCCGTGACTTCCATGGCCCAATCGACAATACGTTCGTCATCGGTTGTCATACGATCGAAGAGCCGTTTGTATGGAGAGCGGCCATACGAAACAAGCTCTCTTACGGTCATATCGGGAAGCGAATGTTTGGACTGGGTGAGCATGGATATGGTTTTGGCAAATGCTATGGTTTGATATGTCTTGGCCTGCTTTCCCTGAATGTAGACTTCTCCCATGTCCGGCTGCAGCAATTGAGCCATTAGTTTTAATAATGTCGATTTCCCGGAGCCGTTCGGACCCACGATGGCCGTTATACGCTCAATGGGGATTGAAAGGGTTATATCATGCAGTTGAAATGCACCTGCACTGAATTCAATATGGTTGGTTTGAATGGCGGTCATCTCATGATTCCCCGTTTCTTCAGCAAAAATAAAAAGAACGGCGCACCTAAGGCAGCCAGCAATATGCCGACCGGCAGCTCAATCGGATCAAACCACGAACGGGCTATCGTATCTGCCAGAACGACTTGCGCTGCTCCCCCCAAAATGGAAAGAGGCAGTAAGAAACGGTAATCATCGCCGACAAGCAGCCGGATTGCGTGAGGAACGACTAGGCCGACAAAGCCGATTAAACCGGCTACGCTGACGGCAGCCCCGGCCAATAAAGAGGATAGCAAAATAATCAAGAAGCGTTGTACTTCCACTTTTTGACCGAGCAGTTTGGCCGAATCATCCCCTAAAAGCAATAAATTTGCCGGTTTAATCGCGAATATGGATAAAATGAGTCCTGTGATTGCATAAGGAGCCATAAATTCGAGATGATGCCAGCTCCGCCCGCTAAGTCCTCCCGCAAGCCAAGGCAGGATGGCTTGAACCCGATCGCTGTATAAAACCATGAATCCGTTGGTGATAGCCCCTAATAATGCGTTGATGGCCACTCCCGCCAAAATGATTTTGAGAGGCGATGCCCCCTTATCCCAAGCCAACATGTAAATAATGAGCGATGTGATCAAGGCTCCCAGGAATGCAAGAGCGGGCAGCAGGTAGCTAAGCTGCGGAAATACGATCATGGCAATAATTGCGGCTAGACCGCCGCCTGCGGAGACCCCGATAATTCCCGGATCAGCTAAAGGATTCGTCATCACACCTTGCAAAAGAGCTCCGGAAGCGGCTAAACAAGCTCCGACTAAAAGGCCGATCAGCACTCGAGGCAGTCTTAAATTTATGATGATTTTTTCGTGTGTAGGCTGGCCGTCAGCGTGAAACACTGCCCATATCTCCCGGAGCGATATCGTGACGGATCCGTAGGTCAAACCGTAAAAAGATACGATGATGAGAAGAAGAGGGACTATCGTGATAACGAGCTTTCTCCTCAAACTGCGTTGTTTAATATTCATCTGGCGTCACTTCACGTCTTGAAGCCGTTTATTCAACAGATCAAGCGCCTCAATCACTCTAGTACCGGGATTGGTGCCAAAAAGATCTGACGGCAAAACTTCTACGCGATTTTCTTTAATTGCGTCCAAGCTGTTCCAGGCCTCGTTTTGTTGCATTTCCTTCAAAAATCCGTCCTTCACTTGTTCGGGATTGCCATGGCTCATGAGAAGAACAAGCTGAGGATTCGATTGGATGATTTTTTCCGTGTTTAATTGGGCATATTGCGGGTAATTTTCCAGCTTCGGATAATCGGCGGCAATATTTTCTCCTCCGGCCATGACCAGTATGTTGCCGCTCAAGGAATTGTTCAAAGCGGCCATATAGGTGCCAGGGGCTCCATAGACTAATAACACTCTCGGTTTTACGGCATTTTCATTCGCTTTGATTTCCTTCATCTTCTGATCGATGGCAATAATCAGGTCGTTCGCCTTTGTTTCCTTTTGCAAGAGTTGACCGAAAAGCCGAATTTGTTTTTTGATATCGTCGATCGAATTGGCTGAGGTCAATACCAATTTGGAGCCGATGCCTTCGACAGCAGGTATGTCCTTCGTATTCATCGGATGGTTCCCAAGCACGACATCGGGACTAAGATACGCGATTTTCTCCAGATCAATGCCATGCGTGGTTCCGATTTGTTCCACATTGGCCATTTCCTTGATTGCAACAGGTCCGGTGGAGGTAGGTCTTCCGACCACTTCGCCCCCCAGAGCATGCACAATATCCATGTCTCCGTTGCTTAGAACGGCTATTTTGCGGGGAACGGTCTGAAAGGCAATGCTGCGTCCGGCAAAATCTTGAATGGATACGGCATTGGGAGCAGCTGTTGCAATAGCGCCGTTACCGCCGGGTGTTGTCTGGCTGCAGCCTGATGTCAGCAATAGCGCAATAGCAATGCAGATAAACCCGTACTTCTTCATAAAAATCCTCCTGGTCCTTGTACTGGCATTATGTTATTATTAAAAATAATAAATGAGAATGAATATCAATGTCAATAAATTTTTGGAATGTTTAACCAAATTTATTGCCGTCAATCCTTAAATCTGCGACCAGATTGAGAATACTTTGATCAAATCAACTGATGGAGTCGTTGCCGAATAAAAAGACAGTTAATAAAGTGGTTGACAGATTTTAGGAAGTTGGGATAATATCAATTCGAAAGCCGAGATCAACTATTTTGTTCAAAGAAAGCAGGGGTGTTGTGATGAGCTAGCAAACCGATATTAGTCAAAGGTTCATTTGTTGCATGACGGAAGTGATTTTTTTTAATTTTCAATTGAGAATGATAATCATTATTCTTAAAGACACCAAAACGATGGAGGAACAACAAACGTGAAAAGGTTTTTTGCCGCCCCGTTACTTGCACTGTCGCTGCTGCTCGCTTTGACTTTACTGATTTCACCGCAAGCGAGAGCCGCCATCAACCTTTCTGACGGGATCTACACCATTGACTATGTCATCACAAAAGCGGAGAACGAGTCGGTATCCATGGCTAATGATTACTTCGAAAAACCGGCTACGCTGACGATCAAGAATGGTGAAGTGAACGCACAAATTCAAATGAATCACAGCAAATGGATTACAGTCTTCAAAACGCCTGACAACGACAGCTTTGTTGATGCGAAAGTGGTCAGTAGTGACAGCGATGCAGAGACAAGAGTGGTTCAGTTCAAGGTGGACGACTTATCCAAGCCGTTAATTTCAAAAATACACGTAACGGTGGAGTCGATTGATTACGATCACGATTACACTATTCGTTTCATTTTTGATGAAAAGAGCATCAAAAGCGTTAACTCTGCGACCTCTAACCAAGCTATGGATACGGCACCCGCTAAAGCAAGCGAGCCGGTAAAAGGCAAGGCATCCGTAACGTCTACCGGAACCAACCTTGTCCAAACGTACGATGCAACCGTTTCCGCTGCGGATAAGGCTGATGACTCCATTGCTGGTACAGCTGCCGTAAAGCAATCCATTGAAAATCCCCAAACGGGAGATACGGCGCCCATCGTTTGGTTGGCTATTTTGCTGCTGATCTCGTCTGTGTTTATGGTTTATAGAATCTAATTCATTTTTAACATTGTAGCTGTGCCATAAGAACGAATCAGCCGGGCGGAGAATCAGAGTGGGCGGCTGCCGCTTTGCATGATTTGAGACAGAAATGCATACTACCGTTTCAAAGGAGCGTAGTCATATTGAACAGACAACTCAGGAAACATGTTTCAATTTTTCTCATGCTGTTTGTTTTAATGGCCACCATACAAATCCCGGTTCCGGCCGCTTATGCGGCTGACGGTCCTATGGCGAGATTGGACTTGAGATCCGCCGGGGATACTCAAGCCGTTTATGGAAATGAGTTTCAGGTGGCCGTTGAGATTAGCGGTGTTACAGAAGCGGTTTATGAGCAGGTGCATGAGCATGAAGCGACAGTTAACTTCAATCCGGATGAATTGGAGCTTGTCGGGCTGCTGACGATTGACAACAGCTATTTTTTTGCTCCCGAAGAAACCAAGCTGTCGCCGGGGGTAGTTAAAACTTCCCACAAGATCAAAAGCGCCAGTAAGCCTTATGCCTTCAGTGGCGGCGCGGAAAAAAGCTTCTCTGTTTTTGTTTTCAAGCCTAAAGTACCTACGGCAATTCAACCTGTTGTTCATGTGTCCGATATTTCTATTGCGAACGGGCAAGGAGACAAGCTGAAATTAAACGATGCGTCGTACACGGTTAATGTGGTGCCTTCGGGCGATAAAGCGGCAGCTGCGGATGCGGCAGCTACCCAGCAGCAGGTGGATCAGGCCGGAACCGCGCTGCAAACGGAGTTTTCGACTTTTAAGGCATCCGCTATTGCAAGCAGTCCGGGGAGCGGATCGCTTCAAGACGGAGAGTATGACATCGGGTTTACGATTTACAAAAAGGGAACCCATGAGCATTCGGTCATGTACGATTATGTGGATCGAAACAGCGGGAAGCTAAAGGTTCAGGGCGGGAAAAAGTATGTTTCATTCACCTTGAAGCAAAGCGCGGAAACGCTTTCGTTCAAGACGGAGCAGAACGGTTCTTTGGTTGAAACGACCACGGTAAGCCGTGATGAAACAGCAAACACAAGAGTCGTACAATTCGAAGTGGACGATTTGTCGGCCAGGTTAGGCGGTTGGGTGAAGGTCTATTGGGTGCTGCCCGCTCCGATTGGCGTTTACGACCACGAGTACGATGTGGATTTAGGGTTTAGCGATACTGCAGCGATCGTGAACAAAACGCAGCTGAATACGTTAATAGCCCAGGCACAGTCGAAGCATGACGCAGCGGTGGAAGGAAGCGCAGCCGGACAATACCCGACAGGCGCGAAGAGTACGCTGCAGGCCGCGATCGATCAGGCTGAAGCGGCAGCTGCGGATGCGGCAGCTACCCAGCAGCAGGTGGATCAGGCCGTAACCACGCTGCAAACGGCGTTTTCGACGTTTACGGCATCCGTTATTGCAAGCAATCCGGGGAGCGGTTCGCTTCAAGACGGAGAGTATACGTTCGAGGTTACCGGAACCTCTGATGATGAATCGGAAATTCCGTTAAGCTCCTATATGGAGAATGCCGGGAAAATCAAAGCTGAAAACGGAAAAAATATCGTTTCGTTTCAACTGAAAAACGGTGTTGCGATAACGAAATTACAATTGCTAAAAGCAGATGGTACAACGCAGGATATTTTACCAATGGTCGCTTTAAAGCAATCGGGAATCGTAAGAGTACTAAGCGCTGAAGAAAGCGCTACATCGGTTCAATTCGAAGTGGAAGACTTGTCGGCTAGCTACATGATCAATCTTGAGGTACCGCAGGGTGAAGGAAAGGAAACGCGTACTTTCCAAATTACGTTCGGTCAAGTAAAGCCTGTTACTTCAAATCCGGGAACGACTCCTGGCGGCGTCACGACACCGACAACTCCGTCGAACATTCACGGGATCATAGACGGCACTTACAAAATGAATTACAAAATATTGAAATATAATACTGAACAGACATCGGTCATGCAGGATTACGTCATAAGGCCCGGAATCTTGACGGTAACAAACGGCCTGATGTATGCGTCTATCACGTTCAAGCAAAGTAAAGAAATTACCGGATTTCAGGTCGAGAACGGGGGCAGTCTGGTTGATACCGAAATCGTGAGCTCCGATGAAGATAAGAATACACGCGTCGTTCGATTCGAAGTAGCCGATTTGACGGCCAAGCTTCACGGGTGGGTGAAAATCGACTGGGCGGAGTTTAATTATTTCCACGAGTATGATGTTCACATTACCTTCGATAAGTCCAGCCTAATCCCTATCGACGTGAATGCTATTTTGACAGGGAATGTCAATCTGTTCAAGGATGTGTTGGATGCTGGCGAATACGCGATTGATTTTGTCATGAACAAGCGTGGGACAAATCAGGTATCGATCACGAACGATTACGTGGAACATCCCGCGAAATTGACGGTGAAAGACGGGAAAAGCTACGTTGCCCTCATTTTGAAGCAAAGCAAAGAAGTACCCGGCTTCAAGATAGAGAAGGACAGTACGTTGGTAGATGCAGAGGTCATCGCGTCGAGTGAGCAAGAAAATACAAGAACGGTTCAATTCGATGTAGAAGACGCAGCAACAAAGATTAACGCGCAAATCCAAATGGCTGTTCCCAATAAATATGATGGCGATTATGATGTTGAAATCTTGTTTGACGGGAATAGCATCAAGACTTATGTCGAGGAACAGAAGGAACAAAAGAAATCGGAGAACGATGTAAATAAACCCCCCAGCCCCAAAATTGAGCAGGTGCTCATGAAGGATATCGAAGAGCATTGGGCGAAAGCTTTGATCAAGCGGGCCGTGGGACTCGGCATCGTCAACGGTTATGAAGACGGCACTTTCCGTCCGGAGGACCAAGTAAAACGTGCCGAAATTATGGTAATGATCAACCGGGCGCTCAAGCTGAAAGTAAATAAGGCCGATCTGGCCTTTGCCGATTTCGATAACATCCCGGAATGGGTCAAACCGAGCTTGGCGCAAATGGCGGGCTCAGACGTGGTTAGAGGCTACGAAGATGGAACCTTCCGTTGGGGTCGCACCGTCAACCGTGCCGAGTTGGCGGTTATGATGGTCCGAGCGTTGGGAGTTCCATTAGATTCGAATGCAGAGTCTGCTTTCGCGGATGCCGATCAAATTCCAGAGTGGGCGCAAGCTGAAGCAGTCACAGCGTTCGGGCTTGGGATTATGAGCGAAAGAGACAATCATCTTTTCGCGCCAATGGAGAGTGTGACCCGCGTGCAATCGGTAGCTTGCATTCTGGCGATGCTAAATCATATCAAGTAAGAGATGAATGTAAAACCGATAGTAGGTGCAGAACGGGGAGGCCGGGCGACCGGCGTCCTCCGTATTTTTAGGATATGCCATTTGTAATTTGACGAAAGGAGGCAATAACGAGATGAACAAAGTCATAAGCGCTGTCATGACTGTTCTTCTGTTCTTCGTAATCACAGGCTGCTCGTCGGACGCTGGCGCGAATTCGAATACGAAGATTGACAAAGCCGCAGAAGAAGATAAAGCCAAGCATCGAGTGGTGGCGACTACAGTGGCGGCCACGCAAATCATGGATGCATTGGAGATCGATTTGGTCGGCATTCCGACCAGCTATAAGGAGCTGCCCAAACGATACGAAGGCGTTCCGAAGGTAGGCAATCCGATGAGTCCGAATATGGAAATCTTGAAATCGCTCGACCCGACGGAAGTGCTGTCCGTGACTACGCTGGAGTATGATCTGGCTCCGGTGTTTAATAACGCAGCCGTGCCAGCCAACTTCCTGAACTTGACCAGCGTCGGTAAGATGAACGACGCGATTCGGTCGCTCGGCGACAAATATGGTCGGGAACAGCAGGCGGAAGCGATCGTAAAGCGGTTTAACGATAAAGTGGAACAAATCAGGAAAGACACGGAAGGCCAAAAAAAGCCAAGCGTTCTCATATTGCTTGGCGTTCCGGGGAGTTATCTTGTGGCCACGGAACATTCGTACATTGGAGATCTCGTGAAGCTGGCCGGGGGTACTAATATGGTGCAGGGCGAAACCGTCGAATATTTGGCTTCCAACACCGAATATTTACAGCAGGCCAATCCCGACGTCATTCTAAGGGCAGCGCACGGAATGCCGGACGAGGTCATCAAAATGTTTGATAAAGAGTTTAAGAAAAATGATATTTGGAAGCATTTCGACGCTGTGAAAAATAACAGAGTTTACGATCTGAAAGAAGAACTGTTTGGAACGACAGGTAATCTTGCTGCGGTTGAAGCTATGAATGAACTGGTCAAGATGCTGTATCCTTAACTATGAAACGATAGAGGGCAATGGTGATGAATAAAATCGTATTAAGCTTTATCGGTATCGTCGTTTTGCTCTTTGCCGCGACCGTGTTTTCCATAACTACAGGAAGTATAAAGGTTGGCGGCCTGGAGCTGGTTCAAGGTCTATTTACCGGGACCAATAAAAATGTGGAAGTGATTAAAGATTTGCGCTTGCCAAGGATCATCGTAGCTCTGTTTGTCGGGGCCTCATTGGCGGTATCCGGTGTGCTGCTGCAAGCCGTAATGAGAAGCTCTCTGGCGGATGCCGGCGTCATCGGCATCTCTTCGGGAGCCGGATTCATATCCGTCCTTTTTGTCACGATTTTTCCGACCTTCTTTTTCTGGCTGCCGTTGTTCGCATTTATCGGCGGCGCTTTGGCATGCCTTCTGGTCTATTCGTTCTCTTGGAAGTCGGGTCTTAGTCCCATACGGATTATTCTGGTCGGGATTGCAATTAACGCTACCTTTACAGGTTTAGGGCAGTCTTTCAATTACAGAGGCAGCTATGCGGTGACAACCGTGAATCAGGCGACGACTTCCATTTTTACGATGAAAACGTGGACCGACGTCCAATCGCTTGCCATTTACGGCTCGATCGGACTGCTCCTCTCCTTGCTCTTATGCTCGTGGTGCAATCTGCTGTCGCTTCAAGACAAATCGGCCAGAAATTTAGGTTTACACGTATCGCGGGCAAGGCTGCTCATTTCCGCGGTCGCCGTGCTTTTAGCCGCCGTATCCACCGCTATCGGGGGACTTATCGCTTTTGTCGGCTTGCTGGTGCCTCATATTGCCCGACTACTAGTCGGCTCAGACCATAAGGTTCTCATTCCGTTCTCCGCCCTGGCGGGAGCGCTGCTCATTCTGACGGCTGATACGCTCGGTCGCACTCTTCTTGCACCTGCGGAAATACCGGCATCCATTATTATGACCGTGATTGGAGGACCTTTTTTAATATTCCTGCTGAGAAAGAGTGATCGCGTCTATGGAAATTAATCGAGTAAGCTTTTCGTATGATAAAAGAGTAGATCATCTAAAATCAGTGGACAGTGAAATCGAGCTTGGCAAAATCACAACCATTATTGGTCCGAATGGCTGCGGCAAGTCGACGCTTCTTGGCGTCATGTCGCAGCATTATGCGCCTCACAGCGGTCAAGTGATATTGGACGGCAAATCGATTTACAGCTACACGCCGAAAGAACTAGCCAAAAAATTAGCGGTTGTCCATCAGCACAACGATGCGCCTGCCGATATGACGGTTGAAATGCTGACTGGCTTTGGCCGATTGCCGTATAAAAGCATGTTTGCTTCACAGGGGGATGAAGACGCTGAAGCAATCGATTGGGCTTTAGCTTGCACGAATCTTCAATCCAAGCGCCATACAACGATTGATCAGCTGTCCGGGGGGGAGAGGCAGCGGGTTTGGGTCGCCATGGCTTTGGCCCAAAAAACGCCTATCTTGTTTTTGGACGAACCGACTACTTTTCTGGATATTTATTATCAGTTCGAGCTGCTGGAGTTGATTAAAAGCCTGAATGTAAATTATGGATTGACTATTGTCATGGTGCTGCACGACATTAATCAAGCGCTCCGCTATAGTGACAACGTCTTGGTGATGAAGAACGGGGCCATTGAACTGAAAGGCAAACCCGATGAAGTGATTACGGAGCAGACGATTCAATCGATCTATGGGGTTCAAGTGGTCGTGAAGCATGACCACGCTGCGGGATTATACGTGGTTCCGGTGGGCATTTAACAAACGGCTGAGGTAAGAAGTTGAACTTAATAAATAACATACGTGTACTGGTGCGTAAAAATAAAGCAAGAAGCCTTGCAAAAGTACTGATTGCGGTCGTGTTTTTTTTCTCGCTGTTCCAATTAAGCGGCATCTTAATCGACTACTATATAAATTCGCAAGTATTGACGGAAGCCCGTGCGCTTTATGAGCATGCCGCAGAGGAGGACAATGCGAGCCCCAAGGATGCCCGAAGCCGGGCTCGGGACACTGTTCCTAGCGTTAGCTTTAGCGCTGCTCAAGCCGAAGCCGTACCCCATGTGCGTTCGCCGTTTATCGAATTGCTTCAAGTGAACCAGGATATTGTCGGTTGGATTACGATCGATGACACCCATATCCGTTACCCGATCCTGCAAACGATGAATAATGAATATTACTTAAACCGGAATTATAAGCGGGAGATCACGAGGGCGGGAAGTATTTTCATGGACTTTCGTAACGATATCAGCACATCCGATCCGAATACCGTTCTTTACGGACATCGTATGAAAGACGGTTCCATGTTTGGCGATCTGAAGAAATTTCTTAATCAAGATTTTTATAACCGTCATCGAACCTTCACTTATGATACCTTATACCAAAGCTACCGGGCTGAAGTTTTCTCGGTCTACTATACGACGACGGACTTTAACTATATCCAAACGGAGTTCGACAGCGACGATGAATATAGCTCGTTCCTGCAAAACATTCAAGGAAGGTCGCTATATAAGTCAGACACGGCTTTGACGACTGAAGCCCGAATCGTTACTTTGTCCACATGCGATTATACGCTTGATAAGGATGAAGGGAGGTTAGTGGTGCACGCGAAGCTCGTGGAAGCAGACGATCATTAAAGTGGTTTTAGGCATGTCCGGTATATTTATTAGATATTTATATGTAATGATCATCAAGAATTCTAAACGAAGCAATGCTTTTATGCTTTGTGGGGTTCTTTTTTTGTTATTGGAGTCCTTTCCCGCCAACCTCAACATGAGAGCGTTCATCCACATTCATTAAATCCGAAATAGGACATGGGTTGTTTTGAATATAGATGGATAATGTAAATCCTTTGGAATGGGGTGAGAGGATGGTTCGAGCTAACTTCATTAAATTAACCTATGTATGCCATGTCCCCGACGTACGAATAAACGAAGCGAATTTGAATCCGAAGCAGGAAGTTGTCGAAGCAAAGAATAGGGTATTGGACTTTATACTTAAAAAACTTATGGTGAAAACCGACTGATTCAGCCGTTTTGTTGTTTGAAACTATACGTTTACGAATGATCTGGCGGAGGTGGGGATGGTGTATACGGCGATCTATCCTCGGGTCTCGACCGGAATGCAGGCTGCGGAGGGCACAAGTCTGGATGGGCAGATGGAGCTTTGTATAAGAAAGGCTCGTGAGCTTGGTATTCCGGAGACTTTGCTGAGGACTTATAAAGAAGAAGGTTTTACCGGAGAAGATATAGACCGTCCGGCAATGAACGAGTTGAGACAAGATGTGGCGGCAGGCAAGGTCATTCGTCTGATTGTGACCCATCCTGACCGATTGACGAGGGATTTGACCGACAAACTGATACTATGCCGTGAGTTGGAGCGCTGCCAGGTCGAATTGGTATTTGTGGATACGGAATACCGAAATACTCCTGAGGGCCAGCTTTTTTTTAACTTAATGAGCTCCATCGCACAGTATGAATTGTCACTTATTAAAAAGCGTACAGTCCGAGGCAGGCTTAAAGCGGTTGAAAAAGAAAAAAAAATTATGCCTATGAGAGCTGCGCCTTACGGCTACGATTTGCAGCATAATGCCCTCTTCATTAATGAGCAGGAGGCGGAATTCGTACGAAAAATTTACCAATGGTACATATATGACAACTATACGCTGCGGGAAATAGGGGAACGTCTATATTCACTCGGGGCTGTACCCAAACGGGGAGAGAGCCGTAATTGGAGCGCCAGCTCGATACGCAGAGTGCTGACGTCGGAGGTTTACATCGGTAAATATTATTACAATAGACGACAAACTCGGAAGCTCCGCGGAGAAAAAACGAAAAATGGAGCCCCTAAAAAGACTTATGACTACCGTGATCAGAAAGATTGGATCGAGGTACAGGTTCCCCATATTATTGACCCATCCTTATTCGAGATGGCCCAAATCCAGAAAGAGAAGAATATGAAAAAATCAGGAAACGTGAAATATGAATATCTGCTGAAATCATTAATCCGCTGCGGCCATTGCGGACGGATCTGGCAGGCTACTACTTATGCAGGCAGGTTGAACAAGCAAACGGGCGAGAAGCTTCGTTATACCTGCTATCGGTGCCCGAACGTTGTTCCTAAGAAATACGGCGAAGGCGTGGAGAAGTGCCCAACTCAAACATTGCGTGCGGAGATCCTGGATGATTACGTTTGGAAGCTAATTTTAGATACCTTATCCAATCCGGACGATTACATTCAAAGGCTGCGGAGCAAGACGAACGATATCCATTTTGAATTGCAGTCCGCCGTGGAACTCATTAAGCGTCAAATAGAACAACAAAATAAAGAAAAAGAGAAAATCAAAACGATGTTTAAACGGGAAGTCATTGACGAGCAAGAGATGATATCAGATATGCAAAAACTCAATACCGTAATGAAATCGATGCAGCAGGAGCTTGCAAGATATGAAATAAAGCTGTCAGAAGAGAAGGGTCTCTCCGCTGCCCGCATCTTGGAGCTTTCGCAGGCGATCAAATCATTCGTCGAAACGGGAGGGAACCAACTGACTTTGGAGGACAAACGGCATATCGTCGAGTCACTAGTCGATGAAATCACCATTCGATTCGACGGTACTGAAGTTCGAGTTACGGCTATTGGAGCCCTTGATGAACTGAAGCGACAGCGGTTTTTCCGGCATGCAAACGACATCGATCCGTGTTCACAACCTCAAGAAATTTGATAACACCGGAGAGGATCTGGAGGATTTGATCTCGATTGGGACGATTGGACTAATAAAAGCGATTGAAAGCTTTTCGCCGAATAAAGGAACGAAGCTTGCTACCTTTGCAGCGCGTTGTATAGAGAACGAGATCCTAATGTCATAAGTGTTACGTTGAATACTGGTTTTTGTTTATGAAGCCACATCAGAGCATGTGGCTTTTTGAGTTATGGGGGATAAGGGAAAGAAGAACTTAAAATCGTAGCCTAAGAAGGATGATACATTAGTTTTTAAGCATTTAAATCATGCAGTTGTAATTAGATGTTCCAAACAATAAAATACTAAAAAATAATGTTAACATTTTGAGGTGCGGAAAATGAAGGATGAGAAATCAAAAAATGAAATGTACAGACAATATTTCATGGGCGTCATTGAAGAACTAAAAAAGATGGATTACTCTGAGGCAGAGGCAAAAATGATGTTTAATCGATTTTCTAATGATATCTTAGAAATACGGGGGTTTTATTTAAACACTTTTGATTTTGCTAAAGAAATCGTTGAGTTATATCGGGCAGTTCAGAGTGAATTAGATCCCACTAACCCTTTACAATAAGTGAAGAAATCATGAAAAGAATTAATCACTGGGACCAGTGTAAAGCAGTTGATGTAAGCGGGGCAAAGTTTGCTTTTACTTTTATACCCTCGGGTCTCGGTACATATATTATTGTCAGATGTGATATATGTAAACGTGAACTACATATTTCTGATGACATGGAGTAAGTCCAGGCTAAATTCTTCAATAACATCATCATTTCATGCTTTGTAGCTTTTTGACTTGATTAAATCATTTGGATATAATTAATGCGAACATACATTCCGATATTGCCTGGGAGGAAATTTATATCTTTTGTCGAAATAACACTCTAACGTGATTAGACTTGGAGTGTAGCTAAATGGTGCCGAATCCAACATTCATTTATCATATAACGAGTATTGAGAATTTGCATTCGATACTTAACAATAATGGTCTCGTTTGTATTAATCAATTACTTAATGACGGAAGTTCTTTCGTAAATATCGCTTATGAGCAAATTCAATCTAGACGCTCGGAAAAACAAGTTCCTTTGCCTCCATACGGTAATTTACACGATTACGTTCCTTTTTACTTTGCGCCGCGATCACCTATGCTGTATACAATTAATCAAGGGAATGTGCCACAGTATCAAGGTGGGCAAAAACAAATTATTTATCTTGTATCGACCGTACAACAAGTGTTCTTTAAGAATATCCCATTTGTGTTTACTGACGGCCATGCGATCATTAGTTATTCCGAATTTTTCAATGATCCGGTTGATTTAAAACAAATTGATTGGGGAATAATGAGTTCCCGCTATTGGAATGATACTACAGAATATCCTGACAGGAAACGGAAACGTCAGGCGGAATTCCTGGCTTTCGCGTTTTTTCCGATTGACTCTGTACTTGAAATGGGTGTAATTAACGATACTTTTCAGGATCAGGCACATAAGATCTTACAAAGTAACTCAATTAATATACCCGTGAAGGTACGCCGAGAATGGTATTACTAAGGTGGTGAGATTGTGATTGAGTATAAAAAAGGTAATTTGTTGGAATCCGAGGCCGAGGCTTTAGTAAACACGGTGAATTGTGTAGGAGTTATGGGGAAGGGGATAGCACTTCAATTTAAACAAGCCTTTCCTGATAATTTTAAAGAGTATGAAAAAGCGTGCAAAAACAATTTGGTTATGCCAGGTAAAATGTTTATTGTTGATACGGGGTCTATGTTTAATCCTCAATATATAATTAACTTTCCAACAAAGCGTCATTGGAAAGGAAAGTCAAAGATTGAAGACATAAAGTCTGGATTGATCGATTTTGTTGAGAAAATACGAGAGTATGGAATCAAATCAGTTGCAATCCCACCTTTAGGTTGTGGTAATGGTGGATTGGACTGGGACCAGGTACGACCACTGATTGAGGAATCGGCATTGAAGGTTCCCGATGTTCTATTTATGGTTTACCCACCTGTTGGGAGTCCAGAGCCTGATAAAATGCGTGTTGGAACTGAAAAGCCAAAGTTAACTCGTGCTAGGGCCTTGCTCATTATGCTAATGAATCTTTATGCTGCACCGGGCTACAAATTGTCAATGTTGGAAATTCAGAAACTTGCCTACTTTTTGCAAGAGTGTGGTGAGGATTTAAAGCTAAGATTTGTCAGTGCCCAATACGGACCATACGCAGATAATTTAAATCATGTTCTTCAAAGACTTGAAGGACACTATATACGGGGGTATGGGGATCGAAATCGAGATGCCGAGATTTATCTGTTACCTGAAGTAACAAAGGAAGCTGAAGAGTTTTTAAGTCAGTTAAACGATGAAAGTACGGATAAAAGGCTTCAGGATACCAAACGAATTATCGAAGGGTATGAGACTCCATACGGACTTGAATTGCTGGCTACAACAGATTGGATAATTAAACATCAACCTGATGCTAGTGCTAATGTTAAACGTGCAGTTGATCATTTTAAGGCATGGAATGAAAGAAAGAAGAAAGTGTTTAAAGAGTCTCATATTGAGATGGCGTGGCGACATTTAACTGCTATAAACTGATTCTAATAAACGATGTGAATGCCCTGTCCAAATTAACTTGGAAGGGCATTTATTGTTCAATCCTCGTCCAAAATCAAACTATCTGAAATAGAAAGATACTCAAGTGTGGTTCCAATAAGTTCATGACGTAATTGCTGTTGAATCGCCCTCAAATTTACTCCGCTTTTAAGCAGTAGGAACCCTGTAGTTCGTAAGCGTCAAATAACTCAGTGGATAGAAAAAGAGCAAAAACTCATGTAAACTGAGCTTTGCTCTATTGGCAGGCTTCTTGGACTTCTGGGCTCCAG
>LNAP01004790.1_pt1 | contig 19759 bp, 26 predicted proteins | sample 602601 | NCBI WGS metagenome assembly LNAP01 (sample SAMN02440304, study PRJNA202911) | soil metagenome | biome: Subtropical and temperate rainforests or woodlands; isolation source: soil samples (1 kg each in a 20% v/v slurry with milli Q water) were... ...
GGCGAGGTTTAAAAATGGGAATTCAAGCTGATTTTTCCGAGTTGAAGTGTCTCGCCCTCGCTGCGTCCGTCACCCATCCGACGTTCGAAGAGAACGCCAAGGTTTGGAATTCGTTCTTAAGCGCGGCAGAGCCAGACGTCGTATTGGCGCTGATCGCGGAGATTGAGGCGCTGCGCAAGGAAGCCGAGCGGTATCGCTGGCTTAGAGACAAAAGCGAATCAGGGCACAGTTTCTATCTGAGCGTCCCTCTGTGGCTCTCCGGTATCCGCTTTCGAAAAGAAGATGTGGATACCGGTATCGACACGGCCATGGGCAATGGAGAGCAGTCGTGAAAGGGCAAATCAAGAAGTCTCACGGCCCAGCATTCCGCGCCGCTCAACTGGACCTGGCCAAGTGCCCGGCATGCCGTGGGAGGGCTGTGATCAAGGGTGTATTCCATGAGCTGGCCTGCGTGCAATGCAACGCCTCGGGCTGGGTCACCGCTGAAACCGGTGAGGCGCTGCCGCTGGAGGTGCTGGTGACGCAGCTGAGCATCCGGCTCCAGGCCGCCGAACACCAGGTCGAACTATTGAAGCGCGAGCCGCTGATGTCTGGTCCGGCTGCGCAGTACGAACGGAATAACCGCCGCGGCGCCGGCGGCACCAACTTCACCGGGGATTGAGGGAACGCCATGGGCATCTACAAAGACGTAATGGGCACGCTGGTCCGGGTACTGGCCGCCGACAACATCGACAACAGCACCAAGCAAAGCTGGCAGAAGCTGATCGATGCCGACCTCCGCCAAGGCGGTACCGGAAGTTCATTGTCAGTGCGCGACAAGTTCGATTACGACTGCTGCTTGTATGCGCTCCTGCATCGTCAGCTTGAGCCGGCCCAATGGGATGTGCTGGTCGCCAAGTATTCGACGCACAAGGCCAACAAGGTTGCCGCCATCGGTCGCCTGGTGGCTCGTATGGTTTCCCCAGCGCCCCAACTGTTCATCTATAAGGCGCTCACTGCGTGGGCCATTCCCAAGCTGAAGGGTGTCCAGACCAGCAAACGCTCCACCGACATGATCGTGTTGCCTGCCGAGTTCTACGACATGAACACCTGGGATCTTGAGGCCTCACCAGAGCGCACCCGACGTAACTGGCGAGGTGGCATCCACAAGCGCCTCGAACAGATCGAAGAGGCCGCAGTCATCCACGCCACCGAGATCTTCGATCAAGAACAAATCTTTGTAGACGCCGCTTGACCCTGTGGCCGACTGGCCGTAAATTAACCCCATCATGTCGATCTTGCGCGTTATGAGAGAGACACCAAAAGCCCCGCCACCGTGCGGGGTTTTTTATTGCCCGAAGAAAAACCAGCCCACGAGGAATACCGAATGATGAAGCGACTCACCATGTACCTGGGGCTGGCGTTCGCCGCCTGCCTGTCCTGTTTCTCGGCGACAGCGTTCGCGGAGCCGCTGCGCACCCTCAGCTATCACCTGGCAGTGATGACCGAGCCGCAAGCTGTCGCCATGCAGCGACTGGACATGACCCTCGCCATGTGGCGAACGGGTAGCCAGCCCGAAGGCCCGGCCCTGAAAAGTAACCTGCGCGCATCCAGCAATCACTTCGTGATGACCACGTTCAAGGTTTCGCCTGATGGTGTCGGCCTGACCCCCTGCTGAATACGCCTGGTCTCAATGGAAAAAGCCCGCACATGCCGCGGGCTTTTTTGTACCGCCGAGGAAAGCAGCTACCCGAGTGGATGCTTTCCCGGATGTACAGATTTCCCCTCGCTGCTCCTTTGGCCGCCACCTGACGGCCTTTTTATTCAGGCCTCTGCATTCGCTGGGGCTTTTTCGTATCTGGCACCCATGCCCCCGTCTTTGCTCCGAGCGGATGAGGAAGGCGTGGATTGCCGGACCTATCCAACTGCCCGACACCGGGACAACGAGACATGAAGATGCCCGAAAAAGACCCGACGTTTTGGGCATTGGTCCTGCTCGCCCTGAAAGAGAACGGCCTCGCCATGACGCTGACCTTCGCCCTGACCTGGCTGCGTGTGCAGTACGACGGCAAAGAGACCAGTCCGTGGCGAAAGCTCATCGAGGCCAGTCTCGGCGCCCTGATCGTTATGGTCGTGGGCCTGACAGTGAAGGAGTTCGGCCTAAGCATTGCCTGGTCATTCGCTACCGCTGGCTTCGTCGGCGTGCTGGGAGTTGAGCAGGTGCGGCAACTGGGTACGAGCTGGGCCAAACGTAAAGCCGACACCATCTAAAGGGGATGACCATGCAACTGATCGACAACTGGAAACAAGCGCTGAGCATGACCAGCGTTCAGGCGGGTGGTGCAATCGCCGCCCTTGGCGTGGCTGAGCAACTGATGCCATCGCTTCAGGCGGTGTTGCCACCGATTGCCTATGGCGTGCTGGGCCTCCTGGTGATGATTGCCCGGGTCGTGCTGCAACCGAAGTTGATCAAGTAATGGCAAGGCCAGATAGCTTTCATCATTTCAATGATGGTCGGGGCAGGCGCCGGATCTACGTCAACGGTAACGAGATCGAGCGTGTCGTCTGGTGCGATACCTCCCAGGGCATTGCTGTGTTCTGTCCTCATCCAATCCGCATCAGCCGTGCAGGCGATGAGGTCTACACCCGACGACTTCGCGGCGCTGTCACCGTCGAGCGAACGGGGTGATGTCTTGCGGTGGATGTACCGCTCGGCGTGAGTGGCTCAAGAAGTGGAGTGGCATTGCGTATGAGCGAGCAGCTGAGTTATTTGGAAAGCCTGCTGACCGAGATCTTGACAGAGCAGAAGCAGCAGACAGCGATACTCAACAGGATGGCCGAGCAGCAACTGCTTCTGATTCAGGCGCTGGCCGATGAGGATGATGTTGACCCTGATGCCATGCCGTCGACCTACATGGATGGCACGCCATGCCGCTGAGGCCGCAGAAGCCGTGCAACGCCCAGGGTTGCAACACACTCACGCGCAACCCTCGCTACTGTGATGCGCATGCTCACCTGCTGAAGAGCACGGCCAGGGCCAAGCCTCGGGAGAGCAGCACCAAGCGACACTACAACTACAAGTGGCAGCAGGCACGGGCCGGGTTCCTTGCCAAGTATCCGCTGTGCCGACATTGCTCCGATCGTGGGTTGGTGGTCGTGGCCACCGATGTCGACCACATCATCCCGCACAAGAACGACATGGCCCTGTTCTGGGACAAGACCAACTGGCAAAGCCTGTGCGGCCCGTGCCATTCGGCGAAAACGGCTGCCGAAGACGGTGGATTCGGCAATGCGCGGCGCTGAAATGCAAAAAAACCTCGGAAAAAGCAGAAAAAACGGACCAAACGAGACGGATTCGCGTCTAGGGGAGGGGGAGGGTCGAAAGTCTGGGCCTTTTTGCTTCTAGACCGCGCCCTCAATCGTTTTTTCACACCCGCGAAATTAAAAATTCAGGAGTTGCGCGATGGGAGGCACCGCCACGGTCGCCGGCCGTGGTCGCAAACCCAAGCCGACGGCTCAGAAGAAACTTGCTGGGAACCCCGGAAAGCGGGCGCTCAACAATGATGAGCCTCAGTTCACCACCGTCACAAACATTGATCCGCCGGAGTGGTTGAGCGAGCGCGCAGCCACCATGTGGAAGATGCTTATCCCAGAATTACTCCGGGAAAAAGTTGTTGCACTGACTGATCTTCACAACGTCGAAGCGTTCTGCACAGCCTATGACAAGTGGCGAATGTCCGAAGAAGCGGTCCAGCAGTTCGGGATCATTGTCGAGTCTGCCCAGGGCAGCCCAATGAAGAACCCAGCACTGACCGCGGCGAATGAATCCATGCGCCAGTTGGTCACCTTCGGCTCGCTGCTGGGACTCGATCCAGCTAGCCGGACGCGGATCATCGGCGGCAACAAACAATCGTCCACCAACGAATTCGCCAAACTACTGAGTTCCTGATGACCAAAGCCCCGCACGCCAATGTCGACAAGGCAATGGCTTGGGGGCGTTCCGTGTTGCGCGGCAAGGTGCCGGCGTGCCGCTACATCCACCAGGCGGTGCAGCGACACTTCGACGATGTGGCAGCCAGCCGTAAACGTGGCTTTCGATTCAAGTTCGACCCGGCCAAGGCCGAGAAGAAACTCAAGCTGATCCAGTTGCTGCCGCACACAAAAGGCGAGTGGGCATTCAAACGCCAGTTGATAACCCTGGAGGGTTGGCAGCTTTTTGGTTTGGCTGTCACCTTCGGCTGGGTCAAGAAGAAGGGCGGGCACCGTCGGTTCCGCGAAAGCTACTGGGAAGTGCCGCGCAAGAATGGTAAGTCTGTGGTCGCCGGTGGCGTCGGCATCAGCATGTTCGTTGCCGACGGCGAGTTCGGTGCCGAGGTCTATTCCGGCGCGACCACCGAGAAACAGGCGTGGGAGGTTTTCCGCCCGGCGAAGCTGATGGTCAGCAAATCACCAATGCTGGTCGAGGCTGCGGGTATCGAGGTGAACGCCTCGAACATGAACATCCCGTCTGACTTCAGCCGCTTTGAACCGCTGATCGGCAACCCTGGGGACGGCGCGTCACCCAGCTGTGCCATCGTCGACGAATACCACGAGCACCCAACCTCAGCTCAGTACGACACCATGCTCACTGGCATGGGCGCCCGCCGCCAGCCATTGATGTTCATCATCACCACAGCCGGCGCCGACATCGAAGGTCCGTGCTACGACAAGCGCCGCCAAGTCATCGAGATGTTGGAGGGCACTGTTCCAGATGATGAGCTGTTCGGCTGGATCTGGACGCTGGATGAAGGAGACGACTGGACCGATCCGAAGATGCTGGCTAAGGCCAACCCGAACCACGGCGTTTCGGTATTTCAGGAGTATTTGGAAAGTCAGCAGGCCCGCGCGATCCGTTCGGCACGCTTCACCAATACCTTCAAAACGAAGCACCTGAACCTCTGGGTGAGTGCCAAATCTGGCTACTTCAACATGGAGGACTGGAAGTCCTGCGAGGACACCACGCTTACCCTGGAGCAGTTCGAGGGGCAGGAATGGAACGCGGGCTTCGACCTGGCGCGCAAGCTGGACATGAACTCCAGAGCGCGCTTGTTCTGGAGAGTTGTCGACGGCAAGACCCACTACTACAGCGTCGGCCCCAAGTTCTGGGTGCCTTATGACACCGCGTACAACACCGACAACAAGCGCATGTCCGAGCGGTTCCAGGCTTGGATCAACTCCAAGCACTTGGACGTAACCGACGGCGCCGAGATCGATTACCGCGAGATCCTCGAGGACACGAAGGAGGCTAACCGCCATGCTCCACTGCGGGAGTCTCCCATTGACCCCCACGGCGCTACAGGCCTTAGCCACGATCTTGACGACGAAGGCTTCAACCCGATCACGATCACCCAGAACTACACGAACATGTCGGACGCCATGAAAGAGCTTGAAGCCGCTATCACGGCGGGCCGGTTCCACCATGACGGCAACCCGATCATGACCTGGTGTATCGGCAACGTAATCGGGAAGTTCCTGCCGGGCAACGACGACGTCGTCCGACCGATCAAGCAGGGCGATGACAACAAGATCGACGGTGCAGTCGCTCTGATCATGGCGATCGGGAGGGTTCTGGCAAATCTCCATCCAGAGGACACCCTCTCTGATCACATTTCCAAGCACGGTATTAGGACGCTCTGATGACGCTATTAAAAAGCATTGGCCGCTTGTTCGGGGCCAAGAGCGATCCGCAGGTTATTGATACTTCGGAGAAGCTCGCTCAGGCCCTCGGGGCAGGGTACGAGAGCAATGCCGGGCAGCGCGTGACAACCACCAGCGCAATGCAACAGCTGGTGGTTTTCAACTGCGTTCGGGTGCTGGCCGAATCAATCGGCATGCTGCCGTGCAGACTTATGAAGCAAGCCGGGAAAACACGGTTACCCGCCAACGAGCACCGGCTATTTCCTCTGCTGTCCATGGCGCCGAACGGCTACATGACCGCCCAGGAGTTCTGGGAAATGCTTGTGGCCTGCCTGTGCCTTCGAGGCAACTTCTTTGCCTACAAAGTCGTCGCGCTCGGCAATGTCGTCGAGCTGCTGCCAATCAACCCTGACATGGTGAGCGCGAAGCTCAAGGATGATTGGACAGTCGAGTACACAGTTAGCTTCAAGACGGGTGTCAGGGTGCTGACTCAGGATGAAATCTGGCACGTACGGTTGTTCACTTTGGATGGCTTGCACGGACTCAACCCGATCGCTTACGCGCGACAAGCGTTGGGTCTTGGTCAGGCCATGGACGCTCATGCAGCTAAGTTGTTCACCAACGGCGCTGTTGCCAGTGGTGTCCTTTCCACCTCAGAACAACTGACAGATGACGCGTTCGACCGCCTGAAAACACAATTTCAGGGCGAGCACATGGGCGTGGCGAACGCTTACAAACCGATGATCCTGGAGATGGGGCTCGACTGGAAACCCATCAGCCTGAACGCTCAAGACACCCAGTTCATCGAATCGAAGAAACTGACCGAGTCGCAGATCTGCGGACTGTTCCGTGTCCCGCCGCACCTGGTGGCGAGCATGGAAAAGATGACGCTCAACAATATCGAGCACATGGGCATGAGCTTCGTGAACTACTCGCTGGTTCCGATCATGACCCGCATCGAGCACCGCATTCAGGTCGGCCTGCTCAACGAGAAGGACCGCCTGACCCACTACGCCAAATTCAACGCAGGCGCCTTGATGCGTGGCGATCTGAAAGGACGGTACGAATCCTACGGCAAGGGTATTCAGTGGGGGATCTTGAGCCCCAATGACTGTCGCGAGCTGGAAGACGAAAACCCCCGTGAAGGTGGCGACATCTACCTCACCCCTATGAACATGACCACCAACCCAGAGGCTGCCGGCGATGCAGACAAAACAGCGTCTTGACCTGCCGCTGACCATTAAATCGGTCAGTGACAGCGGCGAGTTCGAAGGCTATGGCTCCGTGTTCGGTGTCGAAGATAGCTACGGCGACGTGGTCATCCGCGGTGCATTCGCGGCCAGCCTGGCCAAGTGGAAAGAGAAGGGGCGTCTGCCGGCGATGTTGTGGCAACACAACATGAGCGAGCCGATCGGCATTTACACCGAGATGCGCGAGGACGACGTCGGGTTGTACGTCAAGGGCCAGTTGCTGGTCGACGCCGATCCGCTCGCCAAGCGTGCCCACGGACACATGAAGGCCGGCAGTCTGACCGGTATGTCCATCGGCTACATGCTCGACGATTACGAATATGACAAGGAAAAGGGCATCTGGCTGCTGAAGGCCATCGACCTCTGGGAAGTCTCCCTGGTCACCTTCCCGGCAAACGATGAAGCCCGGATCACTGACGTGAAATCTCTGCTGGCCCGTGGCGAAACACCGCCGCCCAGCAAAGTGGAGCGAGCCCTTCGAGAGGTTGGGTTTTCTGGCTCCCAAGCCAAGGCCTTTATGGCCAAAGGCTACGGCGCAGTATCACCGCGAGAGGCGGGTGCCGGCGAAGCACTGCAATCCATTAAATCCCTGATTGACCTCATGGCTGTTGAAATCAAAGATGTGCAGGAAGTTGCCGAAGCACTCGGCAAGAAGTTCGACGAGTTCAAGGAAAAGAACGACAAGCGAGTCGATGGCTTGGAAGCCGAAAAGAGCAAGCTGTCCGGCCAGGTCGATACGCTCAACGAAAAATTGGGCGAGCTGGACGAGCTGAAATCCGCTCTGGAAAAGGAGCTGGCTGGCCTCAAGCGGCCTGACGGTACTGGCACGAAGGCCGCCAGCGAACACAAAACGGCGTTCATGCAGTTTGTGCGCAAGGGTATCGATACCGGCCTGGGCGATCTTCAAGCCAAGGCGCTGCAAATCGGTACCGAGGCCGATGGCGGCTACGCGGTTCCGGAAGAATTGGATCGCAGCATCATCGAGCTGCTGAAGGACACTTCGCCAATGCGCCAGGTGTGCAACCAAATCACCGTCGGCTCCCCGGACTATAAGCGTTTGGTGAGTCTTGGTGGCGCAGGCTCTGGCTGGGTTGGCGAAGCTGCTGCTCGTCCGGCGACCGGGACCCCGACTCTCGGTCAGATCTCGGCCTTCATGGGGGAGATTTACTGCAACCCGCAGGCAACCCAGACCAGCCTGGACGATATGTTCTTCGATGCTGAGGGCTGGCTGAACACCGAAGCGGCGCGTGAGTTTACGGAAAAAGAAGGCAGCGCCTTCACCTCCGGCGACGGCGTCAATAAGCCGAAAGGCTTCCTGGCCTACCCGATGCTGACTACTGCCGATGATGTTCGCGCTTTCGGCACGTTGCAGAAGCTGATCACCGGTGTGGCCGGCGGTATCACCGGCGACAAACTGATTGATCTGATTCATGCACTCAAAGCCGGCTACCGCGCCAACGGCACATTCATGATGGGCAATCTGACCGTGGCCTATGTGCGCAAGCTCAAAGACAGCGAAGGGAACTACCTGTGGCGCCCAGGCCTGGAGGCTGGCGTTCCATCGACTCTGCTGGGCTATGGCATCACCGAGAACGAAGACATGCCGGATGTCGCGGCCGATGCCAACGCCATCGCCTTCGGCGACTTCAAGCGGGCCTACACCATCGTGGACCGCATCGGTACCCGCGTGCTGCGCGACCCCTACACCAACAAGCCCTACGTTGGTTTCTACACCACCAAGCGCGTCGGCGGCATGCTGGTCGACTCCCAGGCCGTGAAGGTTCTGACCCTCAGCGCTGCGTAATCGTGGCGGGCGTCTTCGGGCGCCCGTTTACCGGAGGATGTATGCCAATTATTTCCGTGAAGAAGCCGTTCCCGTTTGCGGTTGACGGCAACGAAGTCATTCAAATCGAAGTCGGCGAGCAGGAAGTGTCGGAGCGCTGTGCTCTGGTAGCGGTTGAGCATCTGGGCGTGGCCGAATATCTCGACAGGCAGTTGCAGTCGGGCCTGCGCGAAGATGGCCCGACCATCGCCGAGTTCATCGAGGCGGGGTATCTGGCGTCGAACTATCCACCTGAGGGCTACGCATCGCGCAGCTCGAAAGAAGATATCGACGCAGCGATCGAGGCGCAGAAAGCGGCTGAGGCCGAAACTGATCCACTCAAGATGACGGTACCCAAGCTGAAGGAATGGCTTGCCGCCAAGGGCATCGCTTTCGATCCAGCAGCGAAGAAGCCAGAACTGCAAGCCCTGGTGCCGAGCAATGATTGATCTGGCCACGGTCAAGGTGCATTTGCGTGTTGACCACGATGGCGAAGACGAGTTGATCCAAGGCTACACCGATGCAGCCTTCAGCACGTTTGAGCTGTGGACCAATCGAAAGCTGGTCGAGGAAGGGCAGCCTCTACCGGATCCCGTGGGTAATGCATTGCTAATAAGCAAAGCGATACGGCAGGGTGCCTTGCTGTTGATTGGGCATTGGTACGCCAGTCGCGAGTCGGTTGTTATCGGGACGATCACAGCTGAACTACCCATGGCCACTAACGCGCTTTGGAAGCCGCATCGCTGGGTGAACGTATGAGAGCAGGTTCCTTGCGTCACCGGATAACCTTCCAGGCCCCGGGCCTGACTCAAGATCCAGAAACGGGCGAGATGTTGCCTGGTTGGGAAACTGTCTGGGAGAAGGTTCCGGCCTCGGTTGAGCCGCTCAGCGCTCGCGATTTGATCGCAGCGCAGGCGGGCCAGTCCGAAGCATCCGGCCGCATGGTGATCCGCTACCGCGCTGGCGTGCTGCCCACGATGCGCATTCTTCACCGTGGCGACATCTACAACATTCAGGGGCAGCCGCTGCCGGATCCGGTATCGGGCCTTGAGTACCTCACCATTTTGGTGGCGAAGGGATTGAATGATGGCTGAGACAGTTGAGTTCAGCATCCTTGGCCTTGACTCGTTGATGGCAAAGCTTGAGTCAGTCACCTATGACATGAAGCGAAAAGGTGGTCGCTCGGCGTTGCGCCGTGCTGCTGCCGTAATTGCAGAGAATGCAAAGGCCCGCGCCATGCTCATGGACGACGCTGAGACGGGCCGCTCGATCGCGGACAACATCGTGTTGCGGTGGAATGGTCGGCTGTTCAAACGAACCGGTGACCTCGGATTCCGCATTGGAGTGAAACACGGCGCGGTCCTCAAGGATGGCGGTGAGTTATCGGCCAACTCCCCAACCCCTCACTGGCGTCTTCTTGAATTCGGCACCCAGTACATCCGTGCTGATCCGTTCATGCGTCCAGCGTTGGAAGAAAGCATTAGCGACGCGACCAACGTTTTCGTGACTGAGTACGAAAAAACTATTGATCGTGCGATCAAGCGGGCGGCCCGCACCTCCGGAGGTGGTTGATGTTTGCACCCATTTTCGCGGTATGTGCTGCTGACGCTGGAGTCGTCGCGCTGCTCGGCACGAACCCGACCAGGCTATATCCGTTTGGCGAAGCCCCGCAGGACACGGTCAAGCCATACGCGGTTTGGCAGATGATCACCGGCAGTCCCGAGAATTACTTGTCGGGACGTCCGGACATTGATGGTTTCACGCTGCAGGTCGACGTTTACGCGCCGACGGGTACTGCTGTTCGGGACATCGCCAAGGCTCTGCGTAACGCGATTGAGCTAAAGGCGAACATCGTGCGCTGGGGCGGTGAGTCGAAAGACCCAGCCACCAAGATCTATCGCTACAGCTTCGACGTTGACTGGATAGTCCAGCGCTGATTCACCCCAGCCCGCCTTGTGCGGGCTTTCTTTTTCCCGAAACTTGGAGACATGCCATGTCGATTTTGACCCAAGGCACGCAGATCTTTGCGCTGGTGCCAACTGTTGCTGACCCAACTGAGCTCGAAGTAATCGAGATCCAGTGCGCGACAGCGTTCAATCCAGGCGGTAACCCCGCTGACCAGATTGAAGATACCTGCCTCAGCGACAAGGTTCGCAAGTACTTGCGCGGCTTGCGTACTCCAGGCCAGGCAACCCTGACGCTGAACGCAGACCCGCGCAATGCCTCTCACGTCCGACTGCACCAGCTTTCGGAAGACGACGATATCGGCAATGTGAGTTGGGTCGTGGGCTGGTCTGATGGCACCGCACCACCGACGCTCAACGTATCTGGTGATGATTTCCAACTGCCTACCACGCGCACCTGGTTTTTGTTCGACGGCTATGTCAGCGACTTCCCGTTCGACTTCGCGGCAAACACGGTGGTGGTTACCTCTGCAACCATTCAGCGTTCGGGCGGTTCCGCCTGGATCCGCAAAACCATCACTCCGTAAGGATCAATCATGCAGCTGAGTATCAAGTCTCTGATGGAGCAAGGCTCGTTCACGGGCCGCCCCGTCATGAAGGAAATCACCTGGAAGCAGGGTGATACCGAGCACAAGGCCACCGTGTATGTCCGGCCTCTGGGCTATCAATCTGCCGTAAGCGATCTGATGTCGGGCGTCGGCAAGCAGGATGGTGTGGCCGGCCGCATCGCTGTGAGCATCTGTGACGAAGCAGGCAATCCGGTCTTCACCGTTGGCGACATCACCGGCGAAGCTGACCCTGAGCGCGGCGCACTGGATGGAAATCTTTCCATGGCTCTGCTCACTGTGATCGGCGAAGTAAACCAGCTGGGAAAGACGACGAGCTCTCCGACACCGACGAGCTCTGGCACGAAATCGCGATCTCGATCGGCGCCACGATCGCGGAAGCCAAAGAGCGTCTGAGTCTTTCCGAGTTCCGTAGTTGGGTGAGGTACCGCAACAAGCGGGGCTCACTCAATTGGGGAATGCGCATCGAGCGAGGGGTGGCCACTCTGGCTGTCCTGTATGCAAACGTGCACAGCAAGAATGGCGGCTACACCCTCTACGACTTTATGCCGCACGACTCAGAGCCGGAAATCTCGCTCGAGCAGGCGATGGAAAGCTGGGCATAAACATAGGTCATGTCGCCATTCCGAAAGGTCGGTGTCGCTTGGAGTTATAGATGGCTAATTCACTTGGCACGCTGACGCTCGATCTGATCGCGCGCATCGGTGGTTTTACTGGGCCTCTTGATAAAGCCGAGGTGGCGGCTCGGAAGTCAGGCAAAGGGATTGCTGACTCCGCGAACATGGCCTCGCTCGCCTGGAGCGCTCTGGGCGAAGTGGTTGCAGGAGCTGTCGCCGGCTTTTCGGTGGGCGCTGTTCTGACCAGCTTCATCACCGAAACTCGGGACGCTGAGAAAGAGCAGGCACAACTTGCCGCCGTGCTGAAGTCCACCGGGGAATCGGCGGGCTTCAGTCGCGATCAGCTCAACGAAATGGCTGATGCCATGGAGAAAGCCACCACCTTCTCCGGTGGCGATATCAACCAGGCACAGACAGCGCTACTTGCCTTCACTGGCGTTGTGGGCACTCAGTTCACGCGGGCGCTTCAGTCTGCTTCCGATATGGCTGCCCGTACAGGCACCACCGTGCAGCAAACTGCCGAAACTATTGGTCGCGCACTTGATGTTCCCAGCGAAGGGCTGTCATCCCTGGGCAAGCAGGGCTTCAGGTTTACCGAAGATCAAAAGAAGCTCGTCGAGTCCATGGAGTCCGTGGGAGACGTGGCTGGCGCCCAGGGCATCATCCTGAAAGCGCTGGAAGAGACGTATGGCGGTGCGGCGGCGGCCGCTCGTGACACGTTCGGTGGTTCGCTCGATGCGCTCCGCAACACCGTTGCCGGCCTTCTGACCGGCGAGGGTAGCCTTGAAGCTGCCCGTCTTGCGATCGAGGAAGTGAACAGTGCCCTCGGCTCTCCGGCGGCCCGCACAGCTCTGGGCTTAACAGCTCAGGCCGCGACCGCCTTGGCCGTGGTTCTGACCACCCGCCTTGCAGCAAGCGCCGCCGGCACCGCGATAGCTTTTGCCGCTGCTCAGGTCGAGGCTGTTCGCTACCAACTGGCGCTGGCGCGTATGGCCGGTGTAGCTCCGGCAACTGCGGCTGGGCTGGTAGGCATTGGTGTAGCAGCTCGTGGGGCTTCTGCAGCCATGGCGCTGCTTGGTGGTCCAGTAGGAGTGGTCCTGCTCGCGGCCAGCGCACTGGCCTACTTCGCGCTGAGCGGCGATGACGCAGACGAATCGGCCACGGCACTGACCAACAAGATCGACTTCCTGAACAAGTCGTTCGATGGATTCACCAAGAACCAAGCTGCGTCCGCTCTGCAAGACATCAATCAGGATTTGATGGATGCGCAGTTACGCGCCATCGACGCAGAGAGCGCGGTTTCGCAGTATCAGCGATTGCTGCGCGATCATCCGAATGACGCCCGTCAGCGTGAGTGGAATGAGTCGCTGATCACCGCTCAGGGCGAACTGGATACAGCGAGACAAAAGGTTGAGGCCTTCGGCGCGCAGATCAATGTGCTGAACGGAATCCTTGCCGCTCCTGTGGTGGTTGAGCAGTCGAAGGCATTCAAGGACCTGGCCAAGACACTCGACGAGCAGATATTACTCTCGGGCAAAAAGACGAATGCCGAGAAGCTTTCGGCCCGCATAGGGGCAGGTCTTGTCACTGGCCTGAAAGAGGGCGAGGGCGAGTTGCTGGTAGCCAAGGCGAAAACCTTGGACGCAAGCGAAGCGGCTATTGAAGCAGAGAAGAAAAGCGCAGCAGCTTCGAAGCAGGCAGCTACAGCCGCAGCCACCGCCGCTGCAGCACTGACCAAGCGAGGTGAAGACGCTGTCACCGACTACCAGCGTCAGATCGCGCTGATCAACACCTCTGCCGATGCGCAGAAGAAAGCCACGGAAGCAGACAAGCTCAGGTTTGAACTGGCTTCCGGCAAGTTGGTTGGCATCAACGCAACTCAGCAGAAGCGGTTGGAGGGCCTGGCCGCGGAACTGGACGTGCTCCAAAAGCTCAAGGTTGCCAACGAGGAGTCGGTCAAGTCAGCGGCTTTTGCAGCAAATCTTCGCGCGGAAAACGATACCGTGCGTACAGGTTTCGATATGGATCTTGCTGGCGCCGCCATGGGGGAACAAACCCGGGAGCGGATGAGACAGGATCTGGCGCTTCAGCAAGATTACAACCGGCAGGTGGCCGATCTGCAGAAGCAATTGAACGCCGGCGATATCACCCAAAGCTTGTACGACACCGAAACCGAAATGCTCCGGGAAGCTCTGGCCGAGCGGGTGCTCCTGCAAGAGGACTATTACAACAGAGTAGATAGTCTTCAGAACGACGGGGTGACTGGGTTCATCAGCGGCGTGGCCACTCAAGCTGAAGCCAGCATGGACCTTTACAGCTCAATGCAGAGCGTGGGCGCAGAGACTTTTCACAATCTCACCGATGCCATTACGGAGTGGGCGGAAACTGGCAAGCTCGATGCCAAAGGATTGGCAGCCAGTTTTATCCAGTCAGTGGGCCATGCGCTGCTTTCCTACGCTGCTGCACAGGTGGCCATGGCCGGACTCAGTGCATTCACTGCGATGGTCGGTATTCCATTCGTTGGACCAGCCGTTGCGCCTGGTGCAGCCATCGCGGCGACAGCTGCGGCGGGAGTGATGATGACGGCCGTGGGCTCGGCTCTGGACGGTCAGGCGCACGACGGTATCGATTACGTCCCGGCGGATGGTACCTGGAACCTCAAGAAGGGGGAGCGGGTGACCACCGCTGAAACCAGCGCAAAGCTGGACAGGACGCTCGATCGGGTCAGCAGTGAGCGCAACAACAAAGGCTCGTCAGCGGCCCCTGTAATTAACCTGATCGAGGACGCCAGTCGTGCGGGCCAGGTCAATCGCCGGCAGCTCTCCGAGCAGGATGTCATCGACATCTACGTAGCCAACATTCGCGGCGAGAGAGAGATGCACCAGGTAAACCAAGAGAAGTACGGTTTGCAGTCACAAGGTGCCTAATGCGTTAACAGAGGGTCTCTTGCTAGGGGCCGCACGGAGCCCCAATGAGCAACCCCATCAGCATCGCCTACGCCTCAGTCGGCAACGACATGTTCGTCGATACGATCGAGGCGACCTGTTCCGCGTGGGCGGCACCGATCCTCATCTGCTCCGGCTATGAGGATCGCGTCTGCGTAACAGAGGACGGGCGCACGCTCGTTTTTTTGGCGAGGGCGGTGGAAGAGGCCCTGCCTGTGCGGGACAACAGCGGGTACCAGAACCTGAACATTGCCTTGGACAATACCGACGGCAAGGTCCAGACGGCAGTCGAGCAGGCGCGCGCAGCATCGGAGCGCATCGTGCTAACGAAGCGTCGATACCTCGAAAGCAACCTGACCTATCCATCAGAGCGCTATCGGCTATCGGCGCTTAACCGGCAGTACGCCAACGACGTGGCCACGCTGACGTGCGGCCTGTTCGACCTGCTGGGAACGGCTCACCCGCGCAACTATCTGACTGCCGATGTCGCGCCAGGGCTGATCTTCATATGAAGGAAATTTCTGAATACCTATCGGCACCTTACCGGGACGGCGCGCGTGGGCCGCTGGCTTTCGACTGCTACGGCCTGGTCAACGCCGTGCGGCACGAAGTGTTCGGCCTGCCGCTGATGCCATCGCTGGGCGGTGTCGGTCGGTCCAAGCTTCGCGAGAACACCAAGGCCTACCGCGAGATCAGCGTCGACCTGGAAGAGTGCCCGCCCGAGCCTGGCGCCATTGCATCGGCTCTGATTGGCGAGTTCCTGGACCACGTCGGCGTGGTCGTGTACCTGGACGGCCAGCTGAAGGTGCTCGACACCAATCCGGGAGGCCCCCGCATTCGCACCGTTCGCGACTTCGAGCAGCGCTATCAACGAGTGGTGTATTACAAATGATCGAATTCTTCCCCAACAAAATGGCCGGCTCGCAGCCGCTGGCCACGTTCACGACTGACCAGCGCATGACCCTGGAAGAGTGGCTGCTCGAGCAAACCCCGCTGTATAAGCGCGGCGAGACTCAGCCGGTCAGCATCGCCATCAACGGCGAAATGATCGAGGCGCGTCTGTGGCACAAGGTCAAGTTCAGGCCGGCCGATCATGTGCAAATATGGAACGAGCCGAAAGGTTCCGACCCATTCACTATCACCGCCCTACTGATTGTTGGCGCATTTGCCGCGACCAAGCTGCTCATGCCCAAGATGCCCGGGATGCCGGCCAACACCGGCGTTGCCCAGGGCAGCCCGCTCGATGAAGCCAGCGCCAAGGGCAACAAGGTCAAGCTCGGCGAACTGATCCGTAACATCGCTGGCCGCCAGAAGGTTTACCCGTCGTACCTGGCTGAGCCGCGCACCTGGTTTGCCGCGCCGCGCGAAAAGTGGGTGGAGATGCTGCTGTACGTCTCCGAAGGCGCGCTGGACATTCCAATTAACAAGCTCAAGGTGGGCGAAACCCCGCTGATTTCCCTTGGTGCCGATGCTCAGGTGGCGATCTACGCGCCAGGCGCTGACGTGTCTGCCGATACAGCCTCGATGCTGTGGTTCAATGCCAAAGAAGTCGGAGCGAGCAGCAGCGGTACGTCGGGGCTTGAGTTGACCATATCGACCAACATCACCCCGTCAGCCACGGCCTCGGCCTATCAGTTCAACGGCGATACGATTGCCATTCCGTCCGGCGCCGGTAGTTTCCCGGCAGACTGGGAAACAGGCCTGGTGATTCGTGCTCTGGCGCCTTACACCTACACCGTGGTCGATGGCGGCGCGGGCCGCGACATCGTGCAAGGCCCGCTGGAAATGCTGGACCCTACCCCTGGCATGCTGATTGAGGTCGCCGGGGCGAACGCGGGCAACTACGTCATCAATTCATTCACACCGTATTCTCCAGCGGTGCCGCCGACCTCGGGCACCGCCTCGACGATCCTTGGATCAAGCATTCCGGCGCGCTATGACTTCGACGTGACCCCGCTGTCGGTCACCGTGACGCTGGGCGCAACGCCGTATGCGGTCAACCTGACGACGGCAACCACCGACCTTTCCGGCTTGGTGTCGGCCTTCAACGCGGCCAAAGGTTCTGCGCCATTCCTGGCCAGCGCCTCGTCCGGCAAGTTACTGATCACACAGTTCGGCACCTTCGGCGGCGAAACGATGGTGGCCACCGGTGGCGCCGACATCCTCGGCAGCAGCCCGATCAATACCACCGGCACGGCGGCGAGCTCCGGCACGCCGGAAGTTCCGGCGCAAATGACCCTGGACTACGACGGCGGCGAACCGGTCGTTGGCCTGGCCCTCGGCTCTGGCCTGGCAACCATCGGCCCGCGCGGCCTGCGTTACCGGATCACGGCGTTCGGCACCTCGATCATGACGGTTGACCGGCTCACCGCATCGGGCTCGGTGGATGCGGGGTGGATCGGTTTTAACGCGATGGAGACCGTAAACGGCTTGGTCACCCTTGATCCATCCAGTCTTGAGGGTGGCTATCGCGGGCCATTCGCGTGCTCGCCAGAGAATGAAAAGGTGACGCGCATCGAATACACCATCACCTTCGACGGCCTGATTGGCATGGGGCGGAAAGGTGATGAGTACACGATCTACTCGTCGCATGCGTTCGAGTGGCGCGACGCGGATGTTGCCGGGGCGTGGACCGTTCGGACGGAAACCGTCACCGGTCACTCGCGGGATGCGCAAGGCTTCACCTTTGGATTCGATCTTCCCTACCCGATGCACCCCGAAACCAGGCTCAAGCGCCTGGCCAAGGGTGGTGGCGGCAGCTCCGAGTGGGTCGATAGCCCGAAATGGGACAGCTTGCGTGGTTTGCGTCAGACGAGACCGGCCAGTTATCCAGGCATGACCGTCATGAGCGTTAAGATTCGCGGCGGTGATCGGCTGTCTGCGCAATCTGAAAGCCAAGTCAACGGAGAGGCAACCCGCGTGCTGCCGGTTCGCTCGGGCGGAGTTTGGCAGGCGCCGGTAGCGACCCGCGGCATCGTGCCCTGGTGCCTGCATGTCCTGAAGTCGCTGGGCTATGAAGACGGCGACATCGACCTGGAGGAGTGGGATCGGCTGGACCTGGTATTCAACGCCGCCGGGCAGTATTACGACGAGACCATTGATGACAGCAGCACCGCCAAGGATCGGCTTAACGATGCGCTGGCTTGCGGCTTTGCCGAGCTGACCATCAAGAACGGTCTGGTCAGTTTGGTGCGTGATGAGCCTCGGGCGATATTTGATATCACCTACGGCCCGAAGACGCAGACCTACAGCCCCCAAAACATGACCAAGAAGCTCAGCATTGCCGGGCCGCTGACCTCGCTCAACGAATTCGACGGCGTGGATGTCGAGTATTACTCGAACATCACCTGGGCCTGGGAGACGGTTCAGTGCCGCTGGCCAGGCGATGCCGGCAACAAGGTCGAGAAGGTGAAACTGCCGGGTGTGGGCGACAAGGACCGCGCCTATCAGTTCGGCATGCGCCGTCGTGGACACCAAAAGTTCCGCCAGGATACCTACACATGGGAAACCGAACTGGCCGGCATGAACTCGGGCTACCTGAGTTTCTGCGCGGTGGCCAGCGATACTCCTGGGCAATGCCAGAGCGCCGAGCTTGTAAGCGTGCAAGCGGTCAGCGGCGGCTTCTTGCTGGAGTCGTCAGAGCCGATCGACTGGTCAGCGCCTGAGATCTACAAGGTCGGCATCAGTCGTGCCGATGGCTCTCTCTCTGGCCCCTACCAAGGAATTGCAATCGACGAATACCACGTCCAGGTCGCCGATCTCGACTTTGTGCCCGACACCAGCATGAGCGGAAACATTTCGCTGCCTCAGTTGCTGATCGGGCCTGCATCGAAGTGGGCCTACCCGGTCCTCGTTACGCGCTCCGACCCATCAAACGGCAACGTCGCACTCAAGGGCATGCCCTACGACGCTCGCGTTTATACCTACGACAGTGCTACGGCGCCGTAAGGACGACACATGATCCAATACCCGGAAGGTCTGCCGCTCCCGCTGAGGGATGGGTATGGCTTTGATCCTGTCAGTCCGATGATCAGTACGCCACTGGTGAACGGAAAGAAAATCCGGCGCCGCGCCCATCAGAACGTACCGACGAGAACTTCTGTCAGTTGGTTGCTCAGTGCTTCCGAGGCGCAATTGTTCGAAGGCTGGTTTGAGCATGTTCTGATTTCCGGAACGCTGCCATTTGAGTGCCCACTCAAATCACCGCTGGGGCTCGAAAACTACCAGGCGAACTTCGACGATATATACCGCGGGCCAGAATTGGTTGGCGTTGATCATTGGCGGTTTACCGCAGAACTCTGGTTACTCAAGCGTCCGATCGTGGGCGCCGACTGGGTGTTGTTCGCGCCAGAATACATCCTCTATTCCAGCATCTTCGACAGGGCCATGACTCAGAAGTGGCCTCGCCACGTCGACTGATCAAAGCCATGTAGCGGCCACCTCTGGCTGTCACGCGCTTCGAAAATCCCCACCGGCAACTCGCCGGAAAACTTGAAACCCTACGCTCACGGCTCCGCGAACGCGCGGCGGCGTTGGCGTGCCCGCGAGAAAATGCCCATGGCTTACAACACCGGCAATGCACCCGGCTCAACGCATCCGAAGGACTTGATCGATAACTCCGAGGATTTCGATTTTCTATTGACTGGAACCGGCGTCTCTCATCCAAACCGCTTGGGCGTGCCACTCAAGTCGTGGAAGGGGATGGAGGGTGAGCACGATGCCGACCAGATTCGGCGCGAGGCTGAGTTTGACGCTGACCAGGCGCGTCGTGAATCTGAATTTGATGCGGACCAAGATAACCGGGAGGTCCAGTTCAACGCCTTCATGGACGTCAGTGGCTACGAGCCGCCAATTCCGTATGCGTCCGGCATCTTGCTTGATCGCACGACCAAGACAGTTTCCTATCTCGGTAACGAGTATCGAGCGAAAGGCTCGTTCAT
>LNAP01002203.1_pt1 | contig 19757 bp, 13 predicted proteins | sample 602601 | NCBI WGS metagenome assembly LNAP01 (sample SAMN02440304, study PRJNA202911) | soil metagenome | biome: Subtropical and temperate rainforests or woodlands; isolation source: soil samples (1 kg each in a 20% v/v slurry with milli Q water) were... ...
TATTTTTTTTAGTGCTGAGTTTTATGAAATATAAGTTGTTAACAATGCAAATGTTAAAACAATGTTTTTTGAGGTGGGTATTGCGTAAGGTGAGTAAATCATTTAACAACCCTTGTTTAATGGCTTTGTATTTGGCAATGGCGGTTTGGGTTTTTTCTATTACGGTATCTGCTGTGTTGAGGATTTTGGCGATTTTTTGTTGTTCCATCACAGAATAAGGAACATTAATTTCAAAATTAGCTATTAAATCCTTACTTAAATTTGGTTGACCTGAACCTTGTGCTAAGTATAAAATTGCTTGCTTATTCTCTTTTACTTGCTGATAAAGAAAATCAACGTCTATTAATTGCTTTTTAGGAATTAATGCCAATACTGCTTGATTAGAAGTAGCATCAATTAATAATTTTGAAACAACTCCTGCCGTAGCACCATACATTGCAACGAGAACAGAATTTTTAGGTATCCACCTAGCACTTGAATTTTCTAAAGCTTCTTGAGTTATCTTTTCTTTTGTATCTGAAATATAAGGAAGGTTGACTTCCCCCGAACTAATCCAAGGTATTAAGCCTTTGAAATAATCATCTCTCGCCCTACTTGGTGTTCCGCCCGAATAAGTTTCTGCTAATTTCCCAATAGGTTCTTTTCTCCACTTATTCATATCCCAACTCAATTAGAAAAGTATTTAACAATTCGGTTTCTTTTTCCCTTGAAATTAAAACTTCATCTAAGGTGGTTACATATTTTTCAAATAATGCTTCAATCGCATTAATTAAATTGCGGGTATGAATTTCCTGGTATCCATCAATAAGTGTGTATAAATTTCTTTCCCAGCGTTTGATAATGAGGTCTTTTGCTTCATCTACTGTTATTTTAGCTCGGGCTTCTTCAACCAAAGTAGCTTTGTAGCGTTCCAATTCTTTTACTTCGGTTCTGCATTTTTTTAGTTCCTCTTCCAAAGCTAAATGCTTTTTTATATTGTTGGTATCAGCATTTACAGCTTCCTCAAAAGGCGTTATTTCATTTAAAATTTCATTGGCTTTGAAAGTTAATTGTTCAATTTCATTTTTGGCAATCGCTACTTTCTCCGGTATTGGGTTTTTAGCCTTTAAATCTTTTTCGTAGGCTTTTATCTGCTTGCTTATTTTAGCCAAATCTTTCGCCAATAAAGTTTTTTGCTTTGTGTTGAGTTTAATTTGAGCCTTTATTTCGGTAATTATTTTTTTAGGAATGGCTTCGTAATCGTCCTCATTCCATTCACCTTCTTCCAAATCGTTCACTGTTTCAAACAAGGCTTCCAACTCATCTCTTCGTGCCAACGCATTTCGGTAACTGGCCAATACTTCAGGAAACTGGCTTTCCAAAATTTCATCATCGGGAATCAGTTCGGCTTTCCAGGCGCTGGCGCCAACACTTTTAAAGTCGTATTTCAAATCTTCTATGTATTGCGCAAAAGAACCCCGCAATTGAAATTCAGAAAGTAAGGGATTGGCAATGCCACTTAAAATGGCAGAGAACTCGCCGGTACAATATTTGGTAAAATCATAAACGCTTTTATCGGCAGGCAAGGATTCTATTTTCGGTAAAACTTTTTTCCAAAACTCATTTACTTTTAAAGTATATTTGGCAAAGGCCTTTTGTTTACCCGCACTGCTGTCTATAAATTCTTTAATTTTTTCTTTGCTGTCAATGGCCGGCACAAATTGGTCGTAGCCATTTTTGAGCGAAGTAAACAAGCTTTGCTTCAGTCCTTCATAACATTCAAAATTTGTATCCAAGGCATTTATTTCCGCCAAAGGAATACCGCCTTTTAAATGGGCGTGCACATCGTGCGCTGTGGCAGGAGGAGAATTGTCAACGTATCTGCGAATGTTGCAATTGTATTCTTCTTTTTCTATATCATCTTTATGTACCAGTTTACTGTACTTGTCCAATTGGATTTTTTTACGGTACACAAAACTGATTTTATCAATATCTTCAGAACGCAGTTTGTTTTGATTTTTGCCTTCTTTGTATTCTTTGTCGGCATTGATAAAAAGTACGTGGTTACGTTCGCCGGCACCGTGTTTATTTATAATAATTAAACTTGCAGGAATGCCTGTTCCAAAAAACAAGGCAGGCGGCAAACCAATAATGGCTTCAATCAATCCTGCATTAATTAAGCGTTTGCGAATTTTTTGCTCTTCACCGCCACGAAATAAAACGCCGTGCGGCATCACAACAGCCATACGGCCATCATTGTTTAAAGTGGAAACCATGTGTTGCAGAAACATAAAGTCTGCTTGTTTTTTTGTGCTTGTCCAATTTTGAAAGCGCTCTTTATGCTTCATTCCCTCTGTTTTATAGTTCTGAGAGAAGGGAGGATTGGCAACCACAATATCAAATTTCAGCAATATGCCATCTTTTTGAAGTAAAGGATTTGCCAGCGTGTCACCCATTTTAATATTGGCATTTTTGATGCCGTGAAAAATCATATTCATTTTACACATTTTGTAGATGCCCTCTTTAAGTTCTTGTCCATAAATGGATAAATTACGGGCATTGCCGTATCGAGCTTCCACATAATTTCTCAAATTGATCAGCAAACCACCCGAACCAACAGTAGGGTCGCACATTGTTGCTCTTTCGCCAGGCTGTAAGATATAAGCCATTAATTGCACCACTTCATTAGGCGTGTAAAATTCACCGCCTTTTTTACCGGCACTCTCCGCAAAATGTTTTATTAAAAATTCATAGGCAGCGCCCAACAAATCAGGGAATTCAAAATTTTCATCCTTAAGTTCAACCCCATTGAAATTGTCCAGCAGTTCTTTAAGCACTTCATCCGTAAGGAGTTTATCTCCATTTGATTTTAGGGCATTGAATTTTGTGCCGCTTAAAACACCTTCCAGAATTTCCTTACGTGAATTTTCAATAGAATTTAAAGCTACCGTTAATCCGTCACCAATATTTTCAGTAAGCATTTGCAAATCTTTCCACCTGGCATCTGCAGGCACAAAAAATTCATATTCGGTGGCGTTTTCAATCTCAAGTTCCCGATCAAGTTGTGCCTGAGTTATATTTGGGTGCTCCGCTTTTAAATTCTTTGCTCTTACAACTTGTGCAACATCGAACATATCATTGACTCTTTTCAGAAATAACATTGCTATGATGTAATCTTTATATTCAGAGGCGTCTAATCCTGCTGCTCTTAGATCATCACACTGTGTTTTAAGAAATACTTGAAGTTTTGATAGGGATATTTTTGACATATTGTATTGGTAATTTGCTATTATTTTTTTAGTGTTGTGTTTGTTCGTTGCTATTTTTCAATGATATCTTCAATGGCATCCAAAATAATTTCAGGCGTAATATTTTTTTCTTCTATTGTCGGTATTGTTTCTACGTTCTTTAATTGGCGTTGTATGGCTCTGGTTCTTGTGCCTACTACATCATCTAATTGTCCGAGGCCTGTTTGTATGTTTTTTTGAGCTTTCTCCAATAAACCGCCAAAACTATCAAATTCTTTTTTTACGGAACTTAAAACTTTCCACACTTCGCTGCTTCTTTTTTGAATGGATAAAGTTCTAAAGCCCATTTGCAAACTGTTCAAAATCGCCATTAGGGTTGTTGGGCCTGCTACCGTAATTTTGAATTCATCCCTTAATTGATCAACCAAAGTGGTACGTCTAATTACTTCGGCATAAATGCTTTCAAACGGCAGGAACATAATGGCAAAGTCAGTGGTGTTTGGCGGGTCTAAATACTTATCGCAAATGTCTTTTGCCATTTTACGGATGGTAATTTCTAATTTTTTAGAAGCTGCTTCAATATCATCAGGAATGGCATTTTCATAAGCATTGATTAAATGCTCATAAGTGTCTTTTGGAAATTTAGCATCAATAGGCAAATAAACGATACTGCTTTCGTCTTCGCTTCTTCCCGGCAATTTTATTGCAAACTCAACACTGTCGCTGCTTCCTTTTTTAGTTTTAACATTGGCTTCATATTGATTGGGTGCCAAGATTTGCTCTAATAACATTGCCAACTGCACTTCGCCAACACCTCCGCGCAATTTTACATTGCTCAATACTTTTTTTAAACCGCCAACATCAGCTGCAATGGTTTGCATTTCACCCAATCCTTTTTGGACTTCAATCAATTGCTTGCCAACGGTTTCAAAACTTTGTCCAAGACGTTCGCTCAGTGTTTTTTCTAATTTTTCTTCTACGGTAACCCGTATGCTTTCCAGTTTCGTTTCAGTATTTTTAATCAACTCATTTTGCCTTTTTTCTAATTCTTCAAATTTTGATTTTTGAAGGTCATTAAAGGAAATTATGTTTTTGTCAAAATTGGCTCCAAATCCCTTGAAGGCAGTTTCAAGTGATTCACGCATTAGTGTTGCATCGGCTTTTGCCTGATCATTTAAATCTTTTAGTTTTTCTTCAACTTTGCCGGAAACTTTCTCAAGCTGCTCTACTGTTTTTTTAGTTAGGTCGGTTTGCTCTTTTTTCAGTTCATCAAACTTTGTGCGTTGTTCTAAAGTAAAATCTTTAAGGTTTGCAGTTAATGTATCACGGTTGGTTTTATTGTTATCATCTAATTTTTTGGTCAGCAATTCAATTTTATCTGCCAAAGTGGTATTAATTTCTTTAAGGGCATTTTGGCTTTGCTCCGTAATGTTTTTAAGTGTTTCCGATAATTCCTTTTTGAAATCCTTTAATGTTTCATTAAGTTCAGTTCTGTTATCCTTGGATATGTTTGCATTTTCTTCCCGGTTGTTGCGGAAGTCTTCTTTTAAATTGCTTTCGATTTTTGACAGACTGGTTTGCAGTTCAATCACTTTGTTTTGTAAATCCGGCAATTCCTTGCCGCTTTTGTTTCTGAAAATTATAATTAGTAAGATTGTTATAATCAACAATATACAAATGAAGATTAATATGTTTGTTTCCATTATTTCTTAGGATTTTTTTAAGACTTTATTTTGTTTTCATCTTATATTACTCAATAATTAAGGTAATTCTTATAAAAAATTGATCAGTATTAGTGTATAAACAATAGATAAAATTATAGCAATTATAACCATGGCATTTTATTTTTTTAGCAATTGATTGTGAAAGATTCATCAAACGATGCTAAAAGTAACTAAAAAAAATGGGGTAATAAATAGAATGGTGGATTTTTGTTAAAATTGGCGGAGATAGATTTTTAAGTTTTAAAAATAACAACTAATGAAGCATTTATAAAAATAATTATGCTATATTTGATTTATAAGGGTTGTCGCTAGGCGACCCATCTTTTTAAGCTGCTTACCATTTTATTTTTTATTGGTGCAGCTTGAATAAGCTTTTAGAAATTGTAATTCATAGTATGATTTGTGTAAGCTTATTTTTTAAGAGTTTGAACGGAAGGACTTTAAGAGCTTATTTTCAAAGAAAGGAATTGGCTTTTAGCATTGTTGATTTTGGTTCTGAACAAATTTTCAAATCAAAAAACACCTATACTTGTATTTGTTTTATTGAAAATAGAAATCAAAATTTCATTTCATACTCTTCATCAGAAAGCATTAATTTAAAGAACAGGAAATCTTTTAAGAAGATAAATTATAGTGTGTTAGATTCTAAAATGGGTTGGAATTTAAAGGACAATAAATCCATCTCAATAATTGAATCTAAAGGCATTCCATTTGGTGAACTTTACCAAACAAGACATGGAATAGCAACACTAAAAAATGACATTTATATTTTCAGGCCAGTTGACGAAGATGAGAACTATTTTTATCTACAAAACGGGAGTTTATATAAAATAGAAAAAGGAATTTGTAAAGACATCGTAAACTCGAACAAGTTAAGCCGAGAGGTTAGTTTAAACACATTAAAGGAAAAAGTGATTTTCCCTTATGACCAACAAGAAAAACCCAAACTTTTATCTGAAGAATCAATTAAAGATAAATATCCAGAAGCTTACAGATATTTTGAAAACAAACGAAAGATATTAGACAAAAGAGACAAGGGAAATGGAAACTATGAAAATTGGTTTGCCTATGGACGCACCCAATCTTTAGAGAAAATAAAGAACAAAATGTTCTTTCCAAAATATTCGGACAGAACACCAAATTTTATAATCAATTCAGATGATGACTTACTTTTCTATAATGGTTTGGCAGTTGTTGGGTGGTTTTTAAGGATTTATGGCCAAGCATTTTACTTACGGATTCTATAGGCACTCCGTTGGTTAATGTTATCGTAGTCGCGAAAGTATGACGTGCCAAATGGAAGGTCAGGTTTTTTGTAAAACCACACAAATCGGAAATTTCTTTTAAATAAGCATTCATTTTTTGGTTGCTTAGGACAGGGAGTAGCCTATTTCCATTGGTCACTTCCGGATGCTTGGCATATTTTTCAATAATTGCTTCTGCTGTTGGAAGTACAGGAATATTGCTTTTTGTATCTGTTTTGGTACGTTTTATATTGATCCATTTTTCACCATCAATACCAATCACTAAATTATTTTCCGAGAGTTTCTTTACATCCGCATAGGCCAATCCAGTAAAACAGCAAAAAATGAAGATGTCTTTTACCTGGTCTAACCTTAAGATGTGCAATTCCTTATTCATCATCGTTTGAATTTCCTCTTCCGTTAAAAATTCCCGGTCCACAATTTTCAATCTTCCTTTCCAATTGAAGAAAGGATCTTTGGATATCCAGTCGTTGGCGTAGGCAATGCGGACGATCTTTTTAAAATTGGTGATGTATTTAACGGAAGTATTGTGGCTGCAATTACGCACCGTTTTTAAATAGTACTCAAAACCGGTGATAAATTTATGGTCCACGTCTTTTATAGGAATATCATTTAGTCCATAATCCTTTTTGATGTAATCTTCCACGTGCATTTTATCGGTATTGTAACGCTCGGCGGTTCCTGCAGCAAAATCTTTTCCAATCAGTTTTTCAACTTGTTTGTTGTGTTCTTTAAAGATTTCTAATAACATTTTTTGGTTTTCTCCTTTGCCTAAGTACTGATTTTTAATTTTTTATGCAGAGTAGGGGATGTTCTTTTCAACAAAATTATGATGAATTTTGTAAATCTTATTCTGAATGGTATCTATTAACTGGTTAATTTTTTGCACTTCTTCGGAATATCCTTTGGCCTTTCCGGCTTGATTATTCCATTTAAGAATATCGACTTTTCTCTGGATGCTAAGCTCTGAACGCCTGCCATTTACAGTGATTCTCATATAAATCATTGATTTTCCGCTTGCATCTGCTTTGGTCTTTTTAATGTAAAAAATTAGGTTGAATGAATTTTCCATAGTCTAAACAATTTTTTGTATCATAAATATACAAAAAAATAAATAAAGTTTCCTCTCGGAGGCCTAATAAAATCAATGGCTCCAAGAAAATTCGGTGTCAGTTGAGATTTTTTTTCAACGGACACCGAATTAGCCCCTTTTTAGTTGGTTTTATATGGTTTTATATGGTATTTTGAGGAAATTAAAAAACCCGTAAACATAATGTTTACGGGCTTTTGTTGAGATTTGATGTTCTCTCAGCGGAGAAAGAGGGATTCGAACCCCCGGAGGTGTGACCCTCAACAGTTTTCAAGACTGCCGCAATCGACCACTCTGCCATTTCTCCTTTAGCGAGGGCAAATATAGAACCCTTTTTTGTTTTTCTGAAACTTTTTAGTGTTTTTTTTAGGATATTTTTCAGCAATTATTTCAGTACATTTGAGTACTTAAATAATCAAATGAATCCAATTTTAGAAATAGTCCTGTTAATTGTTATCGGTTTTGTGGCAGGTGTTATAAATACCATTGCGGGCGGAGGCTCATTATTAACCTTACCCATCCTAATTTTCTTGGGATTGCCGCCAAATGTGGCAAATGGCACAAACCGAATCGGCATTTTGTTTCAAAGTATTTCCACCACGGCCGGCTTCAAAAGCAAAGGGATTCTCACGTTTCCGTTTAGCATTTACGTCAGTATTTCCGCATTAATTGGCGCGCTTATTGGCGCCCAAATTGCCGTCGACATCAAAGGTGAAACATTCAATAGAATTTTGGCTATTGTGATGGTTTTGGTGGTGATTTATATGGTTTTAAACCATAAATACAAACAAATAAATTTATTGGAGCGAACTACCGGCAAGTATTTGTGGATCAGTGTTTTACTGTTCTTTTTTGTGGGCATTTATGGCGGATTTATACAAGCCGGCGTTGGTTTTATGATGTTGTTGGTGCTGTCATCCGTAAACAATATTTCTTTGGTAAAAAGCAATGCCATTAAGGTCACCGTAACCTTGGTTTTTACGGTGGCTTCCCTCGCGATTTTTTTGGCGAACGACAAAATTAATTGGAAATACGGCTTGCTTCTTGCCGCAGGAAGCGCTGTGGGAGGCTGGTTTGCCAGCCGTTGGTCCGTAAAAAAAGGTGATGGTGTGGTTAAAATATTTATGATTGTGATGGTGGTCATTATGGCAATAAAACTTTGGTTTTTTTAAATTGATTGGGCGCTTCCCTGCGGGTCGGGCTTTACGTTTCAATCTTTTTTACTTCGCCAAAAGGCGAATCAAAAAAGTATTTCCACTGCAATCCCTAGCGCAAATTGAACCACAATTATTAATTTAACCTACAGCCTTCAATCCAAAGCCCTACCGTCAAAACAAAATTCAATTATTTTTCAAATTCACGAATGTTGTGAATTTTTGCATTTGCCGCTTATTTCAACGGATAAATAAATCCTCCTTAAAATTCTTTTTTTTACATTTGTTACCTAAAATAGTACGATGGCAAATACATTTGGTAAAATATTTACACTCACAACATTCGGGGAATCTCACGGCGAAGCAATTGGCGGAATTATAGATGGCTGTCCGGCCGGTATTGAATTGAATCTGCAAACTGTTCAAAAAGAGTTGGATCGAAGAAAACCTGGCCAGTCCAAAATTGTGACCCAACGTAAAGAACCTGATGAAGTGCAATTTTTATCAGGAATTTTTGAAGGAAAAACCACGGGTGCTTCCATCGGATTTATCATAAAAAATGCGAATCAGCGTTCCAATGATTATGCGCATATAAAAGATGCCTATCGTCCTTCCCACGCCGATTATACCTACGACAAAAAATATGGCGTCCGCGATTATCGCGGCGGCGGGCGCACTTCTGCCCGTGAAACTGCAAATTGGGTTGTGGGCGGCGCTGTTGCAAAACAGGTGATTTCCGACATAAAAATCAATGCTTTTACCTCTTCGGTGGGCGATATTTTTATGGAAAAACCTTATCAGGAAGTTGATTTCAGCAATATTGAAAGCAATGATGTCCGTTGCCCGGATGCAGCAACTGCCGAAAAAATGATCGCTCGCATCAATGAAATTAAAAAACAGGGCGATACAATAGGAGGAACCGTAACCTGCGTTATTCAAAATGTGCCTGTTGGCTGGGGCGAACCTATTTTTGATAAATTACACGCCCAATTGGGAAAAGCGATGCTTTCCATCAATGCGGTAAAAGGCTTCGAATACGGGAGCGGATTTTGTGGCGCAAAAATGAAAGGAAGCGAACACAACGATATTTTTAATGCCGACGGAACCACCACAACAAACCTTTCCGGCGGAATCCAAGGCGGCATCAGCAACGGAATGGATATTTATTTTCGGGTGGCTTTTAAACCAGTCGCCACCATTATGCAAGCGCAACAAACCATCGATAACGAAGGAAATATTGTTGAAATGCACGGAAAAGGCCGCCACGATCCTTGTGTTGTGCCACGTGCCGTTCCAATAGTTGAAGCTTTGGCCGCAATGGTTTTAACCGATTTTATGTTGCTGAATTCTTATAAGAAGTCATAGCAATAAATGTTATAATTAAGAATTCCCCTCTTGAGAGGGGTTAGGGGTGTGTTTTTCTTTTATTAGCTTAATTGTTTAATCGTTTATTTTTTGCGTAGAAAATCTAAAATCCAAAATTCAACATTCAACATTGTCTATTTTAAAGATAATACACCAAAAACAGGATTGGAATAACAATCCCCAACACCAAATAAATTCCGCCGCGGCCAATCACGCCTTTTTTTCCCTTGACCATAAATAAGGAAGTGATGGAAAACAAAATTAATGCGCCGGCGAATATATCAGAAAACCACATCCAAATTTTGTTCGGGTTGTAGTGCAAATAATTGACTTCATAAAACATTAGCCGTTTTTTCAAATATTCAGCCCTTCCGGTTCCACTTTTTACATCCACCATAATTGAAGAACCTCCTTTTAAAAATATTTTAAGATTTTGGGCATTGGGGTAGTAGTGCTGTTTGTAATTTTCCCGATGGTCAATTTTATCCAATAATAACAAAATATTGTTCTTAACTGAAGCGTTATTTTCTAAATTGATTTCAGTGGTAAAATTCTTGTTTACAACAGAATAATTCGGATTCCAGTCGCTCAGGTGATTTAGCGCGATACCTGAAATAGCATAAATTAAGGTGGTGCCAATAAAAAAGAAACCAAAATCCCTATGAAGTATTCTGCTCCATTTTCGTAAATTTTTCATATACAAAAACGCGGTTATTCTACTGCTGAATGAGAAATATAATTAATGGAATAATTTGAGATATGATCCGTATTTTCAGCTTTCATTTGATCTCTGTACTTTTGAATCATTTTCATTTTTACATCGTATTGATCCTTATTTGAAGCTCCTTCTTTATGACTTTTAATATTGTCTTCTTCCATTTTAAGGCAATAGGCTTCATCAATTCTTTCTTCAACAACAATTCCTGTAAATGTAATTTCATTGCCCGTTAAAGCTTCGTCAAATCGTTCTTCTCCGTTTATATGAACATCACCTTTATCGGTGACTAAAAATACTTTTTTTCCGCTGTGCTTACAAACGTGGTCTACAATTCCCTTAACTTTCACTTCTTTATTTAGAAATTCCCCGGCTTTTGCATCAAATTCTCCCAAGGCCAAAAATGGGATTTCAGCAGTTTCGGCAGTTTTATTTGCAGCTCCCGCTTTTTTATCATCAGTTTTACAGGAAATTACGGCAAGTGCCATCACTAAAACGAATACAATTTTTTTCATCACTTTATTTTTAGATTAAACGCGTATATTTAAAATATAGCCTCTAAATTAGGTGTGATTGCCAAAATAAATAATGATTAAAATCAGTTATAACTGATTTTAAGGCAATTTTAAGGTAATTGTTGACAGTGAATAGATTAATATTTTAACTGTTTAAATTTTGGATAGAAAATCTGTAATTTGAAATTTTTAAAAGTCTTTTCTCTCTATTCTCTGTTCTATATTCTAAAATAAACTAATTATTCAATATTTTTAGTGAGGTTTTTAAACCAATTCCCATTTCAAAAGGAAATTTACTTGCATATAAAGCGCTTTCAATGGCTGCAATTACAGCAATAATGTCGTTATTGTTTACGCTTCCCATATGTCCAACCCTAAAATACAATGTTTTGTGTGAAGGCAACAATCCGCCGGCTAAAATAACGTCGTTCTTTGAAATATGTCCCAAAAAGGTGCTTCCTGTAATATTTTCGGGGAAATAAACCGCCGTAAGCGTATTGGCCGACAAGTTTTTTTGAACAGGCAATAGTTTCAATCCCAAAGCAATCATGGCTTCGCGAAAAGCAGTTGCAATTTTTTTATGTCGTGAAAATCTATTTTCCATACCTTCAGCAACAATTTGTTGCAGGCTCACTTCCAAGGCAGCAATCAAATTTACTGGTGGCGTTCCAAAATAAGAAGCTTGTCGGTTTTCATAGGCCTGCATAATTGGCAGCCAATTGTTAAAATCGGCATAGTAATTACCCACAGGTGTTTTTCTGTTTTTAAATATTTCCATTGCTTTTTGGGAAACAACCAGCAAGGCCAAACCCGGAGGAACGCCAATTGCTTTTTGCGAGGCGGTCAGCACCACATCAATTCCCCATGCTTCTTGCTGTATTTCTTCACCGGCAACCGAACACACACCATCTAAAATTGAAAGCACATTGTATTTTTTGGCCAATTCAGCGATGGGTTTCGGATTTACCAAAACGCCTGTTGAGGTGTCAACATGGGTGATGGTCATTAATTTATATTTTTTGGCGGAAAGCGCTTTTTCAATGTCATCTAAAGCAACAATATTTCCCACTTCTGAAGCTAAAATAGTGACATTTGCGCCATAGCGTTTTGAAATTTCTGCGAAGCGTTCTCCAAAATAACCCGTTGAAACCACCAAAACGTTGTCGTTTGGTTCAATTAAATTGGCTGCCGCCATATCCATGGCAAAAGTTCCGGTTCCCGCTACAATAAAAGGTTGTCCGGTTGAAGTCAGCCAAACTTTCCGCATCAATTCTATGCAATTCCCGAAGGATTCGATAAAATTTGGTGCCACGTGGCTGGTGGTTGGAGCGCCCAATGCCTGCAAAACTTTTGGTTCAAATTCAATTGGGCCGGGAATCATCAATAATTTTCTGCTTTTCATGGACTATTTTTATTTAATTCAATTAGTTAGTTGTTGTTTGATTTAGGACCGAAGACGGAGAGCCAAACCTAAAGTTCAAAATTCAACATCGTAATTCGTAAATCAAAAATCGATTTGTAATTTACAAAATAAAAATCACCTAAGCCAAAGCAATAGGTGATTTTTATTATGATTATTTAGGAAAGTGTTTCTTTCAAGAAATTTAAACACCAACTAAATCGCCTTTTCCCTTGGTTGGCAGATTGCTGTAACCCATTAAAAATTCATCCACTTTTTTTGCTGCTTCTCTTCCTTCAGAAATTGCCCAAACAATTAAGGATTGTCCCCTGCGCATATCGCCGGCAGTAAAAATATGCGGCACATTTGTTTGAAATTCAGTTTCTGATGCCAGATAATTACTCCTGAAGTCAGTTTTTAAACCCAATTGTTCACTTAAAGTCGCTTCCGGACCCGTGAATCCCATTGCCAATAACACCAATTCGCATGGCCAAATTTTTTCGGTGCCTTCAATTTCCTTTAAAGCAGGTCTTTCTCCCGGTTTCATCACCCATTCAACATTTACAGTTTTTAAGGCTTTCAGGTTTCCTTTTTCATCCGCAATAAATTCTTTGGTTGAAATGAGCCAGTTTCTGTCGCAGCCTTCTTCGTGGGAAGTTGAAGTTTTGAGTTTCAACGGCCAAAATGGCCAAGGTGTTGATTCACTTCTCTTTTCAGGAGGTTTTGGCATAATTTCAAAGTTGGTCACGCTTTTTGCACCGTGACGGTTTGAAGTTCCAATACAATCGGAACCAGTGTCGCCGCCGCCAATTACGATGACATTTTTATCGGTGGCAAAGATTTCTTCATCTTCTATTTTGATTCCCGCATTTCGTTTGTTTTGCTGTTTTAAAAAGGTCATGGCTTGCACAACGCCTTTAATTTCAGCGCCTTTTGCGGGCAATTCCCGACTAAGCGTTGCGCCACCGCATAAAACAACGGCATCAAAATCGTTTAATTTTTCAACAGGGTAATTTACGCCAACATTTACGTTTGTTTTAAATTCAATGCCTTCTTCTTTTAAAATAGCAATTCTCCTGTCGATAATTTCTTTTTCCAATTTAAAATTCGGAATACCGTAACGCAGCAATCCGCCCAAAGCATCATCCCTTTCAAAAACGGTCACCGAATGTCCGGCACGATTTAGCTGTTGAGCCGCTGCCAAACCTGCAGGTCCGGAGCCAACTACCGCCACTGTTTTACCGGTTCTAACTGTTGGAGGCTGTGCTGTAATCCATCCGTTCTCAAATCCTTTTTCAACAATATTTTTTTCTAAATTTTCTATGGTTATTGGCGGATTTACAATTCCTAAAACACAGGCTTGTTCACAAGGTGCAGGGCATAATCTTCCTGTAAATTCGGGAAAATTATTGGTGGAATGCAAAATTTCCAATGCTTTTTCCCATTTCTTTGCATGAACCATATCGTTAAAATCGGGAATTAAATTTCCCAGCGGACAAGCGCTGTGGCAAAATGGAATGCCGCAATCCATGCAACGAGAACCTTGTTTTTCAATTTCGTTGGTTTTTAACGGAACTGTAAATTCTTTATAATGCTGAACCCTTTCTTTTACAGAAATGTATGCTTCGCCCTGTCTTTCAAACTCTTTAAATCCGGTAACTTTTCCCATAACTAAACAGTTGCTGTTTTAATATTATTTTCCATTTCAAGTCTTATCAATGCTTTTTTGTATTCAGTAGGCATCACTTTTACAAAATTGAGTAAACTATTTTCCCAATCATCTAAAATTCTGTAAGCCAAATCGCTGTTGGTGTACTTAAAGTGGTTTTTTATCAGTTGTTTTAATTCGATTTGATCTTCTGAAGAAATTTCTTCAAAAGCGACCATTTCCATATTGCACAATCCATTTCTGAATTTTCCTTTTTCATCAAAAACATAGGCAATTCCGCCGCTCATTCCTGCAGCAAAATTTCTTCCGGTTTTGCCTAATATCACCACTTTGCCGCCTGTCATATACTCACATCCGTGATCTCCAACACCTTCAACAACCGCAATGGCGCCTGAATTTCGTACGCAAAAACGCTCGCCTGCAATGCCGTTAATGTACGCTTCGCCATTGGTGGCGCCATAGAGCGATACATTTCCCACGATAATATTTTCTTCTGAAGCAAAAGTGGCTTCATCGGGTGTTTTGATGATTAATTTTGCGCCCGACAAGCTTTTTCCCAAATAGTCGTTCGTGTTTCCGTCAACTTGCATGGTCAATCCTTTGGTGGCAAATGCGCCAAAACTTTGTCCGGCCGAACCTTTGAATTTAAGGTTTAACGTGTCTTCCGGCAAACCATTGTCACCATATATTTTCGATAATTCGTTGCTGACGATGGCGCCAACGGTTCTGTCCGTATTTTTTATCGGAAATTCCAAATACATTTTTTCTTTTCTGTAAATCGCCGGATGCCCCATTCTTAGGATGTCAAAATCCAGCACATTTTCCAATTCATGGTTTTGGGATTCCGTATTGTATAAAGGCTTTTTTGTTTCCGGTTTGTGCAAAATTGGCGATAAATCAATTCCTTTTGCTTTGGCATGGGTAATGGCCTTGTTGGCGTTTATTTTTTGGCTCTGGCCAACCATTTCGTTGATGGTTCTAAAACCTAATTCCGACATAATTTTGCGCAATTCTTTGGCAACGAAATACATAAAATTAATGACGTGCTCTGGCGTTCCTTTAAAGTTTTTGCGCAATTCCGGATCTTGTGTCGCAATGCCGACCGGACAAGTATTCAAATGGCATTTGCGCATCATAATACATCCGGAAGCCACCAAAGGCGCTGTGGCAAATCCAAATTCTTCGGCACCCAATAAACAGGCAATCGCAACATCACGACCGGTTTTTAACTGTCCGTCACATTCCAAAACTACCCTGTTTCTTAAATTGTTCAGCACCAAAGTTTGCTGTGCTTCTGCAATGCCAAGTTCCCAAGGCAATCCTGCATGTCTTAGCGAGGTTAAAGGCGATGCTCCTGTACCGCCATCATAACCAGAAATTAAAATCACATCGGCCTTTGCTTTTGCAACACCGGCAGCAATGGTTCCAACGCCCACTTTAGAAACGAGTTTCACATTAATTCTGGCTTCTCTGTTGGCATTTTTTAAATCGAAAATCAGCTGCGCCAAATCTTCGATGGAGTAAATATCGTGATGTGGAGGCGGTGAAATTAATCCAACATAAGGTGTTGAACTTCTGCACTCTGCAATCCAAGGCAATACTTTATCGGCAGGCAATTGGCCGCCTTCACCCGGTTTTGCGCCTTGCGCCATTTTAATTTGAATTTCTTTTGCATTGGTTAAATAATTGGTGGAAACACCAAATCTGCCCGATGCAACTTGTTTAATGGCGCTATTTCGGCTGTCGCCATTTAAATCTTTTCTGAAGCGATTTTTGTTTTCACCGCCTTCACCCGAATTGCTTTTGCCGCCAATACGGTTCATGGCAATCGCTAAATTTTCGTGGGCTTCCTTGCTGATAGATCCATAGGACATTGCCCCGGTTTTAAAACGTTTTACAATTTCTGTCCAAGGTTCCACTTCTTCCAAAGGAATCGGATCTAAATTGTTAAATTCAAACATTCCCCGAAGCGTCATCAAATTTTTGCTTTGCTCGTTGATGGCTTTGGCATAAACTTCATAACTTTCATAGCTGTTGGTTCGCACGGCCTGCTGCAGTTTTGAAACGGTGGTCGGATTAAACATATGGCGTTCCGCATTTCGTCTCCAACGGTAATCGCCGCCAATATTTAAAGGAAGGTTTCCTGCAATTTCAATAGGAGGAAAGGCGCTTCGGTGACGCAAGAAAATTTCTTTTTCTATTTCATACAAACCGATTCCTTCAATACGCGAAGGCGTATTTGGAAAATATTCTTCGGTAAAAGCGGTGTTTAAACCTAAAATTTCAAAAATTTGGGAGGCACGATAAGAATGCAATGTGGAAATTCCAATTTTATTCATAATTTTCAAAACACCTTTTGCAATGGCTTTATTGAAGTTTTGAGTCGCTTTTTCTTCGGAAATGCCTGTGATTTCACCGTCTTCAATTTGCTGTCGAATGATTTCATTGATCATATATGGGTTGATGGCACTTGCGCCATAACCAAATAAAGTGGCGAAATGATGTGGTTCTCGCGGTTCAGCAGATTCTATGATAATTCCAAAACTTGAGCGCTGCCCCATTTTGCTCAATTGACTGTTTAGGTAGGAACAACTTAACAAAATTGGTATTGGCGCATAATTTTCATTCACATTTCTGTCGGATAAAATGACAATATTGCATCCATCAGAAACGGCTTTATAAGCTTGTTTGACCATCACTTTTAAGGCAGCTTCAATGCCGTTTAAGCCTTTTGTGATATCGTAAAGCGTTGAAACTGAAACAGATCTAAAATCGGGATGGTTGATACTTTTTAACTTATCTATATCCGCATTTGAAATTACCGGATTCTGAATCTTCAATTTCTTGCATTGCTCATCCGAAATATCAAAAATATTTCTGTCGCCTCCAATGGCCAAACTGAAATCGGTGACAATTTCTTCCCGAATACCGTCCAAAGGCGGATTTGTAACTTGCGCAAAAAGTTGTTTAAAATAATTGAACAACAATTGCGGTTCATCCGATAAAACGGCCAAAGGCGTGTCATTTCCCATAGAGCCTATGGCTTCACTGCCTTGAATGGCCATCGGCATAATGATGGTGTCGATTTCTTCAAGGGTATAGCCAAATATTTTCTGTCGTGCCACCAAATCAATTTCTTCTTTTGGCGTATTGTTGCCGGTGTACGGAATTTCAGACAAGGACAATAAATTTTTATTGAGCCATTTTCTGTAAGGCTTTTCAGAAACAATTTTTTGTTTTATTTCTTCATCATTGATAATTCGCCCTGCATTCATATCCACCAAAAACATTTTACCAGGTTCTAATCTTCCGTGGTGAACCACATTTTCTGGCTTGATGTCTAAAACACCTGTTTCTGATGACATCACCACGTTTCCGTCTTTTGTTACTGTGTATCGTGAAGGTCGCAATCCGTTTCGGTCCAATAAGGCACCAATATAATTTCCATCTGTAAACGGTATCGATGCAGGTCCGTCCCAAGGTTCCATAATACAGGAATTGTATTCATAAAACGCCTTTTTTTCATCGCACATTGCAGGGTCTTTTTCCCAGGCTTCAGGAACCATCATCATCATCACTTCGGGCAGGGAACGGTCGGTCATCAGCAATAATTCCACCACCATATCCATACAGGCAGAATCTGATTTTCCATCCAAAATAATGGGAAATAATTTTTTTATGTCATCGCCAAAAATCGGACTTTTCATCAACTCCTCACGCGCTTTCATTCTGTTGATATTGCCGCGCAGCGTATTGATTTCGCCATTGTGGCACATATACCTGAATGGCTGAGCCAAATCCCAGGACGGAAAAGTGTTGGTTGAAAATCGCTGATGCACCAAAGCCAAACGGGTCACCAAATCAGGATTTGATAAGTCGGTATAATAATTTCTGATGTCTTCAGGAATTAAAAGTCCTTTATATATAAGTGTAGTAGTTGATAAACTTGGCAGATAGAATTTTTTTCTGTCGGATAATTTTGAGTTTTCTATTACATGTTCCGCAATTTTACGTGCGGCGAATAATTTTGCATTGAACTGATTTTCAGTCAACGGCAGCCTGTTTTTTCCAATAAATATTTGCTCAATGGCTGGTTCATTTTTGGCTGCGATATTTCCAAGATGAGTTTTGTCAACAGGAACTTTTCGCCATCCCAAAACCGCCAATCCCTGATTTTTTATTGCTGTTTCCAGACAATTTTTGAAAAAATTAAGCTGATTTTCATTTTGGGACAAAAAAACCATTCCCACAGCATATTCTTTTGGTTTTGGCAAGCTAAAAGTGGTGTTTTTTACAAAGAATTCATGGGGAATATCAATCAGTATTCCCGCGCCATCACCTGTTTTACCATCAGAACTCACCGCGCCACGGTGTTCAAGCTTAATGAGGATTTCTAAAGCATCATGAATTATTTTGTTCGATTTCTCTCCTTTCAAATTGCAAATAAATCCTGCACCACAATTATCTCTTTCAAATTCCGGTAAATATAACCCCTGTTTCTTCATTTAATTTGTTTGATGTATTTTTACAAAAATAAGACAAAAGTTGAGTTTAGTATAAAAAAATTACGAAAACGTTGTAATAAAGCCTTAAAAACATAAAGAACTTTAAAAATAATGAAATACCTAATTATTAGGTTAAAAAACTCATAATTTAACAATGGATATTGATGCTGCTGACAATTCAAAATGTTTTTTGAGTCTAATTTTTTTATATTTTTCAGCATAAAAAACAAAATAATGCCATTTTTAGCCTTGCGTTTATTCAAGAAGATTTTAGGATGAAATGGATTTTAAAATAATTTTTATTGAATTGTGTTTAGTTTATAGAATACTTGGTTATTTTAGTGAATATCCAATAAAATAAAGGATGTATTGGGAAGTTGATGTTAAATTGATTAAAATAATTTGATTTAATCTGCTAAAAAAGTATATTTATGCAAAAATACTATATATATGAAAATTACCTGCTGCCCAAACTGCAATTCCGATGCGTATGTCAAAAGTGGTGTCATAAAAGACAGACAGCGCTATAAATGCAAGAAATGCGATTATTACTTCACTGTAAATAAAGTTGGTAAGCAAATTGATTCTTATTATGTAAACAAAGCACTTCAGTTATATTTGGAGGGTTTGAGCTATCGGGAAATTGAACGCATTTTAGGGATTTCGCACGTGAGTATCAGCAATTGGGTAAGAAAATACAATGTAAAGCGTCCATATAGCTTTGAATACCACTCAACTTATAAAATTTTAAATGCCGTTGAACTGGCAAAATACTTTTCAAACAATAAAAATTTAATTGGTGCAGGCGTTATTGTCACAGAGCTTGGCGATAAATTTATGTTGATTCGCTGGGAACGATTTAAGGGATAACTATATCAATTTACAATTATATATATCCAATTTTAATAACTGCTTTTTTCTTTCCATCTTGTTAGGGCTAAAAAATCAATTCTTTAGCAAAAACCTAATTAATTAACCAAATTTATTTTTATGAAAAAACAGCTATTAATTTTGTTAATTCTTCTCTTGGGATTATTAACCCAGCGTTAATATAACGGAAATATTTTGTATATTTGTTCTATGGAAAGAGAAGATTTTAGAACAATAGCGGAACCCACTAGATATGCCA
>LNAP01002204.1_pt1 | contig 19757 bp, 26 predicted proteins | sample 602601 | NCBI WGS metagenome assembly LNAP01 (sample SAMN02440304, study PRJNA202911) | soil metagenome | biome: Subtropical and temperate rainforests or woodlands; isolation source: soil samples (1 kg each in a 20% v/v slurry with milli Q water) were... ...
GCTGGAAGTTGATGGACGCCACCAGCAGCACCAGCAGCAATGCCCACCAAAGCACCTCGCTCCCCCCCTACCGCTGCACCCAGGATGCCACCGGCCACCCCGCCTACGGTTGCACCAATTGCCGTGCGGTTGAATTCACGTTCGCCTGTCTGAGGGTTCACTGAGCAGCCGGTAACGATGGCGAAGCACAGGGCAATGGCAGCAGCTTTGACAACGTTTTTCATGGGTTAACTCCTTAGTAAGTGGACCCATAGTCATCGCAGAAAGTGTGTGCCAGAACCCCTTGATAAAAACAAAAAGGGCCAGAGAGCCGCTAACGGTACAGTCAGGATTGGCCCACGATTATGATTATTCAAGGCGCTATCCGATCGGCTCTAAGGATGACTACCGAAGCACCTGTGCCCTTGAACTCTCCTTCATATACCTTCGACCATTGGTGCTCCCAGCCAGGAAGTATGTCCTTCCCACGCAGGCTGGCTGGGAGAATCGCAACGATACGCCGACGTGCGATCAATGATGCTGAGTGAAGGTGAGCAAGGGCCCGTCCGTTTGAATAGGGTGGGTTCATGGCGACGACATCAAAAGATGCACCTTTCAAAGCCCAGGTCAGGAAGTCAGCTTGGACGACCAGGTTGAAGTCAAATTTACGGAGGATTCCACAATTTACCTCGGAGACCTCGACGCAAGTGGTCCGACTTGCGGGCAGGTATTGAGCGATACCGGCCTGGCCAGCGCTTGGCTCGCATACGGTTTCGCCGGGCCTGATATCTGCAAGTGCGACCACCTCTTTAGCTAAGGTTGCACCTGTACCATAGAACTGATGGGTCTTTTGCTCCGGCAAACGTCCAAGGGACACAACAAGGTCGACTACCTCGCTCACGTCGGGATAGGGAAAGGCGTACTCCTGGTAGTCAATCTTCGCGCCGCCGATAGCCTGGATGATCATTTCCGCCTCAGGCATGAACCTCATTTCAAAACGCGAGACGTCAAGAGTCCAGACCCCAGAGGGCTTGATGCTTTGGCGCTTTAGTTTGGCAATGATTGCGAGAGCACCAAAGCTCAAAGGGACTTCCATTAAAGGCCAGTCTTTGTGAACAGCCCGCTTTTTGGTGGGACGTCGAAACTTGTCAGGGATTGCATTGGGGTAAAGCGAGGCGAGGATCTGGTTGAGCTGCCAAACCATTTCAGGGTGAATCTCGACATGCGCGGTCCCGGTTAGGTGGAAGCGAACCCGCAGAGCCCCACCGTCAAGAAGAATCCACTTGCCAGGGTTATTGCATCCATAGCTCATCGCCCTGGGGTTAGAGCCAACTGTACGATCCCTGCCCATCAGCATGGCGATCACATACCGAAGATCGGCGATCAGCCGAGTCTTCTCTGACTCGGGATTGCCTGTGGCCTTGCATCGGGCGTACTCGAGGATCATTCGTTTTCCGAAACCCGCGGGTGAATTCGATACATGGTTCGGAGACAAAGCATGGAAAACTCCATCAACCTGCTCGGCCAGGAATCGAGATCTGCTAGCCAGTAATGATCGCAGCGTGTCTTGAACTGCCTGCTTCTCGAATGGCAGGCACGTTCGGTTTTCGATCTGCTGGTCCCACTCCTTCTGCCGTGCGGATGGCATGAAGACGCGGACATCCGTAAGGCTCAAAGCACGATTCCAATATTCAGCATCTAGTGCTTTTACCGCGGCCACAGAGTCGAACAGCTCGGGGGTTGCACGCATGCGCAAAGCGAGTTCACCATCAGCGCCGGCGAGGAAGTATCCAAGGATTTCGTGGTACCCACTTCCGGCCATCAAGTCGCTTACACGTTCAATGAGAGCCTTTTGGTACCGGTGTTGGGAAACTAAGCTCTCGATCAGATCGTATTCATTGAGGTCTTGAAGGCCTTCGGCAGAGTCAACCAAGTGACCCACTGGGGTGGCCTGGGACGCTAGACACATTACCATGTGATAAATCCTGTATTAGATCGGCACAGGATGTAGGCAGTATTGGAGTGGCAGAACCCCTAGGGCTCTTTAGAGACTCGCCATCTTGCCGTGGGCAATACGGCAGTGGCCATTGCCAATTGCTTGCTCACCTGAATGTGGAACTGAGTGATTGGTTGTTGGCGGCATTCTAGATCGTTGATAGCCACCCTATCTTGTACTGCACTGCAGGCGCTGCAGCTATTCAGCACAACGGAAGTCTTCGATGGTTGATGGTAACGCTTACGGATGTCGCCCACCTTGAAGGACCGAAGATCCTTGGGGAACAGCTCGCCCAGTAGGTGAGCAGGTATCTGCTCAAGGCCGTAGAGAGCAAATGACTCACTGTAGGGAGAGATGATCTCGATAGCAGAGCAAAGATTGGTCCATGCCAGACACGAGTTGCATTTTGTGAACCCGCCATCAACCCGGACAATTGCCGATTTCCCCTCACGCAGCGTTCCAAACCACAATGCGCCATTCAGGGCCGATGTGATGAAATCTTGAAGGGGTAACACCTGGGCCCAGTCACTCAATCGGTTAATACTGCGAGTACCGGCAGGAGTACCCGCCCCGGCAAGCAAGGCTGTGAATCCGCTCGCTTCGGACCAGGTTAGATGGGCTGCGGGTAGATCCGCCGCCGGGGTGAAAGCGGGGAAAGGTAAAAGCCACATACCTCTAATGCCGGCACTGTGTAAATCTCTCTGTTTGGCTAACACCGCTTCGGGGCTCGATCCCGTACTGGGAACCTCAACTGCGATCGTCACCTTGCCTCTCCTGGCGTGAACTGACGCCCACCCTGGCCCCGATTTACTGAACAGTACCTGCCAGCCACAGGATGCAACCACAGATGAAATAACCTGTTTCAGAGAGGCTTGCTGAGGGCGGCGGGAAGAAGGCATGGGCAGCACGTTGCCAATTCGTGGGTTTGGTGCCGATGATGCCCCAGCGACCTTTGAGCTGCTATCCAAAATGGGGAGTTCAAACCTACGGGTAGGTCAGCTGAATTAGCGCGGACTTCAATTCAATCCTGCACGGCGATCCTTGGCGTGCTTCATCATCGAAATGACCATTGTGTTTAAGGCGAGCATCTTCATCCCTCTGGTTGAAACCACATAGTAGAGGTTGAGCTCGTCGTTTCGGCGATCAGGATCATCCTTCGCAGCCTGCTCGTCCAGAGGATCGTAGGTATAGTCATCTCCGAGCTGAACATAAGGCCATTCGAGACCTTTGGAACCATGCCCTGTTGAAAGTGTGACTGTCGCTGCCATTTCCTGCTCAACAGTGATCTGCTCCAAACGCTTGATCAGATCAGGCAGCGAATCACCGTAGTTCTTGAGGATTTTGATGATCCGAACCATTTCCGGGTCTTCGGTTTGATCCGCAATCTCTGCGTATTCCTGAAAGCTCTTATAGTCACGAGTGAGCTGGGAATTTTTAATCTTCGATGTCTGGTTCAACGAAAACCAGTACATATCGAGAATGGTCTGAATTTGGTATTTCTTGATTCCTCCGACCCAATACACACGCTCGCCGTTGTCAGGCTCCTGGGGGGCGGGCAAGCACATTAGCGCCCGGTCGATCACACCAGCCACTGTGCGATAAAGGTAGGTGCGGTGCTCAAGCCCATCAGGCAGCTTCGACTTGATCTGGGTCTGCTGCCCGAAACCCTGCAGTAGCGTCTTTTCACCCTTGAGAGCCAGGATTGTATTGGCGACATGACTCGCTCCCCAACCAAAGCGGAAGCTTTTTGAAAGAGTGTGAACCTCGGCATCCTTGAGCCACGGCTCATCAAGGGCATTCTCCGCACCCCTGAACCGATAAAGTTGCTGGTGTCGATCGCCGACAAAAATGACTTTGCAGCCATTCAGATACTGCTGCCTCACGAATTGGGTCAGCAGCTTCGTGGTGTCCTGCGCTTCATCAAGCAAAATGGTCTGGAATCGACGGCTCATGTCGGGGTTGGTTAGTAACCATGCCTTTAGATACCCGTCGTGCGGAATCGGAGCTTCAAGATCCTGAAGGTCGCACATCCGGTTCCAGTAAACATTGGCGTGCCTCATCACCAGTTGGGCATGCTGGATCTGGCGGCTGTTGATTGAGATGCCTCGAAATCGTACCAAGTGGTGCTGAGCAATTTCTGTGTCTGGGCTGCTCATGAAGGAATTGAGCATCCCGACAACGTCCTTGGCCATCGACCAGTCAGATGTATTCATCGCCTTGGCCACATCAGTGAGGCGGATATTGTTACATCGCTTATGGTTGTACTTGCTGCCCAGGGGGCCGTAAGCAAGTCCGTGGGACGTCGAGGCCGTCACATTACGGCTGAAGCGCCGCCGAGCTTCAGCTGCTACCTCGGTGTTGTAAGCAATGTAGAGGATCTTCTCTTCTGGATGGTTCTCGGCGTAGCCGACCAGAGTCGTGGTTTTGCCGGTGCCAGCGAACGCGTTTACTTTGACCAACCTAGCAAGCGTTGTGATGATGGGGTACTGCTCTTCAGTCCACTGGCGCATGGCCTGTCATCCTTCTTGAAAATTGGGTCAGCCATGCCGAACTGGACAAGCCTATCTGACGACTGCTCTCTATGCCCGCCATAATGGGGGCACAAAAAGTGTGCCACCACCTACCTTGCTAGATCAGCAGGCCAGGCACAGTCAAAAGGTGTAGCAGTGAAATCGAGCCCATTCGGTGAGAGGAAGTCAGCTTGATCCTCCCCATATTTCACAGCAGCCGTCAGGGGAGCGCAGGTCTTCTCATAGACACTTACCGATGTACCGTCGATAGAGTGTGCCCCCGCTGCCGCTGAACAAGTCAGGATGCGTTTGGCGCTATTCACTCTCCCGACATGGAGATGGCAGCAACGTCTGCGTGCTAGGAGACCCCAGCTATGAGCGGTTTTCAACTTCCACTCCGTAGAGCCTCCTACAAAGATACCGACCCCTGGATTTAGGAGGTCGCGGACGTCATCGGGAACCATTCCATCTTGAACAGCCAGCAGTGCCACACCAGGAATACCTTGGATGCGATCGAGCCATTTGAGTGAAAATTCCAGCGATTTCATTCCGCCGGTAACGATGTCTGGGACGACCACCATTTTTGCTTCCTCACCGAGAAGATCAAAGGCCTTCCCGAAAGCGCGCTCATCAAAAGCCTCACCCTGGGTGAAAGCTGTCCAAGCTCCGTTATCCAGCATGAATGGAAAGCCTTCAGTTCGCAGAGCGCCTTTGGCCGACACCAATAACCCCCATCCATTTGCACGCATAGCATCAAGGTTTCGCTTTGTGCCCGTTCGGCTGGCGTAAGGGATCATTGGCGTTCGCTGTACACCTATACGCTCTTCGATCGCACCATCGGTGTCAGCAGAGCCATCAGTGCAGTACATCTCACCGTAGGCCTGCAGGGCTTGAGATCGTCCGATGCAGTTCCCCTCGCGATAGAGCTGCAACCACACCGGGGAGGTGTAGGTGGGCGCTTTGGCAGTTGGTAGTTGGTGAGTATGCATTTGATGGTCTCCGCAGGTTTGGAGAGCATACTCAGTCAGGAAATCTCGTGGCAGAAGCGTCTAACGCAGGTTCTTAAGAACAGGAAGAAGACTGTCAGGGATTTTGCAGAAAGGGGTGAGATCTTCAATCGAGAGCTGCTTTGTGAAGCGCTTCAAGCGCCAGCTCTCGCTCGGATATGAAGCCGCGGTGCAGGTGGGCTTCAGCCAGTTCAGAGCTTGTGCCAGGGATTGAAAACGATGAATCCCATGGTATCCGAGGTCGGGGCCGATAATCACGCAAGTGATTCGGCTCCGAAGTCTGACAGGAATGGACTCAATGAGCGTGATCAGCGGGCCGGCGGGCGTGTTCACCTGGGACAGTCGTCCGCTGCAGGCAAACTCCATCATGGCTTTCGGGCTGCGCAGCATTAGCTGAATTCGTCGGTGGGCGTTCATATGTGCTCTACTCAGAAAACACAATTATCAGCCGGAGCGAGTTGTGCCAGAAGCCTAGGCAGCTTGTGAGGATGCATCCTTGGTGATTGCCACAGCCTCCATGTGAGCCTCCCAGTCGCTCCGAGAAAGCTTCAAGCGACGGGCTGGGGCGTCATTACGAGTGAAGGGGTAGCGCGCCTCAGGGCGCAATCGATAGCGGCTTAGAATGATGCTGTCGTTGTCCCAATCAACGGACGTAACCCACCAAACCTGCAGATCGGCGGAGCGGGGCATCATCTCGTCATCATCTTTACCATCGAGCAGTACCGCTACGCCGGTAGCCACGCGGATGTTGGCCTGGATTTCACCGTGGTGGCCCGCCAGCACAGCCTTGAACGGCTTCACGCCTCGAGCCTTCTCCCACATTCGAGCGAAGGTTCCACCTGAGACGCAGGACTGGGAATAGAAGGTTTCGTCAGAGGGACGAAAGACCCCTACACAGGTACGCATACCAAGCGCATCGAGGCGTCGGGCGTCATCAGGGTTGAAACCCATCTTGAGTCGGATTGCGGACATCAGCAATTCTTTGAGCGCGGCGCTCTTTTGTCGATCACCAATAGATTTTGCAATGCCAGCTGCGGCCGCGAGCATAAAGGCCAGGCCTGTAGATACAGCTTCGTTAGTTGTCTTCATCGACCTAGCCTCAAGCAATAGCGGGTTGAACATCTGGATTCAGTGCGCCGTGTACTTCGAAAGTGCCAAGGTCTGAGTAGACATTGGCTGATACCCCGTGCGGGAAAAGCTCTCCATCCCGCACGATGCGTACACGCCAATTCCCCAGGTTGGTATCTAGAGCCTGGAACACGGTACCGCTGATAGCCGGTGCGAGCTCAGAGATGGCATGGGGCGTGAAAGTAACGCGGTCCAGCGGGTTGACCGGGCAACTGAGCAAAGTGGTGGCTGGGGCAGGACATTTTTGAACATTATTCACGGGAGAAAGTCCGAATGGCTTGATTGAAGCCATGTTCCCCCGGAACGGCGCGTGCCACGAGCGGGTAGGGCTGATTAAAACCACGAACTGCCCTAGGTCACCGAATCCGGCTCAGCTCGCACCAGCCAGATAGTGCTCAGATCCTAGCTCAGCAGGGGTAATCCGCTGAATCTGCCAGCCCCGATGAAATAGCTGCCCGTCTTTGACCAACCAGGTATCACCAAGCAGGCTCGTCATGTCTGCCGCTACCTTGGCTGCGATTTCGCCGACCGTGAATTCGAGCGATTCACCTTTTGCCTGTCGCTCATCGGCCAGGAATCTGAGATGTGCAACTTGCTGATCGGCAATGATCGACGTGAAGCGACAGTCAGGCTTTCCGGCCTGGCCTGAGGCGATGAACGCTGCCTTCAAATCTTCGTTGTTCATCTGGCCTGCTCGGGATAACCAGCTGGCATCACGTTCAGCGCGCCACCGACACTCAGCTTCGACTAGCTCAGGGGTTGTGAGCTTGCCGATATCTTCTCGATGCCAGCATACAAGATGTGCTGTTGTGGTCTCAGCAGCCTCATCAGCTTCCCAAATGCGCCAAACGAACCCAAGTGCGTCCCAGCCCGGGAATGTCACGGTGAAATCCGTGGGATTTCCACCCTCAAGTCGGGTCCAGACATCCTGGCAGATAGCGACCCCATGTCGCGAGTCCCACTCAGGTGCCCACTCAGCGGGCCCGAAAGGGAGGTGGACTGGCGTGTCTGACTCGACAACGTTGTACCAGGGATAGCTATGGTTCAGCGGGGGGCGAATGACCAATGGCCTCAAACCCTTCAATAGCCGTTGGTACAGAGAGGACTTTGCAAGGATGTGGTTTTCCACTCCTCCCTGTGCTGATACGACTTCGCGATACCGGGTCAGCACGCGTTCTTCACTCTGGGGTTCTATCACGGGAGGTACTCAACGGCAGTGGCGGCAGATACCGCTCGGGGCTTGATCAGCAGTGACAAATTGGCCGCAGGCACCACACCTAGGAGTAAAACGGCGCTGGGTAGGGGGCCGCAATAAGGTTATGCCTGTCCCTTCAAGAGCATCAGAAACTGTCATGGTTACCGCCGAAGCAATAGGGCGTGCCTTTGCGTCGACGTATGACTTAGGCCAGACCTGCCGGGTACATGCGGAGGCTTCGCTGCCGAAATGAGAGAAAGCCTCGTCGAGTGTGAAAACAGAGGCTTTCGTCAGATCAGTAGTCAGCGCATCACCGCTAATCCAGAACATGTCGTTCCCGTCAAAATGGAACCTGGACGCCACATAACACAATTCAGTTCCGGCTCTAGGGACCCAATGGATACCGATGTACTGGAAGTCGACCGCCATCTCGTGTCGTGGTCTGACGAAGCTCAGAGGCCAGGGAATATCGCTCCAACGTGATGCGTGTTGACTCAAAGCATCGTCACGAGTGAAAACCTGAGCCTGATTGAGGTCTGTGGTATAGGACCCACCCTCGCGCCACCAGCTGATCCGGCTACCGATAAGCTCGCGGGAGTCTTGCAAGATGAACTGTTCCATTTCCATCAACCCCTTCAGCTATAAACTTTCAGTCAGCTTCACCCGGATCGCAGAGATGATTTGCGAGTGCGAAGCACCTGAGGGCAGGCCAACCAGGTCTGCACAATCCTGAAGCTGGTGTAGCACCTCAAGGGCGGGTTCTGTTGGAGCGTTCGCATTCCACCGCTTTGCGATTTCATCGCCCAACTTACCGGCGTCGTCCATTACCGCCATGGCGTCAACCAAGCGATCATTTGAATGGAGTCGAATCGAAGCGAAGGCCAGATTCATGCTCTTGCCTTCACCTGAAAATGCGAGCTGGACATGGCCGTATTTCGGGTTTCGTACAGCAATCAGCTTCAATGTGTCTGTATCAACAAACCCTTCAACACCATCAAAGTTTGGAGTGATGATCATGTGAACCTCAAGTGGAGTTCAGAATGGAGCTACCACGTCGCCGTCCAGGCTATAGAAGACATGTTTGTTTACGGCGTTGTGCTGTGAGTCAAGATAAGCGGCTCGCCACATGACATCGGGTATTTGTACGGAGAGCTTCGAAGCTATCTCTTTGAAGTGAGCAAGGTCTGAAGGATGCCCGACGTCATCAAGGTTGCTATATACGATACCTTCATCGCAATCATCTAAGCCTTCCACGCTATCCTTCTCGACAACCATGTAAAAGCCCTGGAGAGGCCGGTCCCAGCCCAGCTGAACGCGAACCAAGCAATTGCTTTGCGCGTGGTATAACTTGACGAAATGCTGGCTCATCCGACCTCCTAATTCGTTATGTCGCACAGGCTACATATCCGTCCGGCATTCACATATCCAAAACAGGCTAAGTTTTTTCGCCAGCGGCCAACGCTGTGAGCGCGCAGCCAGAGATAAACGCCAGCGCCATGGCGATCCAGCCGAAGCTGTTACGGATGAAGCCTTCAACGGCGGCACCGTAGGTAAGCGAGAAATACTGCATGCCAAGGCCTACTAGCAGAATAAGAATGGCTCCGAGGCTATAAATCAAACTGCGCATGATGATGCTTCCTTGTTGAGTGAGCACATCATCAAGGCGTTCTAGCCGTGCCAGAAGCCTTTGCGCTTACACGAATGGCGAAAACATCCACCGGCAGATCACCAAAGTGTTCATGCACAATTGTTTGCTCTTCAAAGCCCAGCCACGGAAGCAAAATCTCTCGCTCTGCATCGCCCTTTTTGGGGTATCCCCAGCAGACCCTAACCATGTCGTAAGTCCGTCCTTCGAGTCGAGTTCGCCAGTAGGGAGTCTGCAGCCGGAATTCAAACGTTTTGGTGCCGGCCTTGATCTGATGGAAGTAGGTGCCGATCAAGTTGAGCGTCAGGATCTTCAAGGGGTCTCCTCAGATGGTGCTTTATTGAGTCCACTAGAGGTGAGGGCGCAGTCGCACAGGTCAGTGACCATGGGGAAGGGGGTGTTGAGGCACATTTCAAACATTCGATAGACCTCCAGGGCGAGGTGTACCCGGAAGAGTTAATGGCGGCCCCCAAAAGCCGAAGGCAGAATCTCAACACCTTAACGCCACCGCGGGGAGGGAACACCTTCGCGCGAGGGATCCAGGGGCTATTCTGGTCCATCACCCCAACGCATCCAGGCCAGTTTCCTTATTGCAGCAATCCCAATACCCACCAGTAGAGCCAGGAAATCTGAAGTATTTCCAAGCCATGTTGCGATCGCCAGAGTAGGCAAAATCGATGCAAAGGCGATGATGGCGAGTCCGGCCGGGCTTCTAAGCCAGAAATAGATGCTACCCATAGTGATCTCTCCATAGTCAGTCGGGCTGAGCGCCCCTTATTCGCTAAGACAAGATATTAGCCGAAAGGTCGATTCGTTGAACTCAGCCTAAAGACACAGCCATTCCATTCCTCAGGTCGATTTTTGATAACCATGTTTTGGGTTGGTGACTAACGACGACGTGGCATCGTTGACCTTAGATTCCGGTAATAACTGCCTAACTCGTTTGAATACTCGGTGCGTAAGAACAGCATCGCTCTTCTGCTTGTTGCAGCGGCTACCCCCACGTTGGTCGTGGCTGGTGACAAGCACGGCTCTGATCGCTGCCCTCAGGAAGCGCACGGCCGCTTCGAGGTTGGCTACCAGGGTCACGGCCGTGACTTCGTAGGCGGCCTCGGCAAGTCATTGACCTGAACAAAGATCAGCGCAAAGCAGTTCGTGAGGCCGGCCTTGATGAGCACCATACTGTCAGCAAGATCAACCGTGACTATCTGGACAAGCTCTTTGCGGCTGATAAGGCCGTCATGAAGAAGGCAATCGAGGATGTTCGATCCGAATCTGAAGGCAAGATTCGTGAGGCGCTTCTGAAGCTTGACGACGAACACCGCGCAGAATGGGAAGAATTCCAGAAGTGGAAAGCAGCCAAGAAAGGCTTAATGGAAGCGCCACCTGGTCTACGCAACCGGCTGGCGCTCAGATTAGATTCCCTATGCGGAATACTAAGGCGTCGCCCTCTCAGATCTTCTCGGCAAAGCTGGGCCGCGCCCCCGAACAGAACTGGGCAAAGCTGTCGATCATCTCGCGTGAGTCGTTGACGTCGATAGTGAACTGGGCCTTCAAATCAGTTGCCTCTTTCTCATACGAGAAACCGACCGTGCGACCTCCTCTGAATGCAGCCAACTGCTCTGGGGTCGGATCGAAGGTTATGTATGAAAACCCGTTCTTCAAGTTGGGGCCGACTTTTCCGTTACGAACTGGGAATCTCTTGTTGTCAACGATCAACGACAGCTTATCCATCAAACCTAGCACGCTGGTGTCGTACCAAGCCTTGTAGAAAGCTCCCATCGACACGCCACCTTGCGCATTGCACGACATCCCAATCCTACCGGTACCGGTGATCTTGGTTTGCTCACCCATCAAGTACACAAGCCCATGCTCTCCTCGAATGGTCCAGGTTGCGGTTAGCGACCCAGCGTTCACGAGATCAAGCTCATAGGATTCGAGCGGGGTTAGGTAATTCATGTCTGCCGGCCCGGCTTTCGAGGCAACCTCAAGCAAACGAAGGTCGATTCCAAGATTGCTGAGGTGGTTGGCAAGCAGGGTAGAGGTAATCTGACCCGTAGCAATGTCTGTGTCTCCAGCTACTCCGCTGGCCTTGAAGAACTGGTGGACACCCATCTTGGATTCACCGTCCATCAAACGAAATACCCCACCGGCGAAGGCAAATGGGCAGGCACTCTCACAGAAACCCGAGCTGGGGTTGGTGTGAGGACCATTCCACACGCCAATTCGTGTTGAATACCCGCGCTCTCGGATCAATTGTCCGAGCTCCATAGCCGCAATCAAGTCCCCACCATGGGAGTTGAAGTACACAAACCCAACCTGCCGATCATTCAGGAAGCCCCTCTTGCGAAAAGCTTCGACTGTCGGCCGGTGGATATATCCATCGATGTAGACCTCGGGGATGTCCTGAGGAGTCTTAGGTGATACGAAATTGATCTGGGCTGGTACCAGTCGCTTATCAACATGATCCTTGCCCGCTGGCGCGGCGAAAACGGTGCAGCTCACAAGCAAGGTAGCGAGGGCAAGCAATGGGCGAATCACGAGCGCTCCTCGACCTGCTTGAGGAAAACGAGACCTGATTGGGATGATAGAAACTCAGCGAGTTTCGAGCCCGCGGCAAGAATGACTCCAAGGTCAGTTCCCTTGAGCCGGATACCTTCCTGACATATGGCTCCAGCAGCGTCCAACTCAACCCCCAAGGCAGCACAGAGACGCCGAGCTTCGGCCTCGATACAGGACCAGGCATCAGACTGAAAGCCTTCGTCATCAATGCGGTCAGCGGACCATGTGAACGGTATTTCAACATAGTGCTGAACGTGGAGCGTGGGGGTTGCTGCGTGGGTCATGGTCATCATGCTTGCCTCATCAATACTTAATGATTGCATGGTGATGGAGTAAGACGTGTGCCAAAACCGGTGTGCCAAAATTAGTCTGTGGGAACCCGCGTGCCCGGTTTACCAGCAAGCTCGCTGACACCCAGGACAATGCGCTGGACCTCATCATCCAAGCGTTCACGGGGCACAACCCAACGCAGGCCCAAATAGTCAACGCTGCAGGCAGAGTGCGGCCGCAGCCATGTCAGCGGCCCGGGGCGCTCGCAGAAGAGCGTGCCTCGGAATATACCCACCTCTCGCATGCTGCCTTCGAGGTCATTGATCACTGAGAGTGAGTGATCAGCATGAACTGCGATATGGATCTCGGCGGTAGCCGCATCACTGTCCAGCCGATCAGGCCATAGCTCAGTACACGCCATCCAGCTGGTTGCAGTACTCAGGATACCTGGGAGGTCACTGATTCCCCCTGTTGGGTGCTGGGTTCCGGGAGAGTCATTGGGTGACAGCACCGCAACATTCGTAGCGCCTTCCAAGGCCCGGTTCGCAAACAAGTAAAGGATCACTGTGTTTCCTCTCCAATGCTGGCTTTCCAAGCGCTCTGGATCGCTGGAACCTTGGTCGACCGAACCCCAATGGCTTCCAGCCCCTTCCTGATCTCCCGATAGGTCTTCAAGAAGTCCGACTTAGGTACCGTCCACTGAACGCACAGAAAGCCGTCATCACCCTGCGGACGCAGCCAGTGATGCTTGAGTGGCGAAAACGCAAACAGATCGCCCGGGCGGACCGTCATCGATGTAACGAGCCCAGGAGCCACCATAACTTCAAATAGGTGGTTAGCTTGAACAGCCAGGGTGAGGAAGATCGACTCACCCCAAGATGGATCGGTGTGTGGGTGGGCCTGGACACAGCCCAGCCAGTCGGCAAGATCAGTCCTAGGAAGGGGAAGGTCATCCAACGCGACAACCTCAATATCCCAGGATGCAGCGCATTCTAGGGCAGCCTCTGGTATCTCAAGCCTCTCAATGCTGGCTGCGTCTATTCGCATGCGGCGCAGCGCGCGAGGAAGGGCGCATTGAGTATTCATCACACTCGATCTCAGAAAAAGGACAGCTGTTGAGGTTGGATCTGCAGAGCCGGGATCAACTGGATAGCGCTCTCACCCTCTTCTGCAGCAACCCCGCCCTTCAGTCGCATCTGTTCCATCAGTTCCTCGTAGCGTTGAATGATGCTCTCGGGTGTGGAGCATTTGATGGTAAGCCCCACGCCCGACGCCACCTCGCTGCGAATTTCTGCCAGCAACTTTGCCTCCTCAAATGTTGGGATGCAGGTTGGCCAGCCTTTCGAATAGAGAAGATGCTTGGGGATTGCGGCTTCTAAAGCCTTGCGGCGTAAGGATACCTGCTTTGCCAGCGCCAGGCGGTCCAAGGTTTCGGGTGACAAGAGGGCCGGGTTTACATCCCCTAGCCATTTGTTGCTTTGGAAGGCGAATGTGGAGTCAATCTCCAGATCAACCATCTGTCTGTACAGCGGATGCCCGGCCTCATCCAAAGATGCGTTATATGCATCACCTGCACTGGACATTATGCACCAACGGCAACTCACTCTCGTCATGTTATAACGTGTATATGCTTCATGCGGCTCCAGACCCTCACTGGCAATAGCAGCCCAGACAGCTTCCACATCCCACTCAATGATCGGATTCCACTGATATGCTTCAAACCCGCGGCGCGCGGCAAGAGGTTCATGTTTAGCAACAGGCATTTTCGCCCGATTAGACGACTCCTGGCGACGAACCCCAGTGGCGTTGAGAATGTTGAAATCCGGGTATGCGCGCTTCAGGTGGCTGCGTATCACAGAACTTTTTAGCTCACTGGTGCAAAAGCGAAGAGATGGGGTGGACCACGGCAAGATCAGTTGGACGCAACTCAGATCAATGTACCGCTGGATATTATTCTCCCAGCGCTTCAGCCATCGCTCCATCATTCCGCCGGCGGCACGTTTTACAACCTCAAGTTTCCACCCGAGCTTATCGGCCGCCTCTTGGCACTTAACCAAGCTCTGATCCCATTCGACAGATCCCAAGTCAGCGTGTACAGCCGTCCTGAGTCCTTGGAAGTCTATGCTGTCTAAATACCGATGAACTGCTATCAAGCACGCAATTGAGTCTTTGCCCCCTGAAACTCCGAGGGCAACAACCGTCCTCTGCTTCAAAAGCATGTCGATCTCGGGTGTAGTGGCTACTGGGGGAAGGGAGGACATAGTGTTGGTTCCTGGCTTAATTTCGATGACCCATAGTGAAGTCGGCCAGAGAGTGGCAGAAGCACTAAGGCAGATGTTTCATCGCAAGGTAAGATGCCCAGGTAGGAAATGAATACTGGTGGTGATAAGGGGCAGGATCATTGAGGCCGAGCACCAACGATCCTGCAAATCAATGCGGAGTCGGGCTACTGGTTGTAATGATTTTGTTCTGAAAGCGAGTTACCCAGCAGTGATGAAAGGCGCATGCCCCCGATCTCCGCAATAAGGCTCTCGACAGTGATCAGCGCACAGACACGTATCTGTTGCTTGTCGATTGAACCTGTTCCGCCGCCCAGCACCAGTGAAGCGTTGCCAGCCGACAGACTTGCGATTCTACAGCCAGTCTCATAGAGGCTCACAACCAAAGGCCGATCACCCCGTGAGCCGACCGATTTCGGCTCTGCATGGACTGATATGTTGAAATCCGTTTCGTTAATACGGTGCTTGAACAGATCAAACTGCTCTACCTCCACCATCTCACCTTTGCGTCCAGCAACGAGAATCGAGTGCGACATTTTGTTCTTCCTTCTACAGGTCCGAAGACCTCATCCATTTCATGTGCGCCCTTGGGCACAACAGTTGGCCTTAACTGGCTCTGACTCCCTTTTCGGCAGATGTCCCCAAGTAGTTAAGACCGTTCGTCGGTTCTGAGAAGAGTTTCACAAAACTGAGGTCGAGCCTTGATTTGGACACATCGCCTTTAGCTACAGGCCAGAAAGGCGAGCCGTAAGGGACAAGTGCTGAGGATAAGCTCACGATTCTGTAAAGTCAGGCCAAACTGGCGTCACGTTTTTCAAAGAGCCAGCTGGATGATCGGCAGAGCGAGGGTGAAGACAATCATCAAGAAGAAGGTCAACTTGAGCATGAGTATTCGACCACCGCAGACCAACAGGGCAGGGGAGAATCCTGCCAGTTGAGCTTGGGTCACTGGCGAGGTGGAGGCGAACCGGAAATCGCCGGAAGTCAACACCATGACCAGGGAATGAATGATCACAAAAATGACCGCCGCCTTGGGGCTTACTTGTGACAAACAACTCGCGAGCACTCCACCGAGGCAGTAGGGAAAATAGTCGAGCACTTTGCCTAGACTGAGGGGCGGAACGTGGCCCTCGGCAGATGGGAGCACTCTCTCTGCAACGGAGCCGAAACCGGCGGCCGCAAGCATACAAGTCAAAGGGACCATGACTTGGCCTCACTAACCGGGAAAATGGCACCTACTGACGTGAGGTCTTGAAGCATGGCTTTCACTTCTGAACTGTCTTCGTTGACTTCCGATCGAAGGGATCGGCTACTACCTTGCTTGAGCTTAAGGCAAGCGTTACCGACCTTCACCAGGTGGACGATGGTGCCGAAGGCCTCCGCCCTGGAGGTCGATGTGTAACCCTTGCCGAGTTGCTTGAGGCGCGAAAACCAGCCCGAGGACTCGATATTCGACTGGGGTTTCATACGGACCTGAATCATGGATCAATCCTGCTTAGAAATTTGGTAGTCCATGATGGGGGCAGAGAATGTGTGTCAGGAGCAGGTATCCGCTGTTCTAAGGGTGTACCGATACCGGCCAGGCCTTGAGTGCGGGCAAGAGCTGCACCGGGTAGAATGGACAAATTCAACTAGTAAACCGAGGTTCTACTCAACGAATCTGGGCAAATCGTATTTTGCAGAATGCTGAGGAGCAATTGATGGCTAGCACCGGAAAAAAGGCTATTGCGAAGACTGGGAGCAAAGCTACAGACAAAACCCCCCAACTCGCCCTTTTTGAGCTTCTAGACTCCTCGGAATCCGACTACAGCAATACGATCGAGCTTTATGACGCCTTGCCGAAATACGTCTGGGCGAATACTGAACTCGACCTTAGAGAGAACAGCGTTATCACCCGGCAGTTGAAATCGCGCGGGGCGGTCTACACGATCAAGATCAAGCCGGCCGTTGTTGAGCGTACCAACGACGCAGGCGAGACGGTCAGCGTCATGCTCTATCCAGGGTCGAGAGAGGAAATAGTCGAGGAAGCGCTGAGGAAAATTGCCGTAAACGGTAATTCCTTCGAGTCGCCAGATGATAAAGAGGTTGGGGTCTACTTCACCATCAGCCAGCTTAGGAAAGAGCTCGCCAGGACGAAACACTCCTACAGCGCCCAGGAAGTACAAGAAGCTCTGGATGTCATGAGCTCATCTCTTCTCGAGTGCTCAACAGGGTCGGGCAAGGGGCGGAACAGCTACCGCGGCAACTTGCTGCCAAAACTCGCAATCACAACGCGCGAAGACTATCTGAGTGATGGGTCGGCAAGGTGCTTTGCGACTTTTCACCCGCTGGTGACCTTGGGTGTTAAAACCCAGGCGTTCAGGATGTATGACTACAGCATTTCGATGGGGCTGAAGTCCGACCTGGCACGTTACATTTACAAGCGCATCTCCCATTACTGGACCCAGGCATCGCTGAATCACCCCTACCAACCAAAGTTGGTCAGCTTCCTAGAGCAGAGCCCTCGTGGTCTCTCAGAGCGGATGAAGGACAACATGCGGGCCATGCGGACAGCGCTGAATAGCCTCGCTGAACAGAATGTGATCCTCCCCGGGTGGAACGAAATGATAATCAAGGACGATCATGACAAGAGGGTCACCAAGGACATTCAATTCGAAATCTTACCCCACGACAATTTCATCAAACACATGATGAGGGCGAACAAGAAGGCCAGCGACATCAAGGGCAAGACAGGCATCGCCGATGCTAAAGATGCAGTTAAGGGCAAAAATGTCATTGAGAGTTCCGCCGGGGCTACGCATAACATAGGCGCTGAAGGCTCATTCCCTGAGGACGGATCCGACCAAGTGTTCGACTGATCGGGCTCAACAAACCTACAACATCTTCATGGTGACTCCTGGTCTGGCCAGGTCCGGCTCACTGAACCTACAACCTTGTCATGCCATCTTGGGCCCAGCAAACCTACAACCTACAGTGGTGTGGCCGAGAATCGATTTAGATAGAGCCCGACAAACCTACAACCCCATTTCAGCTAAGACCAGCCAGCGCATACTCGTAATTGCAGCGCACCAAACCTACAACCCTCGGCGGTCGATCCAATCTGAAAAAACCGCCCAGCACTGCACTGTGCCCTGGATATACAAGTCACCTGGGTTACCCAACGTGATGACGTATCAGGCCTACAGCCCCCATTGGCTAAGCCTTGTGGTGGATTTATGGAAAAAGTGTAGGGAGCTCTGCTGAATAAATAGGGCGCAGCAAACCTACAACATCGGCGGGTTGTGAGGGTGAGATTGGGCGCAGCAAACCTACAACCATCAAAAATCATAGGCACTGATATCAGTTGGTTAAGGTTGATACCTAATCTTAAATATCGATTTACGTCGTAACGCTATGAAATACAGATAGTTCCAGTTCAGAAAGGACTTCACTTGAATTGGAAGTCCGGTGGCAATAATGGGCGCAGTAAACCTCCAACCCCAACACCTACCTGCAGATAGGGCGCATCAAACCTCCAACCCTGGGAGCGCGGCCAGCGTGTACGCACGAGAAGGCCTACGGACAACCCCCAGCATTAAGATCTCTGCATAACGTATTGAATTGGCTTGGTTTCACGACTGATCTCTCCAGTAAAAGCCCTTACCTAAGTGTCGTGAGAAGTAGAGCGCAGCATACCTACAACCTCAGTCCCGGGGATTGCCGAACAAGGGCTCACCAAACCTACAACATCACACGCTCGGACTGCCCAGATAAAGAGCGCACCAAACCTACAACGCAGGCCAGATATGGCTTGAGAAAGTTCCTCATAAGATCCTTGTGGCTAAGCCTGTGTGTAACTGACAAAAAGTTGTAGGTTTGCAGGGCCCGAAACTCAGCAGGTTGTAGGTTTGCTGCGCCCAACAGATTTGGAGGCGACAGATCCCACAAAAAAAACCTCCTGAATTGCTGCAGAGTTGTAGGTTTGGTGCGCCGCACAGGTGAGAGCCTTTCCAGATCCACCAATTAACCTCGATCGGGTTGTAGGTTTGATGGGCTCAACGGGTCAGTGGAGGTGCTGAAAGGGGGTAAATGTGGATAAACTTGTGGATAAAAGCGGACCAAAAATAAGGGTTGTAGGTCTGGAGGGCCCTAAGTAGTAGGTCTGTTCCGCTCCATGATGTAGGTATGCTGGGCCTGAATTTTAGCTGACATCCACGTAGCATAAGGGCTGTAGGCTGAAATACCTCGCCCTATCCGTTCTTAATCGCTCTTAGCCTTTTAACCCAAAAAAAAACACCTCGCTTCGCAACCGGGGAACTGGAAAAGCCCGAAAAACATCAGAAAACGAGACTGGGCAGGAAAAAATCGGCCACTATCTTCCAGTAAAAATCGGATTGGTTTCGTTCTCATCGCGAATCGCATTCATAAGATTGTAGAGCGCTTCCCGCACCTTGGGGGATCGGCCACCTCCAGTGACTAAGGTGCAAAATTCAAGAGCTAGAGATTCACCCTCTGTGCTGATCACCTCGATGATCACGTCAGCGTCACCATCCATGATCATGCGCAGCCGGCCCAAGCCCATGTCATCTTTCCTCTCGAAGAACTCAAGCAGGGGAATGGGGGGGCTCGATTGGCGTTCCAGTGTGACCAAATGCGCTTCTGCAGCTGCAATTACCTGGTGACCAAAATAGTCTGTCTCGAGACGTCCACCATTGTCATCGATGACGTAATCACGAACAGCCTGGATTGCCGATTTACTGATTGATGACATCGCGGTGTCTCCACACTGGTTCGATCGTTGAAATCAGATTGATCGAAATAGCCCAACCTAGGCCCTTTACCAAGCACGACGGATCAAGGTTACCTGGAAACACATGCAGGACATCAGCACTGATTCAATGCTTCAAGGCCATGGCCATGCCGGCATCAGAAGAGAGCAAATGTACTTCTCCATGACGTAGATCCAACCCTGTGACTTCGAGATCGAGCTTATCCTTACCAGCCTCAAAGGTGCACTGGTACTGTCGGTGTATGCGATTGGCCATCATTTCAACGGGGCCCCTGTGACAGATCGGTGAGCCTCACTAATGCCATCCAGCGCCTCACGCTGCGCATTCCACGCCATCCGGCCACCCAGTCCACCAACATCCGGCCACCCGTTCCACGCTCATCCGGCCAGGCAGTCGGAGCGCAGCGACGCAGGTTTG
>LNAP01002430.1_pt1 | contig 19757 bp, 16 predicted proteins | sample 602601 | NCBI WGS metagenome assembly LNAP01 (sample SAMN02440304, study PRJNA202911) | soil metagenome | biome: Subtropical and temperate rainforests or woodlands; isolation source: soil samples (1 kg each in a 20% v/v slurry with milli Q water) were... ...
AAAAAGGCAAAGCGCTGCCGGTAGGCGTTCTCGAACGCGGCGGTGATCTCGGCCATGGAGCCAAACGGCACGATGAGCGCGGAATCGCTGCCCTCGTAGCGCACATGCACGCGCCGGTGCACCACGGCCACGCCGCTGCCGGCCTGCTGGCGCGTGAGCTCGGTGCGTGCGGCGGTCGCCAGCTGCTCCAGCGTGGTTGCGATGCCTGCCAAAGCTTCGGACGCCAGCTTGGCCTCCACCGCCTGCTCGCGGATCACGCTCTGGTCGGCCAGGCCCATGCCGTAGGCGCTGAGCACACCGGCCAGCGGGTGCACCAACACGCGCGCCATGCCCAACGCGTCGGCCACCAGGCAGGCATGCTGGCCGCCCGCGCCGCCAAAGCACTGCAGCGTGTAGCGCGTCACGTCGTAGCCGCGTGCCACGCTGATCTTCTTGATGGCATTGGCCATCTGCTGCACGGCGATCTGGATAAAGCCGTGGGCCACATCCTCGGCACTACGGCCTGTCTGCTGCGCCAGCGTGCCAAACTTCTGCGCCACGGCATCGCCATCCAGCGCCTCGTTGGCTGAGTGGCCAAAAACTTTCGGAAAATGTGCGGGCTGGATCTTTCCCACCATCACGTTCGCATCGGTCACGGCCAGCGGGCCGCCCCGGCGGTAGCTGGCGGGTCCGGGGTTGGCGCCCGCGCTCTCGGGACCGACGCGGAACCGTGCCCCGTCAAAACCGAGGATGGAGCCACCACCGGCCGCCACCGTGTGGATGCCCATCATGGGCGCGCGCATGCGCACACCGGCCACCTGGGTCTCGAACTCGCGCTCGAACGCGCCCGCGTAGTGGCTTACATCGGTGCTGGTGCCGCCCATGTCAAAGCCGATGACCTTGTCGTGGCCCGCCAAGCCTGCGGTGCGTGCCATGCCGACGATGCCACCCGCGGGGCCCGACAGGATCGCGTCCTTGCCCTGAAAACGATGCGCATCCGTCAGCCCCCCCGACGACTGCATGAAAAACAGCGGCACGCCCGGCATTTCACCCGCCACCTGGTCCACATAGCGGCGCAGGATGGGCGACAGGTAGGCATCGACCACGGTGGTGTCGCCCCGGCTCACGAACTTCATCATGGGGCTGGTGGCATGCGATGTGCTGATCTGCGTGAAACCCGCCTGTTCGGCCAGGCGGGCGGCTGCCTGCTCGTGGGCGGTGTAGCGCCAGCCGTGCATGAACACGATGGCCACGCTGCGCAGGCCCGCGTCGTAGGCGGCCCACAGGCGCTCTTTCAGATGCGCCTCGTCCAGCGGTTCGATCACCTCACCGTGTGCGCCCACACGCTCCTGCGCCTCGATCACGCGGCTGTACAGCAGTTCGGGCAGCACGATGCGGCGGTCAAACAGGCGCGGGCGGTTCTGGTAGGCGATGCGCAGTGCGTCCTTGAAACCCCTGGTGGTGATGAGCAGCGTGGGCTCGCCCTTGCGCTCCAGCAGTGCGTTGGTGGCCACCGTGGTGCCCATCTTCACGCACTCCACCAGGGCAGGCGTCATCGGTTCACCGGGCTTCAGGCCCAACAGGTGACGGATTCCGGCCACGGCCGCGTCCTTGTACTGCGCGGGGTTCTCGGACAGCAGCTTGTGCGTGACCAGGCTGCCATCGGGGCGCTTGCCCACCACGTCGGTGAAGGTGCCACCCCGGTCAATCCAGAACTGCCAGCGGGACAAAGGGGATGGTTGATTAGACATATAATTGCTATTTAATTTATAGCTATAATCGCTTTATGGATAAGCGCTAGATTCATTTTTATTCAAAATTTCAAAAACAGGGGCGGCAGCGGTCACAACGAAGCCACAGAGCGCGCAGCCTGGTCATACATGCCCGAGAGCACACGCAGCAAACGGGCCAGCTCACCGATGTCGCAGTTCAGCGCATCGTCGGCATTCAGCGCATTGATCAGGCAACTTTCACGAATCACGCGGTAGCGCTGCACGTAGGCACAGCCCGAGTCGGTGGCGGCATAGGTGACATCCTTGCCATTCTTTTGCGAAGCCACCACACCGAGGGTCTGCAGCTTCTTGAGCGAGTAGTTCACCAAGTGCGTGTCTTCCACATTCATGATGCGGCAGATGTCCGCCAGGCGCTTGTCGCGTGTGCGATGAGACACATGGTGCAGCACCACCACGTCAAGCGGCGTCAGGTCCTTGAGCCCCGCAGCGGCCATGCAGTGCACCACCCAGCGGTGAAACGCATTGCCCGCGACGATGAGGCCAAACTCAAATTCGCTCATCTCTGCGCTCTGGGCTGAAACAAGGTGCGCCGACGAAACGCTGGAAAGCGCTTCGGTGGCGGGCTTGGCGGAGATGTTCATGGCGAGGGTTCCGAACGGACACAAAGCTGGCACGGGATGTGCGGGATATTACGATGTTTCTTTGGTGCTAATTTGTCGATAATTTGTCGACATTGTGGTAAACACTTAGATGAACAGAGCACTCCGTCCAGTACATTGATCGCCCTGCGTTGACCTCACCGCATCGAGCACTACTTGTGAGCAACAGCTTATATACAGCGGCGACTCCCATCGCCTTGCGGCTCGTCTCCACGCACATGAATTGATGCTTCTCTCCTTCCATCCACGATGACAATCAGTCCCGAATCGGCGACAACGCCGCTGCTTTCCGTGCGGTCTCTTTCCGTGGAATTTAACGTGCCCGGCGGTCGCTTCAAGGCGGTGGACGGGGTCAGTTTTGATGTCCACGCAGGCCGCACACTCGCCATCGTGGGAGAGTCGGGCTCGGGTAAATCAGTGACCTCGCAGGCCATCATGCGGCTCACCGACTATTCGGGTGGTCACATCACCAATGGACAGGTGCTGTTCCAGTCGCCCAGCAGCGGCGCATTGGACCTCACGGGCGCAGACGACGACACATTGCGCCGCATCCGTGGCAATGAGATCGCCATGATTTTCCAGGAGCCGATGACCTCGCTGAACCCCGTGTTCACCATCGGCAACCAGATCGCAGAGGCGCTTATCCTGCACCAAGGCATGAGCCCTGCGCAGGCACGGGTCCAAACCCTGGCCCTCCTGCAGAAGGTGCGCCTGCCAGACGCCGAGCGTCTGGCGGATAGCTATCCGCATTCGCTGTCGGGCGGCATGCGCCAGCGCGTGATGATTGCCATGGCCTTGTCGTGCCAACCGTCGCTGCTGATTGCCGACGAGCCCACCACGGCCCTTGACGTCACGATTCAAGCGCAGATTTTGAACATCATCCGTGAACTGCAGCGCGACCTGAACACCGCCGTCATGTTCATTACGCACGACATGGGTGTCGTAGCACAGATGGCCGACGACGTGGTGGTGATGCGGCGAGGCCGCCAGGTCGAACAAGGCCCCGTGGAACAGATCTTTCATAGGCCGCAGCACCCCTACACGCGCGCCCTGCTTTCGGCTGTTCCCAAGCTGGGCAGCATGCAAGGCCAGGCCCTGCCCAAGCGCACGCCGCTGATCGTGCTGGATGGCGATACCCCGCACGAAGTGGGCACCACACAAGTTCAAGACACTGTTGATGCGTCCGCCACCTTGCTCAGCGTTGACAAGCTGACGACCCGTTTTGACGTAGGCCACTCGTTGCTGGGCCGCGTGACCCACCGTGTGCACGCAGTCGAGCAAGTGAGCCTGGAAATCCACCCCGGTGAAACCTTGGCGCTGGTGGGCGAGTCCGGCAGCGGAAAATCGACGATTGGCAAAACCTTGCAACAGCTCGTGCCCTCCAGCAGTGGCACGGTGCGGTTCAACGGCCAAGACGTTCACAGCCTGGATGCAGCAGGCCGCCAGCGCATCAAGCAAGAGATCCAGTACATCTTCCAGGACCCCTTTGCGGCGCTTGACCCGCGCAAGACCATCGGCTTCAGCATTGCCGAACCCATACACACCCACCGCCTGCTGACCGGCAAAGAGGCTGTGCAAAAACGCCTCGCCGAGTTGCTTGAAAACGTAGGCCTGAGCACAGAACACCTTCAGCGGTACCCGCACGAGTTGTCTGGCGGCCAGCGCCAGCGCGTGTGTATTGCCCGCGCCCTGGCCTGCAACCCCCAACTCATCATTGCCGATGAGTCGGTATCAGCGCTTGACGTATCGATTCAGGCGCAAATCATTGATCTGTTGATGGCGCTACAAGCCCGACTCAAGCTGTCTTACCTGTTCATCACACACGACATGGCTGTCGTCGAAAAAATCAGCCACCGGGTCGCCGTGATGTACCTGGGGCAGATCGTTGAAATCGGTAGTCGCCAGGATATTTTTGAAAATCCGCAACACCCCTACACCAAGAAGCTGCTGGCCGCCGTGCCGATCGCAGAGCCTGGGCGCACCATTGATGCGCGCCTGGTTGAAGGCGAGATCCCCAGCCCTGTACGCAAGGTTGGCAACGAGCCGACGATTCTGCGTTTTCGCGAGGTGGCCCCGGGCCATCGCGTTGCCGTTGCCTCCACGGACTGAAGCATTCCTTTAGGTAGTCAGTCAGTTAGTCAGTTAGCTAGTCAATCAGCAAGCAAACAAGTAAGCCGCTCCACGCTCGTCCAACACTCATTTCCAGGATGCACACCATGAAACTGAAAACCCTCGTTGCCGCTACTAGCATTGCTCTGGCCAGCGTTCTGACAACAGGCGCACATGCTGCCGGCACGCTGAACGTCGCCATCCACCAGGATCCGGGCAACTGGGACCCGATCGCGACCTTCCTGGTGTCTTGGGGTGCTGTGGGCAGCCAGGTATTTGATGGCCTGATCATGCGAACCCCCGATATGAAACTGGTGCCGGGCTTGGCCACCAAGTGGGATTTTCTGGACAACAACACCAAGCTGCGCTTCACGCTGCGTGAAGGGGTGAAGTTCCATAACGGCGAGCCATTCAACGCAGATGCCGTCAAATTCACGTTCGACCGCTTGCTGGGCGACGAGGGCAAGAAGGGCCCACAACAATCGAACTACAACGCGATCGAAAAAGTCGTGGTGGTCAACGCCAACACCGTGGACTTCATACTGAAGAATCCCGACCCCGTGTTGCTGACCAAACTGGCTGGCTATGGCGCCATGATCGTTCCGCCCAAGTACATCACTGAAAAAGGCAGCACCTACTTTGGCGCGAACCCTGTCGGCACCGGTCCCTTCAAGTTCGTCGACTACAAGCCCAAGGTCAGTCTCTCTTTTGAGCGCAATGCAAGCTATTGGGGTGGCGCGCCCAAGTTGGACAACCTGGTATACCGCTTCATCACGGAGCCCGCCACACAGGCCGCCGAGTTGCAGGCGGGCCGTATCGACGTGGCCAATCAGATCCCCCTGGCGATGATCGACACGCTGAAAAAAGACAGCAAGCTGGCCGTGCAGAGCATGGATGGCCCTGTTGCCTTGGCCATGCGCTACAACACGCAACGCGGCATCATGAAAAACAAGGAAGTGCGCAAGGCACTGACCATGGCGGTGGACCGCGATGCCATCATCAAGTCGATCCTGCTGGGCAATGCCAAGCCCATCGCCAGCTTCCAGGGAACTTTGTCTTTCGGCAATGACCCGGCCCTCAAGCCGCTGCCGTTCAATCCAACCCAGGCCAAGGCCATGCTGGCCAAGGCAGGCGTCAAGCCCGGCACCCAGATCCAAATCGACTTCCGCGGTTCGGACAGCAACTTCCGTGAAGTGGCGCAGGCCGTGGCCAGCTATCTGCAAGGCGTGGGGATCGTCGCTTCGCTCAAGCCCTACGACACCAACGTGCTGCTCAACGACATCATTCCGGCCGGCAAGACGGGCGAGATGTGGCAAAACCAATGGGGAGGCTGGACCTTCGACTACGACAACACCGCGTATTCGATGTACTACACCAAGCAACGCTGGAACCCGTTTGACGATGACGCCAAGCTCAATGCTTTGCTGCATACCCAGCGCAACACCTGGGATCAGGCTGCACGCAAGACCACGCTCCAGCAAATTGCCCGCTACGTCGCCGATGAAGCGCTGGAAATGCCGCTGTACAGCCTGAACACCATCTACGGCCTGAACAAGCGTGCCAAGAACCTCGCGTTGCCAGCCGACGGCCGCTTCCGCTTTGTCGACGCTTCGGTCGACTGATCGCAACTTCGCCCTTTCTCCCTCCAACCTGACACGCCAGCCCCATGAGTGGATTTTTGATTAAGCGACTGCTGCAGGCGATTTTCGTCGTACTGGTGGTCACCCTGTTTGTGGCCTATGCAGTGCGACTGTCGGGGGATCCCGCATTGATGCTGGCCCAAGGTGCCGGTAGCGTGACCGAAGAAGATCTACGAAACATCCGCGAGGGGCTGGGGCTGGAGCGCCCTTTTGCGGTGCAGTATTTCGAATTTCTTCGGGGTGCGGTGGTGGGTGATCTGGGCAAAAGCTTCATGGGCGGCACGCCCGTGTCGCGCCTGATCGCCGACGCCTTGCCCGCCACGCTGGCACTGGCGCTGGTGTCACTGTTCTTGTCCGTGCTCGTTTCGGTGCCGCTGGGCATACAGGCGGCGGTGCACAAAGGCAAGGGCACGGACCAATGCATCCGCATCCTTTCGCTTGTCGGCTTGTCGTTCCCCAACTTCTGGCTGGCCATCATGCTGGTGCTGCTGCTCTCCATCACCTTCCCGCTGCTGCCGCCGTCGGGCTGGGATGGCCCCATTAGCCTGGTGATGCCGGCCCTGACCATGGCCATCATCCTGTCAGCTACCAATGTGCGTTTGGTACGCACGGCCATGCTGGAAACCTTGTCCGCGCAATACATCATGGTGGCCCGCGCCAAGGGGCTCAAAGACCGCGTTGTTTTGTACAAACATGCGCTGCGCAACTGCGCCATCCCCCTGATCACGTACATCGGACTGCAGTTTGGCAATCTGGTCGGCGGCCTGGTGGTTGTCGAACGCGTTTTCAACTGGCCCGGTTTAGGCACCTTGGCTTTTGAAGCCATTGCCAGCCGCGACTACCCGGTGCTGCAAGGCACAGTGACCGTGTTGTCGGTATTGATCGTTGCCGTCAATCTGTTGGTCGATATTGCCTATGGCCTGGTCGACCCCCGCATTCGCACCAAGTAACCATCGCAACACCATGCAATCCAGCGCTTCTACAACTGCCCCGGTGGCAGCACCGGCTCAAACCTCGCGCGCAATGCACTGGCGCTCGCTCGAATTCGTGCTGGGCGTCGTGCTCACGGGATCGATGCTGCTGCTTGTGCTGTGCTCCGTCTGGATTTTTCCAGACGGCGGTGCGGCCATGGATCTGAGCGCTCGCCTGACCGCGCCTTTCACCACCTGGGCCCACCCGCTAGGCACCGATGCCCTCGGCCGCGACGTATTGGCGCGCGTATTGGTCGGCGGTCGTATCTCCCTCCTGGTGGGCTTTGCTTCGGTGGCGGGTGCCTCGGTGCTCGGAATTGTGATCGGGCTGGTCGCAGGCTACTACCGCGGCTTCTGGGACATGCTGCTGATGCGCTGCGTGGACATCCAGCTGGCCCTGCCCTTCATCCTGATCGCGTTGACTTTCATTTCCATCCTGGGCGGAGGCCTGTTCAACATCATCGTGTTTATGGTGATCTCCCAGTGGGTGCAGTTTGCGCGCCTGGTGCGCGGCATGGTGCTGCAGGTGAGGGAGCGTGAATTCATCCAGGCGGCGCGGGCCTTTGGCGTGCGGGATCTGGCCATGGTCCGCCACCATATCTTGCCCAACGTCATCGGCCCCGTCATCATTTTGATGACACTGAACGTGGCCAACAACATCCTGCTGGAATCCAGCTTGACCTTTCTGGGATTGGGCGTCGATCCGCTGATCCCCAGTTGGGGCGGCATGCTGGCCGACGGCCGCACCTACATGCAAACCGCTTGGTGGATCAGCGTCTTCCCGGGCATGGCCATTATGTTGACCGTACTGGGCTTGAATCTGCTGGGTGACTGGCTGCGTGACCGCATCGACCCTAACGGAAAGCAGTGATGCAAAGCGGCACCGGCCTCCTCTTGGACCAGAGCTTCCCCCGCACCCTGGATGCATGGGTCGAAGAGTTTTCCAACCCGGCCTGGCGTGGCGCCAGCGTGCAGGCCTGGCTGTTTGAAGGCGTGGCCGCTCGCCGCGCGGCCGAACGCCAACTGGCCGCAGCGGGCGTGCACGCGCACCTGCACAGCGCCTATAAACCGTTGGTGTTTTATTTCATCGAAGACATCGACGCCAGTTTGCTGGCTGAAGTAACCGTCCACTATCCGGTGCACCCGCAAGCGTCGCCCCAGCGTTTTCTACAAGAAGCCTATCCCTTGGCGGCACTGCTGGCGCATTGCAAACTCAACTTCCTGCCAGGTACGGAGGATCTGCACTACCGCATCGAAGGCACATATCGCGACGGCACACGGCACCTGGCTCGCGTCTGGGCGCCCAACCGCATGCATACGGATTTGCAAGGCATCAAACTGCTGTCACCCACGGGATGGGTGCAGGCCACGCCCGGGTCCGCCGCACAGCCCATGCTGAATATCGCCCGGGACACCGACTACGAACAGCTGTTTGCCACGGTAATGAGCACGGTGGCCAACCACCCATGGCGCGCCGAGGAGCCCTACTTCGAGCGCCTTGATATCCGCATCGACATGCCTGTTATCGAGCAGCGGCTGCCCGTCGGTCACGAGACCATCAGCAGCCTTGAGGGGCTGCACGAGGACATCTACTTTTCGCTGCTGGAGGTTTTCCAGCGGCGCTCGGGCCGCCCTGCGGGCGATCGCAGCCTCCAACCCGGACAAATCGTGCCCGACCTGCGTGCCAGCTTGCAGACGCCACGACTGCGCATCACCCAAAGAGCCTTTGACACGACAGCCCAAGACCTGTGCGCAGCGGCGCTGCCGACAACGGATGAACCGCTGGACGCGTTGGGCACGGCTCCATCGCCCGAACGCATCGCCGCCGAAATGCAGCAGATAGCCGGAGAGCGCTTCGGCGCTACCAGCCGCCAGGGCCGTGCGGTCCAAGCCCTGTACCGCCATGGCACCGACGCGCCGGTATTCATCAGTGGTGGTCAGCACGCCAACGAAACCTCTGGTATCGTCGGCGCCTTGCGCGCGGCACGAACACTGGACAACCATCCTGGTGCCCACTTTGCGCTGATGGCCCTGGAAAACCCCGACGGATACGCCCTGCACCGCGAGCTGCGCAGCCAAAATGCGGAACACATGCACCATGCGGCGCGCTATTCAGCCTTGGGCGACGACATCGAATACCGCAAGGGGGCGCCTCTGTATGAGCGCGCAGCCCGCCAGCAAGCCCTCGCCCGCTCGGGCGCTCAACTCCATCTGAACCTGCACGGCTACCCGGCCCACGAATGGACGCGCCCGCAGTCGGGCTATGTGCCACGCGGTTTTGAGCTATGGACCATACCCAAGGGCTTTTTTCTGATCCTGAGATACCACCCAGGCTGGCAAAGCGAAGCCATGGCATTGCTGCACGCAGTGTGCGCCGCACTGAACCAAGTGCCGGGCCTTACCGCCTTCAACGCACGGCAAATGGCGCTGTATGAGCGCCACACGGGCAAGCTTCAATTTGAAGTGCTGCACGGCATGGCCTACACCGCGACCGAAACGGCCAACCCCGACTCGGCGCCGGTCACCCTGATCACAGAGTACCCCGACGAAACCATTGAAGGCGATGACTTCCGCCAAGCGCACACGGTGCAAATGCACACCGTGCTGGCGGCCACTGCGGCCTGGCAAAAGTTAGCCCGCCGAAGCTGATAGCTATCAACGACGTCATCGGCGACCACACGGCAAGCTGGTGACCTGTTTCGTGCACCATGGCTGCACGGTTTCTCTGGGGAGACAGAGCGCGGGGATTGGTGGACATCCGCTTGATTCGTGTGCGCGTTATTGAACGTGCGTGGCATCCGAAAGACCGGTCAAGCCAAACGCATCCTTAACGCTCCCTGCCGCCGATCAACTGGCTTCCCTACCCTGTCCTTGAATCTGGCCCGCCATTCAGCGCCTACAACGAAGCCGCAGAGCGCGCTGCCTGGTCATACATGCCTGACAGCACACGCAGCAGCCGCGCCAGTTCGCCAATATCGCGGTTGAGTGCATCGTCGGCCTTGAGCGCATCCATCAGGCAAGACTCGCGAATCTCTCGGTACCGTTCTACATAGATGCGCCCCATGTCGGTGGCCGCGTAGGTGACCTCCTTGCCATTCTTTTGCGAAGCCACCACGCCCAAGGTCTGCAGCTTCTTGAGCGAATAGTTGACAAGGTGGGTGTCCTCCATGTTCATGATGAAGCAAATATCGGCCAACCGTTTGTCGCGCGCCCGGTGTGTGACGTGGTGCAACACCAGCACATCCAGCGGCGCCAGGTCTTTCAGCCCGGAGGCGGCCATGCAGTGCATTACCCAGCGGTGAAACGCATTGCCCGCGACGATGAGGCCAAACTCGAACTCGCTCATCTCTGCGCTCTGCGCAGACACGAGGTGAGCAGACGACACGATGGCGACAGATTCGCCGGACCCCTTGGATACAGATTTCATGGGCTGGAGCCTCCACGGAACGATCACTTGACACGGGTTGTGCATGTATTCATTGTAGAAAAGTCGATGATGATTTGTTGGCAATTTGCCAGCGTTTAGGCAAAACACCTAGCGGATTTTGGCGCGCTTCCGATAAAGTCATTTCCCTCACCCTGCCAGATACAGTTAGACACATCAACCTGCGGAGCTCTTTCATGAAGCGTCGAATCTTCCCCGTCACCGCACTCGGCCTGACACTGGCGGCCGGCCTGTCTGTCACATCGGCTTTTGCCCAGACCAAGTGGGACCTGGCCGCCGCCTACCCCGCCACCAACTTCCACACGGAAAACATGGTGCAGCTGGCCAGCGACGTGGACAAGGCCACGGGCGGCAAGCTCAAGATCACGGTGCACGCCAACGCCGCGCTGTTCAAGGCCCCCGAAATCAAGCGTGCCGTGCAAGGTGGCCAGGCGCAGATGGGTGAGATCCTGCTGGCCAACTTCCAGAACGAATGGCAGCTTTTTGGCGTGGACGGCCTGCCCTTCCTGGCCGACAGCTACGACGCCTCCAAAAAGCTCTACGCTGCCCAAAAACCCTTCCTGGAAAAGAAGCTGGCGGAACAGGGAATGATGCTGCTGTACGCCGTGGCCTGGCCACCCCAGGGCATCTACACCAAGAAGCCGCTGGCCTCCGCCGCCGACCTCAAGGGCATCAAGTGGCGCGCCTACAGCCCCGCCACCGCGCGCATCGCCGAACTGGTGGGCGCCCAGCCCGTGACGGTGCAGGCGGCCGAGTTCTCGCAGGCCCTGGCCACGGGCGTGGTCGAATCGACCATGACCTCGGGTGCCACGGGCGTGGACAGCAAACTCTACGAGCACCTCAAGTATTACTACGACACCCAGGCCTGGTTGCCCAAGAACGCCGTGCTGGTGAACAAGAAGGCGTTTGAGGCGCTGGACAAACCCAGCCAGGACGCCCTGCTCAAGGCCGGCGCCGACGCCGAAGCACGTGGCTGGACCCACAGCACCAAGGTCAACACCGACACCGTGGCCAAGCTCAAGGCCAATGGCATGAGCGTCGAGGCCCCCTCTGCTGCGCTGAAGGCCGACATGGCCAAGGTGGGCGACACCATGCTCAAGGAATGGCTGGACAAGGCAGGCCCCGAAGGCAAGGCGCTGATCGACGCCTACCGCAAGTAAGCCCAGGTGCCCCACCCATGCGCCGCCTGCTGGACTTTCTGTACGACAGCGCCGCCGCCCTGGCGGCGCTTTTCATGGTCGGCCTGCTGGGGATGGTGCTGCTGTCTATCGCCAGCCGGCAGTTCCACTTCCATGTGCCGGGCACCGATGCCTATGCGGGCTACCTGATGGCCGCAGCCGGTTTTCTGGCGCTGGCCCACACCTTGAAGCGCGGCGAACACATCCGCGTCACGCTGCTGCTCAACTTTCTGAGGGGCGGCGCCAAAAAGGCGTTCGAGATCTGGGCCCTGGCCATTGCCACATTGCTGGCGCTGCTGTTTGCAACCTACAGCTGCAAGCTGGCCTGGCAGTCGCACGGGTTCCACGACATCTCCACCAGCAGCGACGCGACGCCGCTGTGGATTCCACAAATCGCCATGGCCGTTGGCACGGTGATTCTGGCGATCGCATGCCTGGACGAACTGGTGCTGGAAATGATGGGCAAGCGTGTGGATGCCCCATCCGGCGAAGCATTGCGCAATGAATAAACCCGGCACGACCTACCATGAGTGATCTCGCCATCACCGGCCTGCTTCTACTGTCGCTGTTCCTGATCCTGGGCAGCGGGGTATGGATCGGGCTCACCCTCTCCGGCGTCGCCTGGATCGCCATGCAACTGTTCTCTGCGCGCCCCGCAGGCGATGCCATGGCGGTCACCATCTGGGGCAGCGCCTCCAGCTGGACCCTCACCGCCCTGCCGCTGTTCATCTGGATGGGCGAAATCCTGTTCCGCACCCGGCTGTCGCAGGACATGTTCAAGGGCCTGGCCCCCTGGGTGCAGGCGCTGCCGGGCCGCCTGCTGCACACCAACGTGGTGGGTTGCACCATCTTTGCCGCCGTGTCGGGGTCGAGCGCCGCCACCTGCGCCACCATCGGCAAGATGACGCTGCCCGAGCTGACGCGCCGGGGCTACCCCGAGCACATGGTGGTGGGCACGCTGGCGGGGGCCAGCACCCTGGGCCTCCTGATCCCTCCGTCGATCATCATGATCGTTTACGGCGTGTCGGCCGAGGTGTCGATCTCGCAGCTGTTCATTGCGGGCGTGCTGCCGGGCATCCTGCTGGCGGCCCTGTTCTCGGGCTACATCATGGTCTGGGCGCTGCGCCACCCCGAGCAGGTGCCGGCCGCCGATGTGCGCATGGGCTTCATACAGAAGCTGTCCGAATCGCGCAGCCTGATCCCCGTGGTGCTGCTGATTGCGGCCGTGCTGGGCTCCATCTACACCGGCTTTGCCACCGCCACCGAGGCGGCTGCCGTGGGCGTGGTGGGCTCGCTGGTGCTGTCGGCCGTGCAGGGCTCGATGACCTGGGGCACGTTCAAGGATTCGCTGATGGGCGCGACGCGCCTGTACTGCATGATCGCGCTGATCCTCGCAGGGGCCGCGTTCCTCACGCTGGCCATGGGCTACATCGGCCTGCCGCGCCACCTGGCCGAGTGGATTGCATCGCTGGGTCTGAACCAGGCCCAGCTCATCGTGGCGCTGGCCATTTTCTACATCGTCCTCGGATGTTTCCTGGACGGCATCTCGATGGTGGTGCTGACCATGGGCGTGCTCATGCCCACGGTGCAGGCCGCAGGCATCGACCCGATCTGGTTCGGCATCTTCATCGTGCTGGTGGTGGAGATGGCGCAGATCACGCCGCCCGTGGGCTTCAACCTCTTCGTGCTGCAGGGCATGACGGGCCGCCAGCTGCCCTGGATCGCCAAAGTGACACTGCCCATGTTTTTGCTCATGTGCGGCGCGGTGGCGCTGATCTACGCCTTCCCTGGCATTGTGACCTGGCTGCCGCAGCAGATGGCGGCGCGCTGAGCGCCGGGCGCAGCCACCGGATGTGGACAATGGCGCCATGCTGAATGTTCTGTCCATTTGTATCGGCGCCAGCCTGGGTGCGCTGGCCCGCTGGCGCCTGGGCCTGTGGCTCAGCGGCCCTGGTGCGCTGCTGCCTTGGGGCACGCTGGTGGCCAATCTGGTGGGCGGCTACCTCATCGGTGTGTGCGTTGCGGCCTTCCAGGCGCTGCCCCACATCGACCCGGTGTGGCGGCTGGCGCTGGTCACGGGGTTTCTGGGGGCGCTGACCACGTTTTCCAGCTTCTCGGCCGAGGTGGTGACCCTGCTGCTGCAGCAGCGCTACCTGATGGCTTCGGGCACCACCGTGCTGCACCTGGGGGGCTCGCTGCTCATGACCATGCTCGGGCTGCAGACCGTGGCACTGGCGCTGTCCACCCGCCCGTAGCGGGCTGCCCGGCCGGTGCAGCGCAACGCTGGCAGCGCCTTGAATTGCTATTATCTTCATAGCTTGTAGCACATGACAGCAAAGTGCAACAGCCCTTTTTAACCTAAAATCCCACCAAGTCCAGCGCACCCATATCCGGGCCATGCCACCACCCCCCTCACCGTACGGCAAGGACCGCGACTACCGCCATCCCCATGGAAGCCAACACCCCACTCAACGAACGCCGTCTGGCCGATGCCTGGGCCGAACTGCACGCCCACGCCAACAACGACAACCCCCTGCACGCCGATGCCTACCGGCTCGCTTTTGCCGACCCCGAGTTTTTGTTCCGCCGCGAAACACGCGGCATCCGCTTTCAGCTCGAAATGCTCAAGCCCGACCTGGGCCAGGCCGAGCAAGGCATCGAGAGCACCGTGGTGGTGTATGGCAGCGCCCGCTTTGTGGCGCCCGACGAGGCTGCAGCCCAGCTGGGCGCAGCCGAGGCCAGTGGCGATGCAGCACAGCTGCAGCGCGCCCACCAGGCCGTGCGCAATGCCCGCTACTACGACCTCGCCCGCCAGTTTGCCGGCCTGGTGGCCGAGTACAGCGAGCGCCAGCGCCCGGCCGACCGCATCTACATCTGCACAGGCGGCGGCCCCGGCATCATGGAAGCCGCCAACCGGGGCGCCCACGAGACGGGCGCGCTGAACGTGGGCCTGAACATCAGCCTGCCGCACGAGCAAAGCGGCAACCGCTTCATCTCACCCTCGCTGAGCTTCAAGTTCCACTACTTCGCCCTGCGCAAGATGCACTTCATGATGCGCGCCAAGGCCCTGGTGGCGTTCCCCGGCGGGTTTGGCACGCTCGATGAACTGTTCGAAGTGCTGACCCTGGTGCAGACCGGCAAGGCCAAGCCGGTGCCCATCGTGCTGTTTGGCACCGACTACTGGAAGCGCCTGATCAACTTTGACGTGATGGTCGAAGAAGGCACCATCTCGGCCAAGGACCTGCAGCTGTTCCACTACACCGACGACCCGCAGGAAGCCTGGGGTCTGATCAAGGTGTTCTACAACCTCTGACCACGCCCCCAGCCCTGGCGTGCGGGGGCAGCCCGGTCAAGCGTCGCGCGCCATCAGCCATGCCTGCCGCGCGCCAAAACCCACGCTGGCTCCCACCACCCAGAACAGGCCGGCCACGCCGATCAGCGCCCCCGCCGAGCCGAACAGCACCGGCATGAGCACGCTGGAGGCATTGATGGTCATGAGCCGCAGGCCCAGCGCCTCGCCGTGGCGGGCGGGTGGCGTGATCTGGTGCAGCATGCTCATGATCATGGGTTGCACCGAGCCCAGCGCCAGCCCCAGCAGCACCGAGCAGGCCCCCATGGCCAGCGCCGTGGGCAAAAGGGGGTAGACACCGAACAGCAGCGCGGTGACCAGCATGGCGACGGTGATCACAGCGGCCTCGCGCAGGCGCTCTGCCACCAGCGGCATCAGTACCCGCACCAGCGCCGCCGCAATGGCGAAGGCCCCGAGGATGGTGCCGATCACCGAGGCCGACAGGCCGCGTTCGTGCCCTAGCAGCGGCACCACAAAGGTGTGCACGTCCCAGCAGGACGACAGAAACCAGTTGACCAGCAGCAGGCGCCGAAAACGCGCATCGTTCAGCAAATCCCACGCCCGCTGCGGGACGCCGCTGGCGGCGGCAATCACCGGGGGCAGCTCCACGGTATTGCGCACCCAGAACCAGGTGGCCAGCGGCAGCAGCGCCATCAGCGCAAACGCGGCACGGTAGCCCTCCAGGCTGCCGGCGGTGCTGCCGGCATGGTCGATCAGCAAGCCCGCAAAGAAAGGGCCAATGAAGTTGGAGACGGCGGGCCCGATGGCCAGCCAGCTGAACACGCGCTTGAGTTGCGTGGCATCGTGGGCGGCCCGGCCCACATGGCGCTGCAGCGCGATGATCGCGGCACCGCTGGCGCCCCCCGTCATCAACGCCGCCAGGCACAGCACCGGAAAGACCGGCCATACCAGCGCCAGCGCAGCCCCCGCCGACGCCACCGCCACCGCCAGACCCACGGGACGCTTCAAGCCATGGCGGTCGGCGTAGCGCCCCGCGGGCAGGGCCAGGAACACCTGCGTAAGCGCAAACAGCGCCAGCAGCACGCCCACGGCCGCTGCGCTGTAGCCCTCGCGCAGCGCCAGCAGCGGCGCGGCCATGCGCATGCCGGCCATGCAGGCATGCACGCAGATCTGGCCGGCAATCAACCGCGCCAGTGCCCAGTTCACAGCAGGTCGTCCTCGGGGTCCAGGCCTGGCAGTGCTGATGTGCTGGCGCCTGCCAGCGGCATGGCCGGATCCGGCGCGGGCAGATCCTGCACATCACGCAGCTTGCGCTGGATGGCACGGGTGCGCACGCCCACCTCGTCAAACTTCTTGGCCGCGGCGTCGATGGACTTTTTGGTGGCCTCGACCACATCGCCAAATTTGGCAAACTCGGTCTTGACCATGCCCAGCAGGCTCCACACCTCGGACGAGCGCTTTTCAATCGCCAGCGTCTTGAAGCCCATCTGCAGGCTGTTGAGCATGGCCGCCAGGTTGGCCGGGCCGGTGATCATCACGCGGCAATCGTTCTGCACCGCCTCGACCAGGCCGGGGCGGCGCATCACCTCGGCGAACAGGCCTTCGGTGGGCAGGTACAGCACGGCAAAGTCGGTGGTGTGCGGGGGCGAGACGTACTTGGCAAAAATCTTTTTGGCTTCGAGCTTGATGGAGGTTTCAAACGCATTGCCTGCCGACAGGATGGCCGCCTTGTCGGCCGCGTCCTGGGCGTCCAGGAGGCGCTGGTATTGCTCCACCGGGTATTTGGAGTCGATCGGCAGCCACACGGGGTGCTCATCGCTCTTGCCCGGCAGGCGGATGGCGAACTCGACCAGCTCGTCGCTGCCCGGCACGGTCTTGACGTTGCGCGCGAACTGGTCGGGCGTGAGCACGTTGTCGATGATGGCCCCGAGCTGCATTTCGCCCCAGGTACCGCGCGACTTCACATTGGTCATCACGCGCTTCAAGTCGCCCACGCTGCCCGCCAGGGTCTGCATCTCGCCCAGGCCCTTGTGCACCTGTTCGAGCCGGTCGCTCACCAGCTTGAACGACTCGCCCAGGCGCTGCTCCAGCGTGGCGTGCAGTTTTTCGTCCACGGTGCGGCGCATTTCTTCCAGCTTGGTGGCGTTGTCAGCCTGGATGGCGCCGAGCCGCTCGTTGAGGGCGGTGCGCAACTGCTCGGCGTTGTGCTGGCTGCCCTGCACCAGGCCGGTCAGCTGCTGCGAGACGGCGTCCTGCAGCACCGAGAACTGGTTCTTGATCTGGTAGCTGTTGCCTTCAAGCTGGTCCTTGAGCGCATTCGACATGGTGCCCAGCTGGGCCTGGATGTCGGTCTTGAGCGAGTCGAGCGTGAGGCGCGTGGCGGCAGTGAGCGCCTCGAAACGCTCCTGGATGCGCTTTTCAAACAGCGCCGCGCCCTCGCCCATGGCCTCGCGCGACTTGACGCTTTCGGCGGCCAGCGCGGCGGTGGTGGTGGTGAGCTCGGTGCGAAAACCCACCAGCGTGGCCGACAGCTCGGTGCGCGCCGCGGCCGCATCGGCCTGGCCCTGCGCCAAATGGGCCAGCAGCGCCTTGCTGCTTTCTTCCAGCCGCCCGGCCACGGCCTGCTGCAGGGCATCGAAGCGCTGGCCCAGCGCCACATCGAGCGCCGTCTGGCGCTGGCTCAGGGCTGCGTCGAACGCCGCCAGGCGCTGCTCCAGCCGCCCCTCAAACACGCCAAACGCCGCTAGCAGTTCGGCACGGCTGCTGCGCGATTCGCTCACGGCCTGGGCCAGGCGCTCGTCCACGGCGTGGCGCAAGGTCTCCAGCGTGGTCTGCGTGGTCTGGGTGAAGCCGCGCAGCTGCTGGCCCATGCCGTCCAGGGCGCCATCGTTCTTGGCCACGGCAATCTGGGTGGCCAGGGCGGTTTGCTCCAGGGCCCGCAGGCGCGCCAGCCACTCGGGCGGCAGATCGACACGAGGGCGGCGCAGCAACAGCAGCACCAGCAGGGCGAAAACCAGCGCCAGCGCGGCCAGCAGAACAAGGGTATCGGTAGTCAAGGCAGATTTACTATGTTCTTAATAGCCAATCGCACTTATTTCATAAGCGCCAGAGGTCAATTTCACTCAAAACCCCGTATCACCTGGCGCGCACACCAGCCACCGGCTGGTTCACCGGCGTGAGCGGCCCGCGCCCGCCAAAGAAGGCGATCAGGTTGTCCGCCGCCAGGTTGGCCATGGCCAGGCGCGTGGGCACCGTGGCACTGGCGATATGGGGCGTGAGCACCACGTTGGGCACGGTGAGCAGGTCGGGGTGCACCGTGGGTTCGCCCTCGAACACATCGAGGCCCGCCGCCGCGATGCGCCGCTCGCGCAACGCGACTGCCAGTGCTGCGTCGTCCACGATGCCGCCGCGCGCGATGTTGATGAGCGTGGCCGTGGGCTTCATCAGCGCCAGCTCGGCCGCGGCGATGGTGTGGTGCGATGCGGGGGTGTAGGGCAGCACCAGCACCACATGGTCGGCCGTGCGCAGCAGCTCGTCCTTTTCGACATAGCGGGCCTTGCATTCGGCCTCCAGCGCGGGCGACAGGCGCGAGCGGTTGTGATAGACCACCCAAAGCCGTGCGCGCCGCGCTTGGCAATGCCCTGCCCGATGCGGCCCATGCCGATGATGCCGAGCGTGCTGCCGTGGATGTCGCTGCCGGCAAACATGTCATAGCGCCAGGTGGTCCACTTGCCGGCGCGCAGGTAATGCTCGCTCTCGGTCATGCGCCGGGCCGTGGCCATGAGCAGCGCAAAGCCGAAGTCGGCCGTGGTTTCGGTCAGCACATCGGGGGTGTTGGTGCCCTGCACGCCAGCGGCGGTCATGGCGTCCACGTCGAAGTTGTTGTAGCCCACGGCCATGTTGGCCACGATTTTCAGGCGCGGCGCGGCGGCGATCAGGGCAGCGTCGATGCGCTGGCTGCCCGTGGTGAAGGCGCCGTCCTTGTCGGCCAGCCTCGCGGCCAGCTCCTCGGGCGACCAGATCACGTCATCGGCGTTGGCCTCGACCTCGAAATGCTGCGCCAGGCGCTCCACCACTTCAGGGAAGATCGCACGGGCGACCAGGATGCGGGGTTTGCTCATATCAGGAAGTCTCCAATCAACGGAACCATATGAAGGTCATCACCACGAACAGCGGCACCAGAATGCCGAAGGACCACAGCATGTAGCCAAAGAAGCTGGGCATCTTCACGCCACGGTCTTCGGCAATGGCCTTGACCATCAGGTTGGGCGCGTTGCCGATGTAGGTGTTGCACGGCGCCCGCCGATATGGCCGCCAGCGTGGGGGCCAGCATGGTCATGAGCACGGCAGGGTCGCCCCCGGCGGTGTTAAAGAACACGAGGTAGGTGGGGGCGTTGTCCAGAAACGAAGACAGCACCCCGGTGGCCCAGAAATACATGGCCGGGTCGGGCGATCCGTCGGGCCGGGTGACGGCGGCGACGATGGCACCAAACGGCCCGTTGACGCCTGCCTTGAGCATGGCAATCACGGGAATGATCGTCAGGAAGATGCCCGCAAACAGCTTGGCCACCTCCTGCATGGGGCCCCAGCCGAACTGGTTGTCGGCGTGCACCTTGGTGGGCGTGAGCCAGAGTGAGGCCAGCGTGACGAGGACCAGGCCCACATCGCGCACGATGCCGGGCAAGCCGACCTCGGTGCCCGCAATGTTGAACACCACGGGCGATTTCCAGAAG
>LNAP01002205.1_pt1 | contig 19750 bp, 16 predicted proteins | sample 602601 | NCBI WGS metagenome assembly LNAP01 (sample SAMN02440304, study PRJNA202911) | soil metagenome | biome: Subtropical and temperate rainforests or woodlands; isolation source: soil samples (1 kg each in a 20% v/v slurry with milli Q water) were... ...
AGAATTGCCCTAAACCAAACCCCAACAACGAAAAAGCCCCTGAAATGTTCAACCATTTCAGGGGCTTAGTCGTATTCAATAATGGCGGAGAGATAGGGATTCGAACCCTAGGTACCGGTGAAGGTACAACGGATTTCGAATCCGTTCACCCAACCCCGCTACGACTGAAATAGCCTCTACAAATCCCATAAAATCAAGCGTTTATAGCATTGACATTAAGCAGGTGTCATGGTCCGGAATTGCCTGTAAACCATTTTTGTGGGATCATGGTGGGATTATACCAAAGCGATCCCACACCTAGACGAATACAAAAATATGGCAAGCAGAGCAGAGTTGGAGAGACAGATCCGAAACACCAAGCCTGATCCTCAAAAGAAAATCAGGATTGCGTGCGGCGACGGCCTTAGCGCTGTGATTAACAAAGGGGGTACGAAAAAATTTGTGAGCCGCCTGCGGCTTTTCAACGGCACCTCTGCCATCGACTTCGCTCACGAACCTCCGCATCCCGAGCTAACCCTCACGGAGGCCTTCAAAAAACACTTTGCACTCAAGGAAAAAATCAGCCTAGGAATAGATCCGAGACAGGAGCAGCATGAGGCTGCGCTGGCAGAATGGTCAGAACCGACTTTCGTCGAAATTGCGAAAGAGTACTTTGCATATATTAGTGCTGAAAAAAAGCTCCGTGATTCCACACTGAACGACTACCGCAATCGATACGCACGTTGGCTGGAACCCAGTTTTGGACAGCTTAAGCTTAAAAATATCGACGGCAAGGCATGCATCCGGCTACTACAAAAAATCAAGAAAGATTCAGGGAACGGTATAGGAAATAAAGGCGACGGGAAGCGGACAGCAAGTATCTGCCGAACGATCCTGAATCAAATTCTTAGTCATGCGGTTTTTTTGGGATACGTAGAGATCACCAAGAACCCGATGCTCGGGATCACTGATTCGATGCTTGATATAAAGCAGAAGCATACGGGTAAGTTACGCAGATGCCTAGATCTTGAAGAGCTAAGTAAAACTTGGGTGATGCTGAATAAACACCGAGCAGCAGGTTATCTATTCTCGGTAACTACCGTCGCATTGCAGATAGCGCTACTCACCGGCATGCGTCGGCAGGAGGTCGTGGGGATGCGATTTAGCGAACTAGAGCGACTTCCCAATGGCGCTACAATTTACCATATCCCCCCAGAGCGCATGAAAGGAGGGGTCAAGCATTCCGTGTATTTGAGTGATTTTGCAATGTCGCTGATTGCTGGACTGCCAAAAACTTCAGATCGGGTATTTCAGTCGCCGCGAACTAGTGCTGATTATGAAGCGAGAGTGATAACGAAAAATACTCTAAATAACGGAATACTTTCAATCTTTGGAAAACGAAAAACTGCTCGTCCCATGGATTACATATTATCCATACCGGCATTTACACCGCACGATCTCAGGAGATCTTTTTCAAGTGGCGTGAGATCACATTTCAAAGCCGCCAAGGGCATGATTCATTCAATGATCGCACATGGATCAGATGATGAGGATGAGATCGAGTACGATAAAACCCTCGATCTTATTTACGTGATCTCCGACGAATCTGCCGAACAACATGTGTTGTGGCAACGCTGGTCGGATCTCATTGAGAGCGCAACTCATAAACTCGACGAGCGGTAAAAGGCCTCGAACTTTGAGCACAACATAATTCAATATCTGAGATTTATTGAACGTCAAGTTATTCTAACAAGCTGTATCCTTTCGACCATTTACAGATAGCTCCGGCCAAGCATAAACTAATGCTACCAACAACAATAAGGTAGCTTGAAAATGTCAGAAGTACTATTAGATAGAAAAAACCTATGTAAGAAAATAGGCTTTTCCCATACTTTTGTTTACAAGGAAATGAGAGAAGGAAGATTCCCGCGACACCGTAAGATTGGAAGTCGCAGCAGGTGGCTGGAGTCAGAGATCAATGACTGGATTAAGAATCAAAAGCTCAGCTACTAAATACTCTTATCCTTTCAATACGAAAACTTAGCTGCGGCAAACCTGACCATGCGCGATACAAATCACTTTGCGATGAGTGCGGCTTATTTAAACTAAGGTACCATTCATTTCTAATGACGGAATAAGCAGGCACTCGCGACCTCTGACGCGACTCAGCCTCTTCGGCAAAGTCTGTCCTAAAAGCCTGGCTAAAAATCACCTTTGACGGATAGTGAGAATATTAAGAAAACTTGATAATTAGTCCTCCTCCGACAAATAGGTGCAACGTGCAAAATATACATATTGCTGTCCAGCCCCCGTTGCATTCACAGCGACGGGGGCGTGAAGAGCTGGATGAGCGTTACTCACAGCTGTACAGCAAAAACTGGAAAATACAATTGCGCTGACTATCGGGGATACTATCGCGCCTAACTCTACAAGGATCCTTGGATTTGAGCGTCCAACCGCTGGTTACATTCCGCAAAGCGGGTGGGAGTTTAGGTAATTTGTAATCAGGGACGCCTAAAGAGCTAGTTTTGAAACCGACCTCCTCCACTGGTACATACACCCTCTCGTAGAGTGAACCATCCAAGCCTGCCTCCACGATCGTAAATGGCCTGCCAGCGGTAATCACCGCTCCCCTCCACGCGTTTAACAAATATCAAGCCACAAGAGCTTGACAAATTTTCAGTGAGGTCATAGAAATAATATGACCCCATCGGAGATTTTGTCATGACTGATCCCTCAATGCTTTCCGCTAAGCAGGTACGAGCTGGCCGTGCACTTCTGGCATGGTCCCAACAAGACCTAGCAAAAAAAGCGGGCATCGCGGCGTCAACTTTGGCAGATTTCGAGCGAGGACAACGCAAACCCGTCCCCAATAACGCTCAAGCAATTAGGGCAGCATTGGAAAATGCAGGCATCACATTCCCCGCAGGGGGCGCAGTAGCGGGCATCTTTCTGCCCCAGCTTGGCCCTACGACAAAATCGGGCAACCCAATCCGCTGGACAACTCAAAATGACATAGCTCAATGGGCCGAGCGCCGAGGCGGCCAAAGTGGACTGCCTGAGCTTTTATCCAAACTGATAAAAGCTTCTGGATGCTCCAGCGTGCATTTTCCATCCGATGAAGCAGTGCAGCACCCAGGATGGGATGGGCTGTCCATCGCAATTGAAAAAACACTTTATGTGCCAAAGGGAACGGCTGGCTGGGAAATTGGCACCCAACGAGACAATATCCTGGGCAAAGCCAACGATGACTATCTCAAGCGAACAGATGATCCAGAACACTTAGTCAGAAATGTCTCCACGTTTATTTTTGTAACGCCGCGGCCATGGTCCAAAAAGGAGCAATGGGCTGACGCAAAACGTAACGAAAACGTATGGGCGGACGTCCGCGCCTACGACGGTAGCGACCTTGTCCATTGGATCGAAACATACCCTGCGGTGGGTCACTGGCTCGCCGGCCACCTAGGGAAACGTCCTGCTGGAACTTTGCAATTGGAAGAAGTATGGCAAGAGTGGTCACTTGCGACACAGTGGCCGCTTAGCACTGATCTGATTCTGAGTGATCGTGATGAATCCGCTGTAGAAATTTTAACCTGGCTCAGGTCTTCAGCCTCCCAAAGAGATTTCCAAGGAGAAACGGCTGAGGAGGTCTGCGCGTTGCTGTACGCGGCCATTACTCAACTACCAGAAAGCGTATCTGAGCATTATCTTGCTCGCTGCTTGGTAGCAACGGACGCCGAGCAGGCACGCAAACTTGCAGACAGCGCAAGCCCGATGATCATCGTCCTGATTGATCCTCAGCCAGGCTTAGCCCAAGTTATCACCAGGAAGGGCCACCATGTTTTGTCAGCCTATGGCTCCGGTTCCCCAGTTTCGAATGCCAGAAGGCTCCAAAGGCCTTCGCGAGAAGGCATTCGAGAGGCATTGTCGAATATCGGAGTTCCATTAAAGGACGCCGAGCGATTCGCTAGAGAGTCCTCAAGAAGCTTGGCTATTCTTCGCCGACTGATGGCTGGCGAGACAGGAAGTGTTCCTATGTGGGCGAGAACTCCTCCACCACGAGGGCTAATAGCTGGAATGCTAGCCGGTGGTTGGGACGAGAAATCAGATACTGACCAAAGTGTGCTTTCTCGACTGGGCGGCGATCCTTATGATGATCTGATTAGAGACTTGCCCCGATACGCAGGTGATCTCGATAGCCCGCTTAGAAAAGTAGGTTCGGCCTGGAAAATAGCATCTCCTCAAGATGCTTGGCTGCTACTCGCCAGCCATGTTTCCAGCAACGATCTCTCGAACTTTGAAGCCGTCGCAATCGAAGTGCTCTCCTCAGCTGATCCACGCTACGCCATGAAGCCCGAGGAACGATGGCTGGCAGCGGTAAAAGACGTCAAGCCTGAGTATTCTGAGGTTCTTCGCCGAGGCGTAGGTGAAACGTTGATCATGTTGGCGCTGTTCGGAAGTCGTGCCCACGCAGATCCACAGGCTGAACACCGAGCTGCCCGAATTGTTGAAAAGGTACTGAATGGTGCCGACGGTCAGCGCTGGTGGTCACTGAGTACGGAGTTTCAACTTCTTGCGGAGGCCGCGCCGCGCCAATTCCTCCGAGAATTAGAGCGCAGCTTGGATGACGACGAACCAGCAATCTATGCGCTGTTTGGCAGTGATGGGCATGGCATTTTTGATGCCGAACATCTATCAGATCTTCTGTGGGCGCTTGAAGCGTTGGCTTGGTCGCAGGACTACATAGCCCCAGTGGCGCACATATTGGCAAGGCTCGACGCAGCTGATCCAGGAGGCCGCTACAGTAATCGTCCAGGAAGCAGCCTTCGCGACATTTTTCTTCTGTGGGAGCCACAAACGAACACCCCTCTATCCCAGCGACTCAAGGTGTTGGACCGTTTAAGAAACAGTCACTCCGAACAAGCTTGGAAGCTCATGAACTCCATTCTTCCAAGCGGACATGATTCTGTCAGCCCATCTGGCAGAACAAGATGGCGCGACTTTGACGCTACGGAAAGAGAGACGATCTCCTATCCCCTCATCCGACAGGGCGCCCGAGAAATCACCCACAGGCTGCTTGAAGATGTAGGCACAGACGTTGGGCGATGGGAGCAACTGCTTGGACGCCTCTCAGACATCCCCGAAGAGGATCTCCAAGGTTTGCTTGATCAGTTACGCCACTGTGAACGGAACCTTACTGACGAAGCCGATAGGGCATGCTTGTGGAACCGTTTGAGGACGGTAATGAATAACCACAGGGAGTTTCCCGACGCCGAATGGTCGTTAGAAGAAGACAAAATAGTAGAGTTGGAGGAGGTGTACAACCTGTTAGCTCCTCACGATCCTATCCAGAAGTTGGGGTGGCTGTTCAGCAATGGGGTGTCACTTGTCCGCCCGATGTCTGACTGGGAAAAAAACGAGCAGCTTCTCGCTGAACTGCGGACTACAGAATCTGCGATGCTATTAAGGGATCATGGCGTCGACGCGGTATTCAAGCTGGCACACTACGCTGTCAACGCTATGGCACTTGGCTGGGCGGTTGCCCAGGGGGATCAAGCACAAGAGCAGCTTACATCATTGATTGAAAGAGGCTTACGTAGCGACGACCTCAAACATCAACAGATGGCGCAAGGCGCCATTGGTGCTAAAGCGCAACCCCAAGACCAGTGGCTTGAGTCCTTGGTTAAGATTGCTGTTGAAAACAACTGGGGCTACAAAACCGTCGTTCAAATTTTGCACTCACTTCGCCCTTGCAGCTGGACTTGGTCGCTCGCTGCGCAAGCCGGTGGAGACGTTGATAGTGAATATTGGCGGACTGTTCATGCTCTTGGCATTGACTCAACAGAGGACGAAGTAGGATTAGTTGTTGCCAAGCTACTCAGCGCGGGACGTGCTCACGACGCTATCCAATTCGTGAGTGGCAGAAAACGATTTGCTCAACTTCCCACTGGGGATCTGATTCAAATGCTACGCGCAGCGGCTACTCAGCCATACCCAGCAAACGACGATCGTAACGCTGGGGTGATGTTTCAGTATTACCTTGAGCAAATGCTGAGTTATTTGGATGCGGCATCGGATGTCGACGAAAGCGAAATGCTAGGTATCGAAGTGGCCTACCTCCCCATCCTAGAACATTCGAAAAGGCCGCCCAAAATAATTCCCAAAGCAATGGCTCGAAGCCCAGAGCTTTTTGTCCAGATCATCTGCGCAATATTCAAGCCCTCTCCGGAGAGCGGTATTGACGAAGATCCTATCGAAGAGCCAGCGAGGACGCGCCATGCCGCTACGCAGGCGTTTAATATTCTTCGGATATGGGACGTGATCCCTGGCACAGGATCTGATGGGAAGATCGCTCAAAGAGCGCTGGACCAGTGGGTCAAGGAAGCGCGAAAGCTTGCCAAAGCTAGAGGTCGTGCATTGATCGCCGACCAAAAGATTGGTGAAGTACTAGCGCACTCGCCAGTTGGCGATGACGGACTATGGCCAGCCTTGGAGATTCGAGAGCTAATCGAGACCTTACGTAGCGAGCATCTGGAGATTGGGTTTGCAATCGGGCTACGAAATCTGCGCGGCGTCACAACCCGCCTATTCCGTGAAGGGGGCAACCAAGAACGAGAGCTGGCAGCTAAGTTTAAGGCATATGCCACAGCAACAGCATTCGACTGGCACAGGACTTCAGCCATTTTGAGCGTCATTGCAGCTGATTACGAGATAGAAGCCAAGCACCATGACGACAGTGCTGACAGGCTGGATTGGTAGAGCGATGGTTAGTACTAAACGCCAACGGGACTGGTATAGATAGTCAGGAAAGTTGGCCTGCCGTAAGCGTCCGGTGAAGTCAGGTTGATACAACCGGATTCGTGGCGCTCATTCCAATGGCAGCGGGCGATCTGTGATGACGTGCTTCATTACTAAGGTCGAAGTCAGCCGCTGTACATTTGGCAGCCTCGATAGCTCCTCGTCATAGAGCTTCTGAAACGCCGGAAGGTCTGCGGTTACCACCATTAGCAGGTAGTCCGGATCACCAAACAGTCGTTGCGCTTGGACGATGTACGGGACGTTTGGTAAGGCTTTTTCGAAGTCTGCTACGGCCTGCTGATGTCCTTCCCGTAACGTCACGAACACCAGTGAAGAGAAATTGAGCCCTAGCTCGGGGGCAGAGAGGTGGGCGCGGTATCCCTTGATTACTCCAGCCTCCTCTAAAGCTCGAACTCGTCGATGACAAGGGGACAAGCTCAGTCCCACGCGCTCAGCCAAGTCCGTGAGCGACTGGCGGCCATCCTCTTGTAGCTCCGCAAGAATCTTCCTATCGATCCGATCCATTTCGATAAACCTTCTACTGATCTGCGGCCTATGGGTAACTACGCAAGATAATACCATCAGGCTTTCTTTATCCTTCTCTCTCAGTTTCTGCCAGGGCCGAAGGTGCCGTACTGGTGATGAGCGAGAGGAGAATTGATCGTGAGCGCTTCTTTGATGATGGCCTTCTGGGCCGTTTCGTTTCTGTTTGTTATCACGCCTGGGGCTGATTGGGCTTACGCCATTTCAGCGGGTTTGCGAGGCCATACCGTGGTGCCTGCGGTAAGCGCAGTGCGGCTTCGCCGCACCGAAGACCGCGATCACCCGGGCTAATGCGGTTTCGGTGCCGGCGCGCATGTCCATGGGCTCGGTGGCCAGCCAGATCGCATCGATGCGGATCATTGAGCGACAGCCCGAATAAATTGCGCGCAGCCCTCAGGATCTGAGGCTGGCCATTTAACGGTGATCAATTGCCCGGCCACGGGCAACTCAATGATCACTGACGCTTCGGCTGGCCGTTTACCAGAACATCCCTCGATTGCGAATGAGTGGCGCCGCAAGCTTCTATTTTGGTACGAAGGACTCTCCGAAACCGAAAAAAAAGAAATTCCGGTTGTTGCCCAGGTCATTTCTTCCCGAGCGAGCCTGTTCGATATGGATGGGATGAAAAACCTGAAATGGGCACGTGCGAAACTTCCCCTAGTCGCTGAGACCTACAATTGGATAATCGCAGACCTAATAAATCTAGGCGTAATCAAGTCTGATTATAAAACCGTTGCAGAAAGAAACGCTGAGGATAAACAGAAAAAGCTTACATCGCTCCGTAAGCCCTCACTTAGAAAATTGCTAACTGAGCTAAGAGAGATCCCTGTAACTTCCTACGAGGATCTAGTTACAGAGGATCCTGCGATCCCGTTCAAAAAGTTACTTCATATATTTGCGGCTGCCTCCATGGTAAGCCGGAAAGACTCCACAAAAGCCAACTACAGTGAAGGCTTTAGATACTCCATAGAGCATCTAAAGGAAATTGGGTTCTCTGGAAACGAGGACACTCGTGAGTACTTTCGAGCCAATTATCTAACCAGCTTCCGAAAATTTCTTGCAGACAAGATTGGGAGTGGGCTTTCCACCCATACTGCTGACTCATTGCTCTCTGCTGTCCGCTCGACGTACAAACGAGCGATAAGGATCAAAGGGCTGGGATTGACAACCTTCATCGACATTGAAGGGTTTAAAAAGCATAGAAAGACCGATGAATATCGCCCGTACCTTGCGGCAGTACGGACCCAAATCAAACAGGCATGTGATAATGAGCGTCTGAAATTCAACAATCTCGCGAAGGACTATGTTCCTTTCGGAGGCGGTTGCGATCCGGTAGACGGCAACGGAGAACTCAAGAGAGGATCCGTATCTCTGGATAATGCTCGATGGATCTTTGAAAATAAATTTGGCTGCTGCATTATTGGCCCAGGGGCTGCAAACCATGAAGACAAATATGAAAAATGCTTTATAAGAATCATGAGATATGCAGGCCTTGGCGTGGTTGCCACTTACGAGAGCTGGGGTGTGTTGTACCAGCTGACGTCCAGGCATATGGCGCCATACATCACTCGGCTGGCTCAAATTACAGGCCTCAATGCTGACTCTCTAAAATCATTAAACGTCGATGATTTTGTTGAATCCCATGAGCTAACCCAACGACCATATCTTCGCTATTGGAAAGAACGCTCGGACGGAGAGAAGCAGCTGCACTTGGATCTAGTAGAGGCAGATTTGACCTGGCTGACTATTAACCAGAGCAAAGAAGTTAAAGAAATTTTTGCAGAGGTAGCTTATTTGACTCGTAACATACGCGCTCGCGCTGATGATGCAGTAAAAAGCAGGCTATTTATTTATGAGTCCAGAAAACAGAATGAGCAGGGCGCGATAAAGTCATTCGAAAACTCTGTCGTTATCAATCTAGTCATGAATCAGTTTGCGCGAGACCATCAACTGAAGAATGAGGACGGCGAAGATCTGAATATATCAGCCTCTAGGCTCCGACCCAGCCTGGTAGCAGAACTGGTTGAACAAGGCGTGTCCCTACGCGAGATTCAAATTATTCTCGGACACACATCGCTGTCTACCACTATTCAGTACTTAGATAAGCTAGAGTTTAGTAAAACGGCCCGTGAAGTACTAAAAAGCGCACTCGAAAAAATTCACCAAGAAGCTGTTGCACAGGAAGCACCCGAAAAGAAAGCTTCAGAAAGCACTACATCTTCAGACGCTATGAACTCCCCAATCGCGATCAGTAACGGCTTGATTAAATGCCGGAATGTTTATGATCCGCCCGACGAGATCAAAAAACTGTCGACGTATAAGGAAGGAAGTGCCTGCTCGCTGCTAAACAAATGTCTGTCGTGCAGCAACTCAATCATTACGGCGGCACACTTGCCTGAGCTATTCGCAATGCGCTGGGAATATCGGTCCATAATGGCCACTAGCGCAATTGGCCAGACACCCTACGGCGCGGTCATCAAAGAAAACTTAGAGATACTGGATAGCATCCTAACCCCTTCAGAGCAGGGGTTTAGCGCTGCGCAACTAGATGAGGCGGAGCGTTTGTCAGAGCACATAATCACGAGCCCACTGATTGAAGGAGTAATCCTTTGATGGATTTTGAAACTTTGGTCCGCAAAATCAGACCCATGCGGCAGCAATTCCTACGTCATATGGGCAACGAAATCATCGCCACGGTCGCTAATGCCGAAAGCGGCTTGAATGCGTTGAGTTTGATGAATGCGTTGATGGAACTGCCCGTTAGCAAAAAAAGTCGAGTGAAAGACTCTGTTTGGGATTTTGATGATGGCACCAACGTATTAGCTAGGGACATCCAGGGCTCAAAATCAAGAATCGACTTTGGAGGGTACGACAGTCTCAACACCACAATTTTGTTCGAAATCAAAATGGCGATGCTGTGCGCCTTGGAAATTCCAGGGGCCCTACGAATCAGCGACACGCCCAAGATTTACAAGCCGCACACCGTCCTTGATATTTTTAAGTCAACTATCCCTTTCTTTGACCAAATGTCTGAACGCAAGCGCTTAGAACAAGGTGAGGATTTTTTTGAGAACTCGTACTTCAGCCTCTCCGACTTCACTGAAGAAGATTATGAAACGGAGGCCAAGGTATTTGAGCGTTCGTTTCGTGGCGTGACAATGCAAGGATTTAAGATTCTTCGTTCGAGTTTCATGCTCGAAAACGTGCTTCCAAATCCGTTAGCTCACGTCGACTTAGAGGGCTTGGGCTGGCAAAGCAATCGCCTAACCAAGACGACCAGAAATAAGCAAAAGTGGCTCCCAAACAAAGTTTTTGAAAAGTGCTCTCGCGCAGCATCTTTTGCCGTAGCAGACTTCTTAAAAGCCTTAGAAGAAGACTTTGCTGATACGGACACATCGAGCCGACTCGACTTAGCCAATTACAGTGAAGCGAAACGGATTAAGCTTACAAGAAAATCCTATGACATTTACGTCTCAATCCGCATGGGATCATGTGGCTACACCGGTGCACAAATAATTCCATTTCTTTATGAAACGGACCAAGATTATTGGTCTCCGCAACGACCAAGCCTCTTCAAAGATAAAGAATCGATTGTCAAACTGACAGAAACGCAACTTAACAACGACTTTTATGAGTATATAACTCATGTTAATAACAGCGCTGTTTATATCATCGCTCAATACACAGGGATGCGCCCGTCAGAGCTTTCAGGCTGTCTTGCGGCAGACTGCCTGACAAAGGATAACTTCGGCCATGACCTGATCGTTAGCACCGTGCTCAAAGGCCGCGAGTCGTATGGCAATCTGTTTGAGGACAAGTGGGTAGCAATTCCGGCGGTACTGGATTCAGTAAAAGCTCTACGCATTCTGAATAGGTTCAAGCAAAACCCGTATCTCATTACAAACATGAACACTATCAAGCCTTCGATGCAAGAAGGAGCAAACTCGGTTAGCGGCAGTGGCCTCGGGCATCAACTCCTTGCATTTTTGGCGAAAGTCCTAACGCCCGAAGAATTTGAACGGCTCGACGTATCCCCATATACCTTGCGACATTCCTTGGCTAATCAGATGTTCAGGGCGGCAGTGGGGCTACCTTTCATTTCCTATCAACTTAAACATTTTGGCCACTTAACCAGCAGGATCGAGCAGCGTAGCTATAGCACGGTGACAGTCGACTACGGCGGTATAGGTGATGCGCTGGTATCCGGAGGCGGTAGAGACGCGCCCTCTCGCTTCAATGCCGAGCGAGAGTTCATCGTCAATGCGTGTGACCCAGATGGGGGGTATGCTGGTGACAACGCAGATGCGCACCGTAGCCGCCTGGCAGCCTATTTTAAGGGCTATCTGGAGGCTGGCTACTCCAAAGACGAAATCTTTGATCGCATGGCCGAACTGAACTTTGCGGTGATCAATGTCGGACAGGGCTATTGCTACGGTGGTGCTACTGAAGAGCAAGATGCGTCTCTTCCTTGCATTGGCTCGTTACGCTGCAATCCAAATAGGTGTAAGAATGCAGTCGTCACGGAGGCAAACGCACCTAAATGGCGTGAAGTTTATGTTCAAAACACTATCGCGTTGAGAAAAATTGAAGGCGATTTCTCTGCGCCCTATTCCGAACTGCGCGCATCTGATGAGATAGCAAGCTCAATAGCACAATTGAAGCTCGCGATTTCTGAAGCAGAAGGCGTGCTCAAAACGCTAGGCATGGAAGTATCTATATGAACGGTACGCCTTACGACAAAAAAAATGTCGAGAGCTTTGATGCTGTAACTTTCAACCTGACCGAAGCTTTAAAGCGGATAGAGAAGGATCTATCGCTACCGGTTAATGTCACAACACTGGCCAAGCTGGCAGATGTTCACCGAAACACGATTTATCATCGCGGATGGCCCAAGAATGAACTGACGCGGATAAAGGCAGCGCGTGAGCAGGCTAAGAAAGACCAGGCGGTAGCAAAAGCCGATACAAAGTCTCCAGAAGAGCTTCTAGAACTGAGTAGGCTTGAGATTATGTATTGGTTCACACAGCTAGAAGATGCCAGGACCAGTAACAAATCCCTCACTGCGACCAACAAGCTCACAGCATCATCCCGCGACCATTACATGAGCGAGGTTACAAAAAACAGGGAGCTGATCAGCAAGCTCAGAACCGATATTTCGAAGCTCGAATCCACCATAACGGTGTTAGAGGATGAAATCGCGAAACTGCAAAGCCGTGATTAAGGCCTGAGTCAGTCATGAGCGCTCACAGCAACAAAATTCAGACATAGCTCAACTGACTGGCAGTCACGATTTATCCGGCCCGAATGAGGGCACCACTACGGTGTCGGTCATGACGACAAGTGAGTACGATCAGCGTGTCCGAACGTCAGGCGTCTGCTGCACAACCAGCCATTCAAAAGTGACCACGTACGTATCCGTCCCGCCAAGTCATCTATGCACGGGCATCGGTCATTGTTCTATAACGGCTCAAAGCCAAGAAATTTGAGCCGTCTTAGAAAGGGTCAGGACGCTCCGTTAATTGCGTTGAGTAGCTGATCACGCAAGCCACGCCCTTGCTCATCCTTCTTCTGCGCCATGAGGTAGATCCCCTTACCACCAGACTTCTTAGCCCAAAGCTCACCTATCTCTGCTTCGATAAAAGAGGTCGATGGTAGTTAATTAATCCTGCGTTGCTGCCTGCCTAGAGGGTGGCCGGATGTGCGTGGAATGGGTGGCCGGATCACCGTGGAATCAGTGGCCGGATGTTCATGGAATAGGTGGCCGGATGGCCGTGGAATCCGCACTTTACCCGCTTAGGAGGTCGGCTAGCCATCGCCAAAGCCCCCTAATCGCGGATCGCCGGTATGCTATAGACTGGGTAACGGTTGCCCAAATTCTCAGTGGGTATCAGGGTCAGAAATGCATCCACTATCCGAAGAAGCAGAAGCGCTCCAGAACATTCTGGTCTCACAGGCTACAGGCGGTAACGAGGACGACACGGCGTATCTCAGGCTCAGGCGCGCCATTCTAGATGATCCAACCCTTGCCACGATGGTGCCTCGATGCGTGAACACCTGCCGTAGCCTCAGTCAGTTTTGGCAGTTCATCAAGAACAAATACGGCGCATACGCCGAGCGCAGAACCTACCTATGGGACGAATTCCGTCCGCTTCTGGACTACGTTGAGAAGGGTGGTTCATCACCCGCGGACCATGTGGTTACTGGTGCGATTGAGCGGTTCGACTCTGAGCATGTGAGGGTTGCATGGACGAAATCGCTGGAGAGGTGTACCACAGATCCAGAAGGCGCAATCACCATGGCGCGGGCCCTTCTCGAATCTGTCTGCAAGCACATCTTGGAAGAAGCCGGGACTGAGTACGACGAAACGCCAGACCTCAACAAGCTGTACCGCCAAACAGCAGAATTACTCAACCTTGCTCCATCCCAACACACTGAGAAGGTCTTTAAGCAGATCCTAGGCGGCTGCACGTCAGTGGTGGAAGGATTGGGTGCGCTACGAAATCGACTCAGCGATTCTCATGGCACAGGTAAGGCAGGCGTGAAACCAGCTCCACGCCATGCTGAATTGGCAGTGAATCTGGCAGGCTCGCTTGCCTTGTACTTACTGAGCACATGGGATGTTGGCGCTGATTGAAAACTGGTCGCGGTAGGAACGGCAGTTGCCTGCCGCCCCCTACTGCCGCATCAGTGGGTGCCGGCCTAACTTGCGCAAGGTGAGTTGGCCAGACGCTTACCCACGTAAGCCTGCCCATGCCGCCAATCCTTGTTCGTACACCTCCCAAAACGGCAGCACTCAGCTGGCTATAAGCCAACACGGAAGCTGTAAAAGGCTGGTGTGATGATGTTGAGACATGGGACGGCCATCCGGATTCAGCTGGCTGCGCAGTTTCTCTCCGCACCACGGAAGCGTCGAAGGCGACCTTCGAATTGAGCCGTCACACTCTCTACAGAGGGAGAAGGTCTTTCATTGCTGGTCGTCTCGCAGTGTGCAGATGGTCCACGCAGGACGTTTACTGACGGCAGAGATCTCGGAAAATACTCAGCGCCATTAAACGTAAGACCGACATAAAACGACCGAGGGGTTGCAGTCATATCGCCGCTCCATATCCGGCAGTACTCAACACCGGAGCCTTTCTCCGGCAATTTCAAACGTTCCAACTGCCGCAAAGTGAATGCTTGAGTGACCTATGCTTTCACCCCGAATGCAGTGCTCCCATCCACTCAGCGAGTCACTCAGGGCCAGATGTGACTGATCGAAGCTCTTCTCCCAGCGTCATTACAAACTCATCAGGCTCACCGGATTTGTCATAGATCATGTAGGTCAGGTTGACCAAAACCCTAGGGTGCACCCCCAGCACCGACGCCAACTGGTTGATTTTCTCCAGTGTTGGTGACTGCTTCCCACGCTCCAGATTGCTCAGGTATGTCCGACCACTGATATCCGAAAAGTCTTCCTGGCTCAGCTTCTTCTGCAAGCGTATCTGCCGTAACGCCTGTCCGAACGCTTGGTTGAACTCCATTTATGCCACCCAAAAGGTAGCATGAAGCCTTTTCGTCTATTATAGTGCTACACATTATAATGTGCATGATTAGTTTAGGTGAAATTATATGTTCATTGTCCCCGAGCAAAATGAGGACGGCGAGGTCGATGCTGGCTGGTTACGCAAGCGCGTATTCATCGCTGCTAACCCGGATTTCCTGCTGCTGGCGCTGGTCTCAACCAAAGGCAAGGATGGCGCATCAGAGGCTGACTGCCTATGGGGGTTTCGGAGAGCTGATGACCTAGACGCATTGGTTCGAGGTATCCATCAAGGCGACGGCAGAACCACCCTAAAGTCTATTTGCATCGTCATACCACCTGGGAAAAACGGTGCTCAGGAGATGAAGACCGAGACGATTACCAGGATTCACGAAAGGACATTCATAAAAAACTATAGAACGCCTGACAAACAGTACGTTTTTTATACAGATACCGGCGCATCCTATTGTTCGGACGATAAAAAGTACTCGGGGATCGATTTTGGGCGAGACATTTATGTTTCAAAAGCAAAAAAAACTTAACGTTTTAATTGGCTAGTAGGTGGCTCGTGTCCTTATCTTTAACGATTCAGAAGCTGAAAGGCAACGCGACAAAACTTCTTCGCTTTATTTTTGAAGACGAGGAGATGCGAGGCGATAGATTCGACGATTTGAAATGTTCCAAATCAGGAGCACTATCGGTAGATATTAAGGACATTCAGGCCAGTGAGTCGTATAAAAAAGCTCGCATGCAATCTGACCGCGTCTTAGGAAAAAAATCGAAGACAGAAAACAATAGCGCGAATATTTCTAATGCCAAAATTGATTCAGTTGGTCGGATCTCACTACCTGATACTGTACGTAACAAAATAGTTGGAGGGTGCGAGATTGAATTTGCAGAGTTACCTAAAGGGAGAATACTAATTCTTCTGACACCTCACACATTGATTACTCAACGAGATCCGACTGATAACTGAAGCTTGCACCTGGGACAATTCCGCGCAGCGGGTTTCGCGGATGGAACAGAGACGCTACACGGAAGAAGCTAGTGGGCTATTCCCTACACATGGAGCGCGTTCCAACAACGCACCCAAGGATGTAGTGTAGTCGAACATAATTAAGCATGATAAATAGCGCACGTTAAATTGCCATAAGCATTAGGCGAAGCGGACCACCACTGTCAGCTGTCTGGATAAAATCAATGCAAGCTAATCTTGTATTAGAGCTTCTAGAATGCTACCCAGAAGTTTTTCTGAGGCCCGACGAAGCACGTTTTGAATTGGATTGTGGTGACGGTTGGTACTCGATCATCGAAACTCTTTGCTGCCTCATGGCTGAGATGAATCGAAGGGAGGGGCAGCACCCAACGTACCTTCAAAGCGTCAAAGAGAAACTCGGGACTGTTCGAATTTTGGTATCAGGCCGCACGCCAGAAGCTCACGCGTGGATCACCTTTGCCGAACATCACTCAGCTCGCACTTGCGAGCTTTGCGGAGGCCACGGGCGGCTGTTGCTCACTGAAGGGTGGCAGCGGGTACGGTGCGAAATTCATCTTTCGTATCGGATCACCGATATCCTTAGATGCACTTGACCCAAGGTAAACGCAACCTAAAGTCAATATAGAAGTCCTAGCAAGTCGTGGACCTTGCTTGCGTTACAATTAAGGCCCAGCAACAGGTTCATCGCAACAATACTTGAGTAGATGTCGCTCACTTTTTTACCACTACCGGCTGGACCGCCGCGCTCATTTGCAATGCTATATTTTGAGAAACAATGGTAGAGATAATATCAAGTAGTGGCTTAAATCCTGAAAAATCGATAGAGCCTTGCTTTTTCTTAATCACATATTCAGCAAAGTAGTGCTTGCCATACTCGTCTGCTTTAAGATCCTCATTTTCAGCCTTGAATTTTTTACCTTCTAAGGTTTCACTCAACGTTGCCGTCGGAAAAAAATCTTCAATTTTGCTTTCCAGAGCACCATTTAGCTTTGGAGTAGGGACCACATAAAGACCTTGAGCAATATGGTAGTACGGCATGCTTCCATCAATTTTCTCCGTGGTCCTCGTCGTTGCTTTAATGGTGGAAAAAATCTCTCTCGCACCCTTATCATTATCGATTAAAACAATAACGGGAAACGGAGACCTCCTACTTTTGTATTTGGCAGCAGCCTTGGAAAAATCCGTAATAAATGTTCGGAGATGGGGAGACCCACCATTAATCCCAAGTAAATGTGTGTTAAGTTTAGAATATTTAAACAATGAAATATTTAGTCGGACTTTATCTGGAGCCTCAACAGTTACAAGCGAAGGATACTGCTTGGCCAGACTGCGTATTGCGCACCTTAAATATACGTTATCTGTCTTGCCCTCGCATATTATAATAGGCATCGGGTTGGCATAGAAACTTTTGTAAAAAATAAGATCCCGATGCACTTTTTCAATAGATGTTAGCTCCCCCCTTAAACCCTTTAACCCCGCCCTAATAGCAACGTCATTATTATACTGAGTTACCATTGCGATGTGACTGAACATTCCAGAAAGTTCCTCCACACTTCCTGCTCTTATTTCTGAAACAGCTTTACCGTTGTCTTTGATAGAGAGCTTCTCTACCTGAAAGCTTCCAGACTCAAACAACCGGTGCGCCATTGCTCTGGCCCGTCGCTTGTATTGCGTGGGTACGTTTACTTTTTCATTTACTACTAAGCCGGTCACGTCTTGGCGTGAATCTCGATACTGCAAGCGAGTTTTTCGGCTATTAACTTTGAACCCACATTTCTGAATGACTCTTTCCAGCCTCTCTCCAACCACCCAGTCGTGGCGAGAATTCCCTGGAGAAACCAGCTCCAACGGAAACTGCTGCTTGTTCGTTGAAAACGTCAGATCATCAGCATACCTTGAATAAGTACACTTCATCTCCGATGCCATTTTCGCAAGCTTAATGTCGAGCAAATGACCAATTAGGTTAGAGACTACCGGAGAGCAAGGGCTTCCCTGTGGAATGCTATTGTCGTAGCAGATTATCTGCGCCAGCACGGTTGCGACACTTGGTTGCAATGAAAAGTTTTTATTGGTAATAAAAAAGCCACGTACGCGACCAAAATTAATGGCTCCAAAAAAATCCTCCAAGTCAACATTCAACACTAAACGTCGCTTTTTGTGCATGCTCGCATTTGTGACTATTGAATAGCCTCGCTTGAAGCCATGCGATAGCGTATGAGTAATTTTTTTTGACTCGTTAATTTCGTCAATACAGTCTTGAAGGTATTTAGAAACGCAGCTTTGGAGGTTCTTCAACTCTGGGCATGGTGCACTAATTGTTCTAACCGAACCGGATTTTTTTGGAATTATAAAACTTGTATAAAGCCGATCTTTAGAATATTTGTATAATATAAAAGAAACGGCTTTCGGTTGAAAACCAAGAACAATGGAAAGATCACGGAGCGACTTAGCGCTTTGAAGCAGCTTTAGCTTTATCATATAAATTAAGTAGGCTTATAGATACTCTTATGCGAAACTCCAAGTAACCCTGAAGTGCCAAACAGCTTGCTAAATTGTAGGAGCAATGTACTCCGACATTAGGTATCACAGATCGCGAAACACGACCAAAAATCTATCTATAAGCCTTGCTTGATGGTAGCACACCGCCAGCGAGGCATTGCAACCAAAAAATCATTCAAGCCACATTGCTCATTCCAAGATCTTTTGCTCTGAGCGCTGACGCGATGGCTGGCCATCGAATTTCAATTGTCAGAACGGTATGTCGCTGTCGAAGGGGTCTGTTATCTTCCGGAGAGGCAGCGCATTTTTTGGCAAAGGTAGATTCGTGACGATGAACAGGTTAAGGATGTCATGCCTATCCATAAACATGATCTGAGAACGCTTCGTGGCATCCAGCTTGTTTCCTAGCCAGTTTCTCGCCTGCTTTGTTATCTCACCACCTGCGACGATAAACGCGTGGTCAACCAGCACTCGTCTATTCAATTCCGAATCAAAAATCTCGTGTCCGAGCATCATGTTCACCTGATTATGAATCTCGGCGACGTTTGCTGAACCAGGCTTGCCGACACCAGCTGAATCCAGCTTGCCTTTTTTAGCTTGTATACCGAAGTAAAGAACATGGAGGGTCGGCAGAGTATATTTCATCCACACGTCCTTACCATACTCCAACGCTTTGTCTTTATGGCCCGCTGCCGTGATGCGATGAAAGCCAAGCTGACGGAACAGTGGCAGCAGTACCTCCTCGATCAGCTCATCTTCAGAGCAGTTGTCGAGGTACGTGTTGAGTTGACCTCGGCGCTCAACCTCCGCTGGAGTTAGCGGTCGATGGGGATTCGCCATCTGCGCAACGGTGTTCGTGGCATTGTGGCGCAACTGGCCAATCCCGTGCTCGTCGTAGAAAGCCTCCCAGCCTTCCCTCAGCAATACAACATTAAGCGCCCCAATTGCTTTGTTCCTGTCCGGATCACCTTCCTGCGCGTCGCCCTTGTCGAGAGTTGCGCGAATGATCCGGATGAAAGCGTCAGGCGGAACCGAAGGGCTGGGATGCGGTAGAGCCAACACCTCCTCCAACCTACTTGATACCCATGCCCATCGGGTCGAGCCGTCATGGGTGTAATCTAGGTCACAGTCTTGAAAGAACTCAGTGATGTAGCTGCTTGAACGATACCGAAAGTGTTCCGGATCGCCACAAACAATGTGGGCAAGTTCCCTTAGATTCCTGCTCTTCCATTTCATTTGCGATCCTAGACTAAGCTGAGAGAAGCTGAAGCGCAGTAGCCGATATACCACATTTAACCGACAACAACCGACTGCTTTAGGGATGCTCCGATCAACTTGTCGTGCAGCCGCGGCAAGTTGCAATTTTCCAGGCACCTACAGCGTCATTGGACGAAAAGTGACCGAAAAATCATGTA
>LNAP01002206.1_pt1 | contig 19747 bp, 18 predicted proteins | sample 602601 | NCBI WGS metagenome assembly LNAP01 (sample SAMN02440304, study PRJNA202911) | soil metagenome | biome: Subtropical and temperate rainforests or woodlands; isolation source: soil samples (1 kg each in a 20% v/v slurry with milli Q water) were... ...
GCAGGCTTTGTGCCAGCCGCCTGCAGAGGATTCAACATCTGGTGAAGTCCGGCTCTCCAACGTAGCGATGTGGTCACGGCGACCTCGATCAAAGAGAATTTCAATGGGTTTTACCCGCATCCAAGAAGAGACGTGTTTACCCTCAAGTCGAATCGCTGAGCTAACTGAGACAAAAGTCCGCTCCACCGCTTCCGACTGGTGCACGTTGTCACGCAGGAAGCTTTACAACAGTGCATGTTCCAGTTACCTCATTGGATTGGAAAGCCGTTTACCAGCTGAGCCGAAAGCGGTAATGCGAGGATCGAATCCTTACAATGTCTTAGTTAAAACTCGGGCGATCAGACAACTGAATCGTGCAAGGAAATTGGACGTTGAACAGACCACGCGCTGCCGCTAAAGCGGCGCAGGTCGTCCCCATGAAGCACAGATGCTCTTGAGAGGCAGCTCATCGGAATTCAACGAGCCCAATACTCTGGGCTCTCGATAACGCTGACATGGCTGGCGAACAACGAAGGCAGATGAACCTGTAGGTATTCCACCCAAGTCCGTACCTTGGCGTCTAGGAAACGTCGAGAGGGATAGAGCGCAAAAATATTGCGTTCCCGCAATCTGCAGTCGGGAAGCACACGAACCAAGGTGCCGTCACGTAAACCCGGCGTCGCACTGAAGAATGGAAGGAGGCTTATACCCATCCCTTCTTCCGTAGCCTTAACCATCGCATCCGCTACGTTGGTACTGAACGGGCCTTCCGGTGAAATCGTTACATCTCCCTGTTCCAATTTGAAACGCCAAATGCCCTCTTGAAAATCCTGAAGGTGCAAACAGCGATGGTCGCTCAATTGGGCGGGTTGCTCGGGAATCCCCTTTTGTGCCAGATATCCTGGAGCGGCACAGACCACACTAAATATCTGCCCAACTGTCTGACAAACCAGTGCAGAGTCCGGTAGGGAGTGGGCAATCGAAATAACAATATCGTGCCCTTCCTCAAGGGGGTCGGGATTATGCTGAGAGAGCGTTAGCGTGATTGAGACATCAGGGTATCGCTCGCTATACCCAGCAATTAATGGCGTGATCAGGACACCGAGACCGCTCATGCAATGTACACGTAGTCGTCCTCTAGGATTGAGATGCGCACCGCGTGCCTCTACCGTCGCTTCCATCACATCTTCCAGGATGTCGCGACAACGCACGAGAAAACGGTCGCCGGATTCTGTGAGGCTTAGCCGCCGAGTTGTGCGGTGTAGTAGCCGGGTTTCCAAATGCTGCTCCAGATCGGCAATCAAGCGGGAAACCTGCGCGCCTGACAGATCTAACGCGTCGGCAGCGGCTGAAAAACTGCCACTGTCTACCACCTTTGCAAACACCGTCATGTTGTTCAGCAAGTCCATTACTTCACGTCCCGATTACTACGTTATGTGTACAGGTCAATCTCTCTGTGTTGCATTTATCTGATTCTCAGCCCTGATAAAATTGGCAGCACATCCAGAGGGTTAAATCATGAACAGCAAACTCATCAAACACATCAGCCTCTCGTTTTTTTTCATCACCACTGGCGCCACTGCGGCAGACAGTATTTCGAGCGCTGCATCCGCTGATACCAAAAGTCTTGATATGCAACGCGTCGTTTCAATCTCTTCGGTACCCGTCAGTTGTCAGGTGGAACCGGTAACCATGGTGTATATCGACAACCAAGGCCTCAGCCATACCATATCTTACAAAGTGATGGGTACCTGCCAAGGTGGCGTCTGACCGGCTCTCCGATCAGAAAAGTTTCCAGGTGTAACTCAATATCAAACGATTCTCGTCAACGTCGGTGCGATAATTAGAGCGCGCCATGACATTGCGAACCCGCACGCCCAGTCCGCTCAACAAGCCATTTTGAAACGCATATCCAATATCGAGGTCACGCTCCCGATCCTTCCCTTCAAAACCACCGCCGGTCTCGACGTTATTACCTTTGATGTAGCGTACAGTAGTAGTGAGACCTGGTATTCCCATGGCTACAAAATCGTAGTCGTATCGGGCCTGCCAAGAACGCTCATCCGTCGACGCAAACTCATACGTAGGTACCTCGTTACCTAACGGGGAAATATTGGCAAACACTCTGGGGAATGCGCTCTCTCCAAACATTGCCTGGTATCCAATGTAAAAAGTATGGCCACCGCGCTTTGCAGATAACAGAGAAAATGCCGCCTTGTTATCGATATTCCCCAGCAGCTCGCTGCCGTCCTCCTTCGCATTGTAATAGCCGAGATTGGCACCTAAAACCCAGTCACCCACAGGCTGACTGTGCTTGAGACCAAGGAAATTTTGGGCGTAAATGTCTTTCAGTTGGCCGTGCCACAAACTGACACTGGATCGATTGGAGTTAAAACTGTAATCGCCACCGAAGTAGTTGAATGCATCACTCTCGGCCTGACGTTGAGGCACAAACCCCAACATGGCTATCATCTTCTCATCGCCCGCTTCATTGCGAAGGCTGGTGCTGGTCAAGTGACCGGCTTGTAAGCTAAGGCCACCAATCTCACTGGAAGTGATACTCACACCCTGATAACTCGGGGGTAGCAAACGTATGTCGCTGAACGCGAGCACTGGAAGATTGGGCTGCAGTTCCCCGACCTTCAATTCAGTGTTTGAGATTTTTGTCTTAAAGGTTAATCCGAGGCGACTGTAATCATCCGCCGCTCGCCCGTCGCCCTGTACAGGCAGCAAACCAGTATTGACCCGATCAGGGCTACTATCGAGCTTCAGACCCAAAGTGCCTAAAGCATCGACGCCAAAACCTATCGGGCCTGTTGTGTACCCGGATTTGAACGTCAAGATAAAACCCTGTGCCCACTCCTCGGCTTTAGACTGTTGATTGGCACCGACGATATCAGAATAGTCGCGGCTAAAATAATAGTTACGTGCCTGCACGGTAGCGGTAGAACCCCCGATAAACCCCTGATCCGCCGCCGATGCGGCGAGGGGCATAATAATAAGTGAAAGCAAGATACGCTGGTTGGTCGGTTGGTTCATGTCGTCGCTCTTATTTATTGTTATCGACTGCTATCAGCAGCGTGTTATCACGATCGGTTCATATGCTGGGCATTAGACTTTCGCGACTGGTGCTGTAATCGCACGCGGCATCCAGGCCTTTCTTAGGTGAATACTTTCAGACAGCGCAATACGCAGTCGCCGCTGAAACTTTTATTTTTCGTTTGAATATTTGAAACAACATGCTCTACAAGCAGCACTTTCCTGGGCAAACGAGCCCTCCCTGGACTCGTCTTTCTGCTGACTCAACCTTACGGCGAAACGACTTGCTTGGGAGATAAGATCCGACGGCTCATGGCGTTTTGTATCAGGAAAACCAGTACAGCTATCGCTCCTACCAATCCTGGTATGGCGAAGATCAGGAAGTTCGCCTGAAGCGGCAATGACGAAGCTTGCAATACACCGCCCAGCAACGGGCCAATGATTGCGCCGGTGCGACCCACGCCCATCGCCCAGCCGAGGCCTGTAGCCCGTACCTCGGGAGGATAAAATTGGACGGTACAGGCGTTGGCCAATATTTGCGTGCCGATGGTGCAAGCACCCGCAATGGCGATGAGCAAATAGAGCACTGGTAATGGTGCTTTAAGGGCGAGCAGGCTGAGGGCCAGAGCCCCGCAACTGAAGTAGGCGAACAAGACTTTAGCTATGCCTATTCGATCACCCAACCATCCACCGGCTACTGCGCCGATGATCGCGCCCACGTTCAGCACCACTAGAAACGCCAAACTGGAGTTCAAGCCGTATCCCGCAGCGGTCATGAGTTTCGGTAACCAAGAGCTCAACGCATAGACCATCAGCAGGCAACAGAAAAACGCCAACCACAACATAAAGGTGCTTAGTTTGCGACCATCCCGGAACAGCTTCGCAATCGACACGCTAGTGCCTTTAGTGACTGCCTGGCTTAACTGATCGCTTTCGCTGGGTGCATAACTCGGTGCGACTTGCGTCAGCAACCCTTGGGCTTTCACGGTCTGTCCAGTGCGCAGGAGGAAATCCATCGATTCAGGCAACTGCCGAATCAAAAATGGCAGTACCAGAAGTGGAATCAAAGCCACATAGAACACGGCTTGCCAACCCCACTGAGGTATCAGCACCATACCCAGTCCGGCAGACAACATACCGCCTAAGGAGTAGCCACTGAACATAAGCGCGACTAAGGTGCTGCGCGATTTCTTTGGAGCGTACTCGTTCATCAACGCGACAACGTTTGGCATTACCCCGCCGATTCCTAGACCCGCGATAAAACGACATAACGCAAAAGCCTCCGGGCTTTGCGCCATGCCATTGAGGGCCGTGACGCCGCTGAAAAGCGTCACGCAGATCATGATGGTTTTACGTCGGCCGATCCGGTCAGACAATGACCCAAAAAACAGAGCACCCAACATCATACCGACCAGTGCACAACTACCTAGTGCCCCGGCCTGTATCGAGCTCAGTCCCCACTCGGCCATCAATGACGGCAGCACGACGCCGTAGATCACCAGATCGTAGCCGTCGAAGATGATGATCAGCGCGCACCAGAATAGTACGCGCGCATGGAAGGCGTTGAAGCGTGCCCCGTCAAGCAGGGCTGTTACATCGATTGTACGCATGGCATCGCTCTTTTTGTCATTGTTATAGAGCCGGAGCTTTAAACGCCTCCGGGCTTTGCGCGGTGCCCAATTAGCTGGTTAACCTGCGCGTTGCGCTTGAGTGACACCAGCTATTCAGGATTAGGCATGCGCAGATCATGGCCAACGTGTCGACGGTGATAAATGCAGTGATTCGTATACCCACTATTTCGAGCGTGAATGAGCATAGGGGCGGAGCTGAGTAAGGCGACCTTGCAAACGTTCTGAAGGTGAAGCATTTGAGACGACTGCAACTCAATGTGGCCGATTACTCGCCTGCGAACACAGTCTCACAGGGTCATGGATAAAGCTCTTGCATCAGTGAGTGCTGAGTTCGTTTGATTGGGGTATCGAGATCCGTCCAGGCCAAACCGAGTGCAGTCTGATGACCTTCCAACTTATGGGAGGCTGGAAATGACATTGGGTGGCAAAGTCTTCGCGGCACCTGATGGAACGATACCCACCCACAGCCCTGCCGAAACCAGCGCCTGCATCGTCGTGTATTGCCCTAGCTCAGCAGCAGTGTTTAGATTCGTTTCGAATCCTGCGCGCGCAGCAATCAGTTCGTCATGCATACGCGGCGAAAATCGTCGTGATCGCGACATAGCCGATGCTGTGTGGCAGATCGGCAAAGCGCTGAACGGTACCTACATTGGGGTTTCACCCGCCTGCTGGAGATCCGCGAAGCTAACGAAATCCTGATCACCGACGGCGCCGACAGCAGCCGCTTCCGGTGTATCCACGCCGCCTGGTCGCTGACATCCGTCGCGTGTTGCCGTAAAAAGGTATCGTCGCCCTGGACAACGGCATCTTCAAGATCTGGTTCGCTCGCAACTACAAGGCGCACAAGCCGAACACTGTGCTGCTGGATAACGCCTTAGCGACCATGGGCGCCGGCTTGCCTTCGGCGATGGCAGCACACCTTGTGCATCCGCATCGTTCGGTAATTTCGGTTTGTGGTGACGGTGGTTTCATGATGAACAGTCAGGAACTGGAAACCGCTGTGCGCCTGGCATGCACATCACTGTGGTGATCCTGCGGGACGACGGCTACGGGATGATCCGCTGGAAACAGGCGAATATGGGGTTCACCGATTTCGGCCTGAATTACGGTAACCCGGATTTCGTCAAATACGCCGAAGCCTATGGTGCCAACGGCCATCGTGTGGAAAGCGCTGCAGGCCTGCTACGACTGCTAGAACACTGCATCAACACCCCGGGCGTGCACGTGATCGACTGCCAAGTCGACTACAGCGAGAACGACCGCATTCTCAATCATGAGTTATCTGAACGCTCGCTGAGCGCCTGAAGGAAGATGCCGCCGAGTAACTTTGATTCGGTGGAACACGATGTCTGCTAAAGAGGCACAAAAGCAAAGCCCCGGAGGTTCGCGGCTCCAGGGCTTCTATTTTCGCCCCCATCCCTTAATGTTGGCGAACGTGGCCGGCACAATACCAGTAGCTATTGGATTTATCTCTACGACCATGGATAAAAGCTTTCGGCAAGCAAAGCGTCGGTTTATCGAACAAGAGTCTGACGCCGACTTCCCCGACCGGGAGAGGACACGGGCACTTGCACCAACTCAGGCACCAACGACTCCACCTGACCTGCCAGCAATCGTTGTTCGGCTAGTCGCGACATGACCCTTTCTACAATCTCCATTCGCGCCACGGCAGCGTCACGCAATCCTTGCATCGACTGCAGGGCCTCGTCGGACTGCGCTAAGCCGTTGCGCGCCGATACGCTGAGGTGGTCGATCCCGCCACGGGCGTCTTCGGCCGTACGCTCCAGACTTTGGGCAATCTGGTGAATCTGGGCACTGGAATCGGCGACGCGCCTAGAAAGGTTTCGCACTTCATCTGCCACCACGGCGAAGCCGCGACCATGCTCGCCCGCACGAGCTGCTTCGATTGCGGCATTGAGGGCCAACAGATTTGTTTGCCGAGCGATGTCCTGGATGCTTCCGACCAACCCGCTGATTTGCACGGACTGCCCACCTAGTTCGCCGAAGGCAAGAGCCAGGTGTTCCATGGACTGATCGAGCTCGCAAAAGATAGCGGCTGAGGCTTGGATACTCTGCGTACTAGCGCTGACTTTACTTCCTGCGTCGCGGGCTAATTGGTTAGCAAAACGCATATCTTGCTCGGTCTCCTCGATTGCCTGGCTCAATTCGCTGAGATTATTGCGTAGACGGGGATCTAGCATCGGAGGCTCGGGCTTTGAAACTGCATTGACAGAAATCTCTTGTGGCAATACGCGGGTTTCTACCGGCACCTCAACCTTCACCTCGACTACTTGCACTTTTACGAAGTGATATAGCCAGCCTGCAGTCACCATTGCCAGAACGATGAGCGACAAACTGGCGAAAATGTACTCGGGATAAAATCCTGCGACAAGGCAGGTTATGACTGCCCCGCCCTGCACCAGAGCTGCAAAGCGGGTGCGCGTTGTGAATTTCGACATTATGATTCCCCTGCCCGCATGGCCATAAAGGCTTGCCGAGCTAGATTCGTTATTGTTTTTGGTATGACCCGCGGTGACCTGTCCGGATGCGTAGGGCAACCGCCGAGGATTGCTCTTCCAGCATGCAAGCAAGCTTTGGGCAATTAATGTTAGCCGGGGGTTGAAGGTCGGGACTATCCGATCTGTGTAGACCTCTATCCGTTTTAAAATCTGTTTACTTTTTTTCCTTCATTCCGCATCGACTATCCAGAGGTGTCTCGAGATATAACTCGTGAATCAAAATCAGCTAAATGCCGTATTACATTTAGGTTCATCGCCTTGAACCGGCACTGCCCGAGTGCTCGCAAGGAAGTCACACGTTTTATATTTGCTTGACCAAATGCATAGGTGAATGTAGTGTGGGCTTCATTAATGATTGGGCGGGGTCAACTGGTGGTAAATCCTTACAGGCCCCACAGCGTGGGACTATGTTGAAGTCCACCCAGACTCTCGCTTAGCACCGAGTGCCATCAATGCACCTCTAATCGGGTACCGTCAGGGTCGGTACGGCGTTACTAAAAGTGGTGTATGGCCCCCATGCTGCTCCCAGAATTTACTTTCGACGTTTTGAATGGAACAGGAATATGAGTGAAGAACTCGTAGCTAAAACAACAGACTCTGAAACCAAAGCTTATGCAGCGCCAGCGCTTGAAAAAGGACTCGATATCCTTGAGATGCTGTGCGCGACTGAGCAACCACTTACGCAACGTGAAATTGCTCAACGACTCGGGCGTAGCGTAGGAGAAGTTTATCGAATGATAAACTGCCTTGTAGGCAGAAACTACGTCAGTTTGCTAGATGACTCCTACAGCATTACAACTAAGTTATTTGAACTTGCTCATATGAATCCGCCTACGCAGCGTCTCTTGAATGAGGCGAGGCCTATTATGCATAAGCTTTCGAACGACCTGGAACAATCTTGCCATCTGACGCTGTACGGTCAAGGGAAGCAAATGGTGATCGCGAAAGTTGATGTTCCTAGCGGAATGGGATTTAGCGTGCGCGTAGGTGCTGAGCTTGACGTTATTGTATCGGCGTCTGGTAGGGTGCTACTAGCTTTCCAGGATAAGGGTGTGAGGGAGATTCGAATCGAAGAATCTCTCGCGAGAACTCCGGAATACCAAGATCCGCAGTTAGACATGGTGCTTGAACGAATTAGGTCTGACGGCTTTGAATCTGCACACAGTATTCAAGTCAGGGGGCTGCATGCCATCAGTTTTCCGATCCTTGATGTCAATAACCACGCTATTGCAGCATTAACAGTGCCTTACTCCGAAAGGATCGATCAGCGAGGACGTAAATCGATATCCGATGCTCAGATATCGCTGGGCAATGCGGCTAAGCTGCTATCAAGTAGAGTGGGCGGAAAACAGTAACCAAGCAGGGCTGGCAAGCCAAGTTGCGGCTTGCCACCACATGTTTATTTGAATGAATATGTATAATTCAGATAGAGACGCGTTTGGTCTACGTCAGCCCCACCTTGACTGCCCGGAACTTCAGTTCTGAAATTCCCTCGCATGAGAGAAGCGCCAAAATCCTTCAAAGGCCCGGACTGAATGACATAGTCAAGTCTCATATCCCTCTCCCACTCGCTGTACTCTCGCCCATTTCCCGTTCTGTCCTTAATATTTTCGCCTTTGAGGTAAATAAGAGACGCCTTCAAACCAGGAATACCGTTCGCAACGAAATCATATGAATACTGGCCAAAAGTGGTGTTTTCACCAGCTCGTATGAATGTGTTCGCCATTACATCGGTAAAAAGATAAACAGAGGCCCCGCCCTGCCCTTCGAGACTATTTTTTCCGTCTCGCACGCTTCCGGAATTAACATAGACCATGCTTCCATCATCGCTGACGCTTTGGTAGCCCAGCAAAATTGCATGCCCCCCAAAACTATAGGTCAACATAGCTGCCCATGTTTGGTTGTCCACTTCTCCGGGTTTACTTGCGAAGCCGCCAGCATTGTTGAATACATATCCGTTCGACCCCGACTTACCATCTGAGCCATTGTCGAAATACCGGAGATCCCCTTTCAGTGTATGCCCTGGCATAATTTGATAGGTGTACACCAAGCCTGCAAAATCCTGCACGTAATAATCTTTAAGCTCAGCGTGATAGTATTGGAGAAGAAGATCTTTAGTGGGTGACCAGTCACCACCGATAAACGTGAAGCTGTTTGAGCCTCGCGCGCCACCGTTGACGGCTAGTGCCGAATAATTACTAGAGGCTCGGCTACTCCCATCTGTGATTTTTCCGCCAACCAGGTTGAGCCCATTCAATTCCTTTACGCTGAGGATTCCTCCTTCAAACGCCTGAGGCATGACCCTAGAGTTGTTGGAGACAAGGATGGGTAGGTTCGGCATCAGCGCATTGCCTATTTTCAGCTCAGTCTGCGATACCTTGAATTTTGCGTTACCGCCTAGCCTAGCCCAGGTATCGACTGGAGAGCCGTCAGACGTAACAGGAGTAACTGTGTTAACCGTCGACGCTGATTGGTTGTCGATTCCACCACCCAAATTGAAAGCAGTGAGCGCTTGAACATCAAGCCCAAAACCCACACTCCCCTCAGTAAACCCAGAAGCAAAATCTGCCCTAAGGCCAAGGGCGGTCTGACGTTGGTCAGCCCCACCAGCTTCCCTTACATCATTCTCAAAATAAAGAGACCGGGCCCCGACTGAAGTTTTGGCATCCTCTAAGAAACCAGCACTCAGACAATTGGCGCTCAAGATGGTGAGCGAAGTAGCTATCGCGACCTTTGTAACTTTCACTTTAATGCCTCTTGTATTTATTATTTTAATTTTGGCAGCATGCGTCAACGCCGGTGACATATCGCCTCCAGTTGCACACTGCCAAATTTTTGATTAAAGCTTTAGCGGGAACCTAAAAATACGGTAAATATTAATGAATATGGCTACCCCCATTAACGTCTACCGTCGACCCGGTAATGTAAGATGAGTAGTCAGACGCCAAGAACATACACGCGCCGGCAATATCTACTGCGCGTCCGGCTCGCTGCAACGGAATGGACGCGACAATCTCCTTGTATTTATCGGCGCTCATACCATCGATCATTCCAGTCTCCGTCATCGAGGGGCAGACAGTGTTCGCCCTTATACCGTGAACTCCAAACTCTCTCGCGATGGTCTTGGTCAGACTAATCACTCCACCCTTTGATGCCGCATAATGAGCCCCACCAACCAAGCCGCCTCCACGCTGAGCAGCGACAGAGGCAACATTGATAATAGAACCGTAACCCTGGGTTTTCATTATTCGAAGCGACTCCTTCGACAAGTTGAAAGCCCCTTTCAAGTTTATGTTTATCATCCTGTCAAAGTCTGGCTCTTCAATTGATAAGATCGAAAGTGATTGCACGATTCCGGCGCAGTTCACCAGAGCGTCAACTTTGCCAAACTCTCTGACCACCTCATCAAAAAGACCTGCACAATCCAAGGAGCTTGAAATATCACACTTTCGGCCGATGAGCACCGAGTTCATTTGGTTTTTCTCATCGATAGTGTGTTTTATGGTGGCTGCAACGTCTTCATCCATGGCAACGTCGACAGCAATTACTTTTGCACCTTGACTTGCAAAGAGATCAGCAACCGCAAAACCAATCCCTCTAAGGGAAGCTGCCCCAACCACAACACATACTTTATCTTTCAAAATCATTATGACTCTCCGAATTTTATACGGCAGTTAAGTTCAGCGTGACATTTCTAAGTGACGAGTTTCTGGGCTGAAGATGATTGCGATCATTGCCACGCTGATAATCACAGCACAAAAAATTGTGACGGGCAGCGTTGATCCACCACTGTTTTGAAGCAACCAGGCGACGACAAACGGAGTTGGGCCACCTGCGACTAGGTTCGCGCCGGTGTACGCTGCCGCAGATCCGGAGTAACGGACTTTAGTTGGGAATGGCTCAGCAAAAAACGCAGGCTGCACCCCAGATTGAATTTGCAAAAAGCCTACAAATGCGGCCATTGCGGCGAATATCACGTACCAGTTTTTGGTATCGAGTAGCGAGAAGTAGATCAGTGAGACCAACAGCATCATCACCGAAGCGAATAACATGACCGGTTTTCTGCCCAAGCGATCACTCATGGCGCCGCCACCGATAACCATCACTACCGCCAACAGGTTTGCGCCAGCCAAGCAAAGGAAAGCCATCTGGCTGTCCATTCCTAGGTTTTTAGTGAGGTAGCTAAGAGAGAACACAGTGATTACGTAAAAGCATGCGGTCGGGGCACACCAGATAACCAATAGTCGCAGGATAGTCCTAGGGTACTGTTTGAAGACATCAAGCCCTGAAACCTTCTCTGTCACTCCTTGGGATTGAGCCTTCTTGAATGCCGGTGTTTCAGTCACGCGCATCCGAATATAGACTCCGACAATTACTAGCAGGAAACTCATCCAGAAGGGAATACGCCATCCCCAGCTCTCGAACTCAACGATGCCCATGACAGCGATAAGCCCGAACATCATGCCGTTCGCACAGGCGGAGCTGAACGAAGAACCGATATTGATGAACGATCCATACAGGCCTCGCTTACCTTTCGGGGCGTGCTCCATTGTCATCAACTGCGCACCAGTTGCTTCACCTCCAAGAGCAAAGCCTTGAAGAAAACGCAACGCGACTAAGAAAATAGGCGCGGCAATGCCTATCGTCTGATACGTCGGAAGGCACCCAATCAAAAAGGACGCACCACCCATTAAACAAAGGGTATAGAGGAGAATGTTCTTGCGGCCGATGCGGTCACCCAACATACCAAAACAGATTCCACCCAGCGGTCTAGCGAAGAAGCCAATTCCGAAAGTGATGAAAGCTGCCAAGATCCCCATATTGGGATCCATAGCCGAGAAAAACAATTTAGGGAACACGGTGGCCGCAACGGCTCCGTATGCAGCAAAGTCAATCCACTCCAGGGCCGCTCCAACAGAACTGGCTACCGTAGCGCGAATTGCCATCGACTCCTTTGGCTTTGTTTCAACATGATCCAGCGTCGCTTCCGTCATATTAGACCTCTTATATTTATTGTCGTCCCGATATATCTGCGTATCTCTACAACTGTCTTCGGCTTGCCTTGTGTTTCCTGTACCAACTCAACCGATCACTTAGTTTATTTTTAACTCCTCTGTTTTTAGTGAGATCTCCAACAAGGCGCGCCTTGTTAACCAAGGTGACGGTCGGTAACGAGGATCACCTGAGCTCTGGTGAATATTCTTCAAAATTTTCAAGATGACTTTCGCGCCAATATGATCGCCAAGTTCAAAAGGGCCCATTGGATATGCCAAACCTAATTTCACAGCTAAATCGATATCAGCTGGGGTTGCGATCTCTTGTTGGGCGATGTCGCATCCCGTATTAACAATCATTGCGACAATGCGTTGGGCAACGAAACCGGTGGAATCTCTGATGATGGTGACGGGCGATCCGCTAGACCCGAACAATGCGTGCGCCTGTGATCTCGTCGACTCGCGAGTGACAGGAGTCGTCATCAACGTTACTCGTTTGCCAGTCGAGAAGGAGAACAGCGCGTCTATTGCGATAACCCGGGTCGCGTCCACCCCCTCCTCTACTGCTGCGGTGGTTGCATCAGTGCCGAAGGGAGTGAGAAGGATCAACGACTCGTCATCTGGCTGGTCAGTATCATCAATCATTACACTGGTCTGCTTGATGAGCTCCAATACTCTCTGCGCTGCAGACGGGTGCCGCTTACTTATCCAGACTTTTGCTGGAAGAGCACCGAGCTTCGAGATCTCATTCGAGGTGCTCTGCTTTCCATCGACGTATGTGTAAAAACCATCTCCACTTTTACGCCCGAGTAAACCCCCGGCAAGTCTCGCCTTGGCAATTGGCGATGGACGAAAACGCGGCTCTTCGTAGAATTGGTGATAAATCGCCTCCATTACGGGCTGAGATACATCAAGGCCCGTTAAATCTAGTAACTCGAACGGGCCGAGCTTAAAGCCGGCCTGCTCACGCATTATCGCATCGATCTGTTGGGGTGACGCCACACCCTCACCCAGGACTTTCAAGCCTTCAGTGTTCATCGCACGTCCTGCGTGATTCACGATGAAACCTGGCATATCTTTGGTGCGCACCGGGGTATGCCCAATTTTGTGCGTGAATGAAACAAGCGCGTCCGACACTGCCGGGCTCGTCCGTATCCCTTCGATCACTTCAGCAATTTTCATCAATGGAACAGGATTGAAGAAGTGGAATCCCACAAAGCGCTCGGGATGCGTACACACCTGCGCAATCTCTGTCACTGAAAGTGAAGAGGTGTTCGTCGCTAAAATGCAGCTTTCGTCTACAGTTGCCTCAAGCGCCTTGAAGATGCCTTGCTTGACGTCGATTCGCTCCACGACCGCTTCGATGACCAAATCGCAGGGGGCCATGTCCGACAGTTCTCCAACAGCCTTTAAACACCATTTGGCGTTAGCGACCTCGGCTTCTGACATCTTTCCTTTACTTTCAAGTCTGTCGAACATGGCGCAAATCTGTCCGGTGGCGGCGAGCGTTGCCTCCGCATTCGCGTCATAAAGCAGTACTTCGACGCCTGCAGCAGCGGCAATCTGGGCAATACCTCGCCCCATAGCGCCTGCGCCAACGATCCCGATTGTTTGGATTCGATCTACGTTCTGGACTGGCATCGTGTGGACTCCTTCTCTTTTGCGGCTGATCAGATCAACGGCCATGGGCAACGTGGGCCGCGCCCGAAGTGACAAGTTCATTGATGTGGTCAGCATCAAAGCCAAGCTCAGCTAAGAGAGCGTTCGTCTCCCAGCCTTTCGGCTGAGTCGGGGCCCCTGCACTTAGGTAACTGCCGTTGTACTTCACTGTTGACCTGATCCAGGCAGTCTTGCCCTCCGAGGGATGCAGTTCATGATTGATCAAACCAACGGCCTGAAGATGTGGATCTGTTGGCAGCGTTTCGAGGGTGTGACAAGGTTTGGCCGCAATATCTGCTGCCTTGAAATCCGCTAACCATTCGGCAGTGGTTTTTTGAAGCAAAGGCGCTCCACGTATTTCGAACCATTCGTGGACATACGCAGCTCGTCCCGCAACTGTCGCAAAACGCTTGTCATCAATCAGGTCGGCTTTACCCACCGCTGCTAGAAAAGCTCTGACCTGGGAATCAGTATTCACGGTGAAAGAGATCCAGCCGTCAGCGGTCTGCACGGGTTTGTTATAGGGGCTTAAAAGACGCTGATCACCGCCTGGCCCAACCGGTGGATCAAAACTCTGCTGCGCAAGATGCTCTTGCAGTACGAACGCCGACATTGTCTCGAACATTGGGATTTCGAGACTTACACCCTCACCTGTCTGTCGACGCCCATAGAGTGCAGACATGATTGCGCCAGCGGCAATTTCGCCCACGACGTGATCGCAAATCAGCATCGGAACATAGCGAGGAACACCGTCTCTTGCGAGGCTGAGCCCAGTCATCCCGGTAGCTGCCTGTATAACGCTGTCATAGGTGGGCTCCCCTGCGTAGGGGCCATCCGAGCCATACCCTGTGATGAGGCAATAGATCTTGTCGGGATATCTTTGAAGGATGGTTTCCGAATCAATATTCAACTTTTTCAATGCTAGAGGACGCATGTTGGCGATTACCACATCAGCGTTTTTCACCAATGCGTCCATCACCTCGCGGGATCCCTCTGCCTTCAGATTCAGGCAGATATTGCGCTTGCCACGGTTCAGATGCAGATAGGTACCTGAGTGCTGCCCCGTGGGAGAAATGCCTCCCAGACCCCGCATCAGGTCTCCTTCAGGGCTTTCAACCTTGATGATCTCAGCCCCATATTGAGCAAGTCTGGACGAACAGGCTGGCCCGACAACAACGCTGGTTAAGTCGAGTATCCGAATACCATTGAGAGGCTTACTGGTCATTGACATGAACCTCCATCTCTCCGGCCAGCTTTCCGATGTCGTTGAACACCTTCACCATCAGAACCCCATCATGTTCATCGCGGGCAATGGTCAGGCGGCGGCCACTAAACAACGGTGCTAGATAGCGGAGCTTTAGCTTGCTCGGTATGACTCCGAGTTCTTTGTCCAGATATTCCGTAAGGAGGAGCGTGACGAGACCGCCATTGACCACCAGATCTGGAAAGCCTTCGACATTGCGCGCGTATTCACGATCCAGATGGATCTTGTGAGAGTTGAAACCCAGCGCGGAGTACTGAAATAGGAGAGTGTCATCAGGGGTCACGACCTTCTGATGCTCCAAAGAAATTGGCTCACCTGCGCCATTTTCCGTGGGTCGCTGTGCGGCTGGAGGCATTAGAAAAAACGTCTGAAGTTCTCTAACTGCGACTTCTAAGCTTCCTTGGGGGGTTAGCTCGTGCGCTGTCGTAACGATCGCTACTTCTCCGGATCGAGTGGCTTTGCGCTCGATTCCAGCGACGAAACTTTTGCGGGTGACATTACTACCAATCGGTATCGGTTTGTTGAAAGTCACCTCACGGCCTGACTGCAACAGCCGAGGCAAACCAAGATCTGGTAAGGCGACACCGAGCCCAGGAAAACCATCAGACCGAACACGGGATCGAGGTGTATCAGCTCCCAGCAAGATGAAGTGCCATCCCTGGGGTAATGCCATGCCCTCGCTGAACCCGTCCAGTGGAAGATCAAGCATCGACGCGACTCGCCGAACAGTGCTGAGAGAGCAAGTCTCCAGCCGATCCGAGACTTCTGCCAATTCCTCACGCATGGAGCTTCCTCCTAAACCATGTGCAAATCGAACGATGCACAGGTGAAATTGTTATTGTGTATTCGAATCCTATCACGGGTTTTTCCGGATTGTCACCGAATACACAAATTAAAAAATTCACCAATGCACTTGCAATTTCATATGCACATCGTTTTATGATGGGCCGTCGGTTAGCCCGGCGCATTAGCAAGAATCTGTCGGGCTTTTTAATCGCCAATCGGCGCATCGAAGGCGTAGGCCCCAGGTATGAGCCCCTTATTTCCAATTACAATTCAAAGGATCAGCCATGAAATTCCATTTCCATCACATGAACCTCTGCTCTGAAAACGTCGGTCGCCTCTCTTCGTTTTACCGCTCCATTTTTGACCTCGACCGTATCGAGGACGAGGAGCACGTGCGCTGCAACACCGACACAGCGCATGGCTATAGCGCGGAAGTAGATTTCGTAACTGACGGAGCGGTTGAGTTTCACTTGGCGACCAAGGACATTGACCTCAGCTTCCGTATGAACCAAGCCATCAATCCTCTGCACAGCGGCCACTTTTGCTTCCGCACAGATGACATCGAGGGCTTCAAGAAGCGCCTCGAGGAGCTGAAAATTCCATATGCGGATTACGGGGTTTGGGCCATGGCAAACTGGTATCAGATCTTCTTGCAAGATCCGGATGGCAATATCATCGAAGTGCACCAGCCAATAGCTAAGTAACACCTCAGCGCTCAAGCACTAAAGGCCCGCCATGCCCATTTCTTCGGAGGAATCGGGGCATGGCGGGCTTTGCTGTTGAATGTATTCGAGCTTCATGGCGTAAGGACGCTGCATGAAGATGCCCCAATTACTGCGGGGATCGATCAACTCAATCTGATATTGACCTTCAACATTCACGGCGACCGAGAAAGCGGGAATGGCATGAAACGGTTCGACCTGGTTACTTGAGCTTTCCTGCTTCACCCAACTCGATCAGCGTATCAATCAAACACCTCACCTTCGGTCTCAGATGCGCGGTCTTTGGCCACAGTGCATAGACGGTCAATGGCTCGGGTTCGAGCGCTTCGAGTACGCTGATCAACGCGCCTGTCTCAAGATGTTTGCTAACGACACATAGCGGCATTTGGCACAATCCTAGCCCAGCCATAGCAACGTCGATCATAGCCTGGCCGTCACCAATCTGATGGGTGGCTGGTGGTACGAAGCGTTTAACATCACCGTCTATCATCACTCGCCATCCCAGCGGCTGCCCCCGCCTATGGGTGACAATACAGGCATGATCGTTCACATCCGAGAGGGTCTGCGGCGTACCTCTGGCGCTCAAGTAAGTTGGCGCCGCACAAATGATCAGACGCTGCGAAGTCAGTGGGCGCGCAATCAGCCCCTGGTGATTGCCCGGGTCACCAAAACGAATCACGAGGTCAACGCCCTCTTCCACCGGATCAATCAGATGATCAGTGAACGTGAGCGTATAGGACAATCCTGGGAAGCGCTGACCTATATCCATCATTACCGGCAATATCAAATGTCGCCCCAGCGCGACAGGCATGTCGACCCGCAATTGTCCTGACGGCTCGTGCGCTTTGGACGTCAGGCAATTTTCCACGTCCCGGATTTCATCTAACGCTCCGCTGCACGCCGCCAGATAAGCCTCACCATCCGCGGTCAGCGATAATTTGCGAGTAGTTCGGTGAAAGAGCATGACCCCCAACCGTTGCTCCAAGCGAGCGATAGCTTTCCCTACTGCGGACTTGGAAACATCCAGGCGTTCAGCCGCTTCGGTAAAACTCACGGAGCGAGCGGTTGTAACGAAAGTGTGGATGCCGGCGAAATTATCACTTGATGACATGGGCGAAGCTCATTGAGGACTGAAAGGCGACAGTTTTGGGATCTAAAGCGTGTTTATCGGAAACTCGGTCTACTTTAGCATTGCCCGCCTTTCGTACCTATCCCCTCAGTTTCTAATTTGTTGAGCCCATGAAATTTATAAAAGATCGCCCAATTTCACTCGCTGTGGCGCTAACTGCCGTTGCCATCGGTTACCACCTTCTCGATATTCATACCGAAAACAAGGCCATGGCAAACGAAACCGTTGGTGTGTTGCGTCCGGAGGTGGACATCGCGTCCCCTGTTTTCGCGCATATCAACGAGTACCAAACCTATTCGGGCAAACTTGAGGCTATCGATATCGTCAACGTGCGCCCTCTCGTATCAGGTAGCATCACCGGTGTTCATTTTAAAGATGGCGCTCATGTGAGGCGCGGTGATCCACTTTTCACCATCGACACCCGCTTGTACCAGGCTGCAGTAGACCAGGCCAAGGCTGACGTCGCTGGCGCTAGCGCACGAAATTCCTACGCTCAAATAGATGCGGCACGCGCCAAACGCTTGCTGATTCAGAACGCGATTGCCAAACGGGATCTGGACGCAGCACTGCAACTGGAGAAGACCACCTTTGCAGAGCTCAAGGCCGCCGAGGCCCGCCTAATGACCGCAAATGTGAATCTGGACTACTGCCATGTCGTCGCACCTGTGAGTGGCAAGGTTTCTCGCGCAGAATTAACTCTTGGCAATGTGGTGACCGCGGGCGCCAACTCTCCTGTGCTTACGCGTGTCGTCTCGATCTCCCCGATCTACGCGGCGTTTGAAGTTGACGAGCAAACCTACGTCCGTTTTCTTGGGCAACCTCACGATCAGCCGGTGAACGTGGCACTGGGACTTGCCAACGAAAACGTGTTCGGACGTCAAGGTGTGGTGGACTCGATTGACAACCAACTCAATGGTAAATCGGGCACGATCCGGGTGCGGGCTCGCTTCGACAATGCCAATGGTTTGCTGGTGCCGGGCATGTATGCCCACGTGAAGGTAAGTGCGGGTCAACAGCGTCAAGCTCTGTTGATCAACGAGGCCGCAGTCGGCACCGATCAGGATCGAAAATTCGTCATGGTCGTCGACATTGGAGGGCGCGTGCATTACCGCGAGGTCAAGCTGGGCGACCTCTACGATGGAATGCGTATCGTCGACAGCGGGCTTCAGGCTCAGGATCGAATTATCGTCAACGGGATGCAGCGTGTGCGTGCCGACGATGAGGTCATCCCGCGCGAAGTCGCTATGGATACCCGGCCCGGCATCTTGGCCGCGAAGCATTAAATAACCTAGCTCTCTAACTCTAATTCGCCTCCCGATGCGCCATTCCAGCGCGTCGCCGCTCCCCTATTGCCGAAGAAAAACCATCGATGAAGTTCTCCCGTTTTTTCATTGATCGCCCCATCTTCGCGGCCGTATTGTCGGTCGTGATTCTGCTGATGGGCATCATTGCTGCGTTCAAGTTGCCAATTGCCGAGTACCCCGAAGTGGTGCCTCCGCAAGTACTCGTCCATGCCGAGTTTCCTGGCGCCAACCCCAAGGTAATCGCAGAGACTGTTGCTGCTCCCCTTGAGGAAAAAATCAACGGCGTTGAAAAAATGCTGTACATGCAGTCGCAGGCAAACAGCGACGGACAGATGACGACCACCGTCACTTTTCAGTTGGGCATGGATCCCAACCTCGCCCAACAGTTAGTGCAGAACCGTGTCTCCCAAGCATTGCCAAGGTTGCCCGAGGCGGTGCAGAAGCTCGGCCGCATCGCACAGCTTGTTGTGGAGATGCGTCAAGCGGTGTTGGCCGAGAAATGGGATACCATCAGCGCCATGCTGGAAGAAACACTTAACGGCGGGCTGGGCACGCTGCCAGAGTACACGCGTGGTGAGATATTGATCGTCCGGAAAGAATTGGAGAACCGCTGGATTGTGTCCAATCTTACGAACGCTCTGCAGACCGGCAAGCTGGAAGGCGAGCTGGGCGTGACGATTTTCGAGCGGAGTGGCAAGCGCCTCACGCACATTACCGCACC
>LNAP01002208.1_pt1 | contig 19740 bp, 16 predicted proteins | sample 602601 | NCBI WGS metagenome assembly LNAP01 (sample SAMN02440304, study PRJNA202911) | soil metagenome | biome: Subtropical and temperate rainforests or woodlands; isolation source: soil samples (1 kg each in a 20% v/v slurry with milli Q water) were... ...
TCCTTCGTCACAAAGCCCCTCCACCGCTATATAGGAGCTCGAAACGACCGATGAATCCCACCCATATGACAACTTTCTTGGAATCGATCGTCTAGTAAGGCGAGCTCAGCCCAACTTGGCCTCCGGCATCACACCGCCGAGCGCGAGCGTCAGTTCGGCCGCGACCTCGCGCACGGTCTGGCCGAGTGCGGTCAACCGGTTGTTGGTCAGACGACCGGTCATGCCTGAAACCGAAATCGCCGCCAAAGGTTCGCTGCAGGCGTTGTAGACCACGGCGGCGATGCAGCGCAGCCCCATGCAGGCTTCCTCATCGTCGATGGCGTAGCCCTGCCGCCGAACCCGCTCGAGTTCTTTGAACAAGTCACTCGGCCGCACGATCGACTTTTCCGTCAGCCGCGGCATGCCGTGATGGCGGATGATCGCGCTCACGTCGTCATCGGAATAGGTCGCCAGCACCGCCTTGCCGACCCCGGACGCCACCATCGCGACGCGGCCGCCGACCTTGGTCAGCGAACGCATGATCTCGCGGCTTTCCATGCGGGTGAGCACGACGATGAATTCGTCGTCGACCACGGCGAGATTGGCGGTCTCGCGCGTGAGGTCGCGCAGCTTGCGCAAATACGGCACGGCCTGGGCTGTGAAATTGCGGCGGCGGGCGAAGGTTGCGCCCACCGTGAAGCTGCGGGCGCCGACATGCCATTTCAATTCGGTGCGATCGAACTGCACGAAGCGCCGGCTTTCCAGCGTCGCCAGCAGGCGATGCACGGTCGAGGTCGACAGTCCAGTGCGGATGGCGAGATCGCTCAGGCGATAACCCTCATCGTCTTCGGCAAGGGTTTCGATGATCGAGAGCGCGCGATCGACGGACTGGACGCCGACATCGCGGGAATCGGCGTCACGGTCGACACTGGATTTCGGCTCGATGACCTTACGCCGAATCGCGTTTCTCTTCATCGCGACCTGCATTTCATCCTGACGTGTGAAGCCGTGTCGTTGCCCGGTCTCTCGAGATTCTGTTTTGGTTGCAATCGCTAGTTACAGACGCCGCTCCAGCTCTACGAAGCGGCGTCTGTCGTTCAAGTCCTACAGCAGCCCTGCCCCGCGGGCCCATTTGTACTTGGCGCCGAGCACCTCGACCGGCAGTTCGGTCGAGTAGGCATAGGCCGGGATGCCGTTCTGGTAGAGATATTCGGCGGCCTCCTCGACCTCGACGTCGCCGGCAAGCGAGGCAACAATCGGCTTCACAAAGCCCTTGGCCTCCATCTCCTTCTTCACCTCGACCATGTTGCGGGCGAACACCATCGGCGGCGTGACGATGGTGTGCCAGTAGCCGAGGATCAGCGCGTGGATGCGCTCATCCGACAGGCCGAGCTTGACGGTGTTGACGTAGGTGATCGGCGGCTCGCCACCGGTGATGTCGACCGGATTGCCGGCGGCGCCGAACGGCGGGATGAATTTTCGAAACGCCGCGTCGAGGTCCGGCGGCATCGCCATCAGCGACATACCGTTGTCGACCACCGAGTCCGACAGTAGCACGCCCGAACCGCCCGCGCCGGTGATGATCAGGATGTTCTCGCCCTTCGGCGTCGGCAGCACCGGCACGCCGCGCGCGAACTCGAGCAATTGGCGTAGCGAGCGGGCGCGGATCACGCCGGACTGCTTGAATACGTCCTCGTAGATCTTGTCGTTGCCGGCGAGCGCACCGGTATGGGAGCTTGCGGCCTTGGCGCCCGCCGAGGTGCGGCCGGCCTTGAGCACGATCACCGGCTTCTTCTTCGAAACCCGTTTTGCCGCTTCCGCGAAGGCGCGGCCGTCCTTCAGGTCCTCGCAATGCTGCGCGATCAGGTTGGTGTTGGGGTCCTGCTCGAAGAAGGCAAGCAGATCGTCCTCGTCGATATCGGACTTGTTGCCGAGGCCGACGATGGCGGAGACGCCCATCTTGGCCGAGCGCGAGAAGCCGATGATCGCCATGCCGATGCCGCCGGACTGCGACGACAGGGCCGCATGTCCCTTGACGTCATACGCCGTGCAGAACGTGGCGCAGAGATTGGCGGGCGTATAATAGAAGCCGTAGATGTTCGGCCCCATCAGGCGGACGTTGTACTTCTTGCCGATCTCGACGATTTCCGCCTGCAGTTCAGGCGCGCCGGCTTCGGCAAAGCCGGACGGAATCAACACCGCGCCGGGGATTTTCTTCTCACCGCATTCGACCAGCGCACCGGCGACGAACTTTGCAGGGATCGCGAACACCGCGGTGTCGATCACGCCCGGCACGTCCTTGACGCTCTTGTAGGCCTTGTAGCCGAGGATCTCGGCGGCCTTGGGATGGATCGGATAGATGTCGCCCTTGTAGCCGCCGTTGATGAGATTCTTCATCACGGAGTTGCCGATCTTGCCGTCTTCGGCGGAAGCGCCGATCACGGCAACCGCCTTCGGCTGCATGATGCGGTTCATCGCGGTGACGATTTCCTCGGTCGGGCGCGGCGCCGGGCGCGGCTTGTAGTCGAAGTCGACGACGATGCGCACGTCGGCGGCGATCGCGTCCTTCTTGGTGGCGAATACCGGGTTGAGATCGAGTTCGACGATTTCCTGGAAGTCGCTGACGAGCTGCGACACTTTGACAATGACGTCGGCCAGCGCCTCGCGGTTGACCGGATCGCCGCCGCGCACGCCCTTGAGCATGTCATGGGCCTGGATGCCGTCCAGCATCGACAGCGCGTCCTGCTTGGTCGCGGGCGCCAGGCGGAACGTGATGTCCTTGAGGACTTCGACCAGCACTCCGCCGAGGCCGAAGGCCACCAGCTTGCCGAACGAACCGTCCGTAATCGAACCAATGATGACCTCGGTGCCGCCGGCCAGCATCTGCTGGACCTGGATGCCCTCGATCTTGGCCTCCGCCTTGTACTTTTTGGCATTGGCCAGAATGGTCTCGTAATTCTTTTCGGCCTCAGTGGCGGTCTTCACCCCCACCACCACGCCGCCGGCTTCGGTCTTGTGCAGGATGTCCGGCGACACGATCTTCATGACCACCGGAAAGCCCATGTCGGCCGCGAGCTTCGCGGCTTCCGCGGCGGACCTGGCGACGCCCTCTTTCGGAACGGGAATGCCATAGGCATCGCAGACCAGTTTGCCTTCCGGCGCGGTCAGGCTGGTGCGTTTATCCGCTTTGACCGCATCCAGGATCTTGCGGACGGCATCTTTGGAATTCGACATTGGCTTCCTCCAGGCGTTATTGTATGGCATTTGGTATGCCAGCGATGACATTGTCAAGACAGGCCGTTAAAAGGAAACGCTGAAAACATTGGCAACTTGACATTCTGGTATTTGGTATGCCAAAAATCTGCAAGGAATTGTTCTGGTACAAGACGTCTCCCCATGGAGGAGATGAGTCGTGCCCGCAAGCAAACAACCTAAGGCGCCGCCTGTGATGGCTGAGGCAGAAATCGCGATCGTCCGGATTGCGCCGGAGACGAGCTTCAAGAACAAGGCCTATGAGGCCTTGAAGGAAGCCATTCTCAAGATGGACATCTATGCGACGCCCGAGCAGGTGATGCTCGACGAGCGCGCATTGTCCGAGCGTCTCGGCGTCAGCCGGACTCCCATTCGCGAGGCAATCGCGATGCTGGAGCAGGACGGTTTTGTGAAGACCGTGCCGCGCCGTGGCATCGTGGTCGTCCGCCGCACCAAGACCGAGATCGTCGACATGATCCGGGCCTGGGCCGCGCTCGAGAGCATGGCCGCGCGCCTGATCACCACCACCGCGCGCAAGAAGGACATCACGGCGCTGCGGGATTTCTTCAAGAATTTCGGCAAGGACCGCCTGCCGCAGGATCATGTCGAGGAATATTCCAAGGCCAACATCGCCTTTCACCAGGCGCTGATCTCGCTGTCGGAATCGCCGACGCTGGTCGACATGACGAACGACATCCTGCTGCATGTGCGCGGCTACCGGCAATTGACGATCGGACGGACCGACCGCACGGCGGTCTCGCTGCCCGAGCATCTGGCGATCATCGAGGCGCTCGAAGAACGCAACACCGAACTGGCTGAAAAGCGCGCGCGCGACCACACGCTCGGCCTTGCCGCCTATGTCGAGGCGCACGGTCAGGAGCTGTTCTAGCAAGCACTGTCTTGAACGGGGACGACTTTCAAACGAGGACGACGAACTCGTCCGAAGCAAGAAACGATCAGGGAGAAGCGGATGTCCGCAGTAGTACAGAGCATTGACGCCAACAAGGCCGAAGCGGAGCGCGAGCTGACCGACGGCTTCAACCTCATCATCGATGCGCTCAAGCTCAACGGCCTCACCACGATCTACGGCGTGCCCGGCATTCCGATCACGGATTTCGGCCGCATGGCGCAAGCCGCCGGCATCCGCGTCATCTCGTTCCGTCATGAGCAGAACGCCGGCAATGCGGCGTCGATCGCCGGCTTCCTGACCAGGAAGCCCGGCGTCTGCCTTACGGTTTCGGCGCCCGGTTTTCTCAACGGCCTCACCGCGCTCGCCCATGCCACCACCAACTGCTTCCCGATGATCCTGATCTCGGGCTCCTCCGAGCGCGAGATCGTCGACCTGCAACAGGGCGACTATGAGGAGATGGACCAGCTCGCGATTGCAAAACCGCTCTGCAAGGCGGCGTTCCGCGTGCTGCATGCCGCCGACATCGGCATCGGCCTGGCGCGCGCCATCCGCGCGGCGGTCTCGGGCCGTCCCGGCGGCGTCTATCTCGACCTGCCCGCCAAGCTGTTCGGCCAGGTAATCGACGCCGAGGCCGGAAAGAAGTCGCTGGTGAAGGTGATCGACGCAGCACCTGCGCAGATTCCGGCGCCGGATGCGGTCAAGCGCGCGCTCGATGTGCTCAAGAATGCAAAACGTCCGCTCATTATCCTCGGCAAAGGCGCCGCCTACGCGCAGGCCGATGATGCGATCCGCACCCTGGTCGAGAAGAGCGGCATTCCGTTCCTGCCGATGAGCATGGCCAAGGGACTTCTGCCGGACACCCATCCGCAATGCGCCGGCGCGGCCCGCTCGACGGTGCTCAAGGACTCCGACGTCGTGATGCTGATCGGCGCGCGCCTCAACTGGCTGCTGTCGCACGGCAAGGGCAAGACCTGGGGCGATCAGCCGAAGAAATTCATCCAGATCGACATCGAGCCGAAGGAGATGGATTCAAACGTCGAGATCGTCGCCCCCGTGGTCGGCGACATCGGCTCGTGCGTCGCAGCGCTGATCGAGGGCATGGGCGCGAAATGGGCGAGCGCGCCATCGGACTGGACCGGCGCGGTTGCGAAGAAGCGCGAAGAGAACGTCGCCAAGATGGCGCCGCGGCTGATGAACAACAACTCGCCGATGGATTACCACGGCGCGCTCGGCGTGCTGCGCACGATCATCAAGGAGCGCCCGGACGCCATCCTGGTCAACGAAGGCGCCAACACGCTCGATCTCGCCCGCGGCGTCATCGACATGTATCAGCCGCGCAAGCGCCTCGACGTCGGCACCTGGGGCGTCATGGGCATCGGCATGGGCTATGCGATTGCGGCCGCCATCGAGACCGGCAAGCCGGTGCTTGCGGTCGAAGGCGACTCGGCGTTTGGTTTTTCCGGCATGGAGGTCGAGACGATCTGCCGCTACAAGCTGCCGGTCTGCATCGTCATCTTCAACAATGACGGCATCTATCGCGGCACCGACGTCAACTCCGTCGGCTCGGACCCCGCGCCGACCGTATTCGTCAAGGGCTCGCGCTACGACAAGATGATGGAAGCCTTCGGCGGCGTCGGCGTCAACGCCACCTCGCCGGACGAACTGAAGCGCGCCGTGAATGCAGCGATGGACTCCGGCAAGCCCACGCTGATCAACGCGGTGATCGATCCCGCGGCCGGCTCGGAAAGCGGCCGCATCGGCAACCTCAACCCGCAAAGCGCGCTTCGCAAGAAATAGATCCGCCACACGGCGGGGTGACGATCCACCCCGGCTTTATTCCTTCCTGCTTCGTGCAGGAGCAGACACGATACGGAGCAACACGATGACAAAGGCGCTGAAGGGCGTTCGCATTCTCGATTTCACCCACGTCCAGTCGGGCCCGACCTGCACGCAATTGCTGGCATGGTTCGGCGCCGACGTGATCAAGGTCGAGCGCCCGGGCGTCGGCGATATCACGCGCGGCCAGCTGCAGGATATCCCGAATGTCGACAGCCTGTATTTCACCATGCTCAACCACAACAAGCGTTCGATCACGCTCGACACCAAGAACCCGAAGGGCAAGGAAGTCCTGACCGCGCTGATCAAGTCTTGCGACGTGCTGGTGGAGAATTTCGGCCCCGGCGTGCTCGACCGCATGGGTTTCCCCTGGGAGAAGATCCACGGCATCAATCCAAAGATGATTGTGGCCTCGATCAAGGGCTTTGGTCCGGGCCCCTACGAAGACTGCAAGGTGTATGAGAACGTAGCCCAATGCACCGGCGGCGCGGCATCGACCACCGGCTTTCGCGATGGACTGCCGCTGGTCACCGGCGCGCAGATCGGCGACAGCGGCACCGGATTGCATCTCGCGCTCGGCATCGTCACCGCGCTTTATCAGCGCACCATGACCGGCCAGGGACAAAGGGTCACCGCCGCGATGCAGGACGGCGTGCTCAATCTCGCCCGCGTCAAGTTGCGCGACCAGCAGCGTCTCGCCCATGGCCCGCTCAAGGAATACAGCCAGTTCGGCGAAGGCATTCCGTTCGGCGACGCGGTGCCGCGCGCCGGCAATGATTCCGGCGGCGGCCAGCCGGGCCGCATCCTCAAGTGCAAGGGCTGGGAGACCGATCCCAACGCCTACATCTATTTCATCACCCAGGCGCCGGTCTGGGAGAAGATTTGCGACGTGATCGGCGAGCCCGGCTGGAAGACCCATCCCGATTACGCAAAACCCCCTGCCCGGCTGTCGCGGTTGAACGAAATCTTCGCCCGCATCGAGATGTGGACGATGACCAAGACAAAATTCGAGGCGATGGAAATCCTCAACAAGGACGACATTCCCTGCGGTCCGATCCTGTCGATGAAGGAATTGATCGAGGATCAATCGCTGCGCGCCACCGGCACCGTGGTCGAAGTCGACCACCCCACCCGCGGCAAGTACTTCTCGGTCGGCAATCCGATCAAGCTGTCGGACAGCCCGAGCGAGGTGACGCGCTCACCATTGCTCGGCGAGCACACCGACGAGATCCTGCGCCAGGTGCTCGGCTTTACCGATCATCAGGTCGCCGAGATCCACGATTCCGGCGCGCTCGACCCGCCGCGAAAGCAGGCTGCGGAGTAACCGGCCTCCTTTCCCGGAAAGACCAATTTCCCCAAAAGTTCAGGAGGGCCGCCGGTTTGGCGGCCCTTTTGCCGTTCGGAAAGGCCGCTGGCTCCATTTATGCTGCGCTGCAAAATATGCATGCTGCCATGCAAACAAAAGCATTGTTTCTGGTATCTGGTATACATAATCTCCTCCCAGATGATGAGACGGCGCTGTGCCGCACTTGGGAAAGAAGACGATGTCCAAAACTGCCTCACTCGGATTTCCACCCTCCAACCCCCTGTTCGGGCGTTTGATGGCCACCATCGATCGGTTGCTGATGGCTTCGGCCCGCGTCTCGGCGCGCAACGGCGATCTGCCCTATTTCGGACTCTGAGGCGTAAAGCTCGACGCAGGCTGCGTTTTCGCGCCAAGCACTTTCAGGTTTCCTCCCAGACTAAAGGCCCCGGTTTTCCGGGGCCTCTTTTTTCGACCACGCTCTGAGCACGTCGGCCAAGGGCCAGCCTGCGACAAAACAGCCGGGGTCATGCTCCGCAGCCACTAATCAATTGCAGTCTGGCATATCGCATACCAAAATGCCCTAACGAAAGCTCCGGCCAAAACAGGAGACGATCAGGGAGATGATGGGTGCCATTGGCGCACCAAAGCGGTGTGGCTGGCGGTTTGACCGTTGTCGCACGCAGCCGTTCCTTCGACCCGAAATTCACAATTATCCGAAAGACGCGGATGCCGCGCCGAAAGGTCAGGCTTACAGTCAGCCTGTAGTTCCGATCTGCAATGCCTCGTGAGCGACCCTCTCGAGACGAACTGAAAAAGGACGCGAAGAGCCGAACGTTTGATCGGGACGAAAAGAGTTGATCGCGAAGCCGGCAAAGAACGGTGCGCTTAAATCAAAGGGGAGATACGCCAAATGAAGCATTCTGGTTTGCATGTCGCGTTAGCGTCGATCGTACTGTTCGGCGCCGGCAATATGGCGGCTTCCGCCGCCTGGGAGCCGGTTCGCCCGGTTGAATTCATCGTACCTGCCGGCACTGGCGGCGGCGCCGATCAGATGGCTCGCACCATCCAGGGCATCGTCACGAAGCACGGCCTGATGAAGCAGCCGATGGTCGTCATCAACAAATCCGGCGGCGCCGGCGGCGAAGGCTTCCTCGACGTGAAGTCGTCGGCCGGCAATCCCCACAAGATCATCATCACGCTGTCGAACCTGTTCACGACACCGCTGGCGACCGGAATTCCCTTCAGCTGGCGAGATCTCACGCCGGTCGCCATGCTGGCGCTCGACGAATTCGTGCTCTGGGTCAATGCCGAGAAGCCCTACAAAAGCGTCAAGGATTACGTCGATGCCGTGAAGCAGGCCTCTGCCGGCAGCATCAAGATGGGCGGCACCGGATCGAAACAGGAAGACCAGATCATCACCGTCGCCGTCGAGAAGGCCACCGGCGCGAAATTCACCTACATTCCCTACAAGGGCGGTGGCGAAGTCGCGGTTCAACTGGTCGGCAACCACATCGATTCGACGGTCAACAATCCGATCGAGGCGGTGGCGCAATGGCGTGGCGGCAAGCTGCGTCCGCTCTGCGTGTTCGACGGCCAGCAAATGACCTACGACGAACCGGTCGCGGACGGCAAAAGCTGGAAGGATATTCCAACCTGCAAATCGCAGGGCCTCGATATGGAATATCTGATGCTGCGCGGCGTCTTCATGTCGCCCAAAGCCACCAAGGACCAGGTCGAGTATTACATCGATCTGTTCAAGAAGGTGCGCGCCACGCCGGAGTGGCAGGACTTCATGAAGAGCGGCGCCTTCAACACGACCTTCCTGACCGGGGCCGACTACACCAAATGGGTCGAGGCGGAAGATAAACGTCATCAAGTCCTGATGAAGGAGGCCGGTTTCCTCGCTCCCGGAAACTGATCCAGCCCAATCGAGAACGCCGAGAGCCCGTGGCGCAGATGCGCTTGCGAACCCGAAGCTGTGATTCCGGATGGAGTTTCCATGACCACGAATAGCCCGGCCGCAGCCGGTCCGACGCACAAGGCCGTGGAGACCGGCGTCACGCTGCTGATCGCGCTGTTCGGCGCGGTCGTCATCTTCGGCAGCGTGAAGGCCGGTATCAACTGGGGGCCGGAGGGACCGCGGGCCGGATTCTTTCCCTTCTACATCGGAATCTTCATTATCGTTTCGAGTGCAATCAATCTCTGGAACGGGCTGCGTGAAGATGACAAGGGCCTGTTCGCGGAATGGGGACAGCTTCGCCAAGTCATGAGCGTCGTCGTACCCACGGCGATCTATGTCGGGGCGATGCCGTTTACCGGCCTCTATGTCGCCTCCATCATCTTCATCGGCTGGTTCATGCGATGGCTCGGCAAATACAACTGGCCGGTTGTCGCTGCCGTCGCGTTCGGCATGCCCATCGTCACCTACTTCATTTTCGAGCGCTGGTTTTTGGTCCCGCTTCCCAAAGGGCCGATCGAAGAATGGCTCGGCCTCTAGAATTTTCGCATCGTCAGCTCGCGGTCGCAGGACTTAACCAAGATGGAAGAACTCGCCAATCTTTTTCACGGCTTTGCGGTCGCGCTGCAACCCTTCAACATCATGGTGATGATCCTGGGCATCGTGCTCGGCGTCATCATCGGCGTGCTCCCTGGATTGGGCGGCGCCAACGGCGTCGCGATCCTGTTGCCGCTGACCTTCAGCATGCCGCCGACGTCAGCCATCATCATGCTGTCCTGCATCTATTGGGGCGCGCTGTTTGGCGGAGCCATCACGTCAATCCTGTTCAACATACCCGGCGAACCATGGTCGGTGGCGACAACGTTCGACGGCTATCCGATGGCCCAGAAGGGCAAGGCCGGCGAGGCCCTGACGGCCGCCTTCACCTCCTCCTTCGTCGGCGCGCTGTTCGCCGTCATTATGATCACGCTGGTCGCCCCGCTGGTCGCAAGCTTCGCGCTGCGATTTGGCCCGGCGGAAAAATTCGCCGTGTATTTTCTGGCGTTTTGCAGTTTCGTCGGCCTGAGCAAGGAGCCGCCGTTCAAGACCGTGGCGGCGATGATGATCGGCTTTGCGCTGGCGGCGGTGGGACTGGATTCCATCACCGGGCAGTTGCGGCTGACGTTCGGATCCACCGAATTGCTCAACGGTTTCGACTTCCTGATCGCCGTCATCGGCCTGTTCGGCATCGGCGAGATCCTCTTGACCATGGAAGAAGGCCTGAGCTTCCGCGGCGGCAACGCGAAGATCAATCTGCGTGTCGTCTTGCAAACCTGGAAGGAGATGCCCGCCTACTGGCTGACGTCGCTGCGCTCCTGCCTGATCGGCTGCTGGATGGGCATCACGCCGGCGGGCGCTACGCCCGCTTCATTCATGAGCTACGGCATCGCCAAGCGGGTTTCGAAGCACGGCAAAAACTTCGGCAAGGGAGAGATCGAAGGCGTGATCGCGCCGGAGACCGCGGCGCATGCCGCCGGTACCGCAGCCTTGTTGCCGATGCTATCGCTCGGCGTGCCCGGCTCGCCGACGGCTGCCGTTCTGCTCGGCGGCCTCCTGATCTGGGGCCTGCAGCCCGGCCCGATGCTGTTCGTCGAGCAGAAGGAGTTCGTCTGGGGACTGATCGCATCGATGTATCTCGGCAATCTGGTCGGCCTCGTCGTCGTGCTGACCTGCGTTCCGATCTTCGCGGCCATCCTGCGCGTGCCCTTCAGCATCATCGCGCCGCTCATTCTGGTGCTCTGCGCGATCGGCGCCTATTCGGTACACAGCTCAACCTTCGACGTGATGCTGATGCTGGTATTCGGGGTGGTCGGCTATCTCCTGAAGAAGTGCAACTACCCCCTCGCCCCGCTGGTGCTGGCCATCGTGCTCGGCGACAAGGCCGAGGAGGCGTTCCGGCAATCGTTGCTGGGATCCCAGGGCTCGCTCGGCGTGTTCTTCTCGAATTCCCTCGTCGGCACGATCATGGTGCTTGGATTGATTGCCCTGTTCTGGTCCGCGATCCAGGAAGGCTATACCCGCCTGCGAACAGCCGCCGCCCTGAGGCGGCCGGAACGGCATTCCCACTGAGCTTCCGACGTTTTTGATGCTTGCCGCTGCGTCCCACCAGGGGCGCGGCGGCTAAACTCTTCTCCACAAGCGTTTCACGAGATGACCAACGATACTGCGGCAGGTTGTCAAAATTTCTCTTGTCTACTGGCATATCATATACCAAACTAATTCCCAGAGCTGTCGAGGTTTTGATAGAGCAGCGCTTGGAGGGAAGATGACGGACACGGTTCACGGAGCGGCTCCTGCAACGGCCCGCGTCAGCGATACCTATCGCTGGACGCAACTGGCCATCGGCGTCGCCGCGATGGTGATGATCGCCAATTATCAATACGGCTGGACATTCTTCGTCCCCGACATCCAGAAGAAATTCGGATGGGATCGCGCCTCGATCCAGTGGGCGTTCACGCTATTCGTGCTGTTCGAGACCTGGCTGGTGCCGATCGAAGGCTGGTTCGTCGACAAATATGGCCCGCGCATCGTCGTTCTGATCGGCGGTATTCTCTGCGCCATCGGATGGGCGATCAACGCGCAGGCGACCTCGCTCAACGGTTATTACCTTGGAATGATCGTCGCGGGCATCGGCGCCGGAGCCGTCTATGGTACCTGCCTCGGCAATGCGCTGAAATGGTTTCCCGACAAGCGCGGCCTCGCCGCCGGCATCACCGCTGCCGGGTTTGGCGCGGGCTCAGCGCTGACGGTCGCGCCGATCCAGGCGATGATCAAGGATTCCGGCTTCCAGACCACCTTCCTGTATTTCGGTCTCGGCCAAGGCATCATCATTGTGATCCTCGCCTTCTTCCTGTTCTCGCCGAAGCCTGGACAGGTACCTGCCGTGACCCAGAACGCCAATGTCATTCAGACACGGCGGAACTACGCGCCGACGGAAGTGATCCGTCATCCGATCTTCTGGCTGATGTACTTCATGTTCGTGATCGTCGGCGCCGGCGGATTGATGGTCACCGCCAACCTGAAACCGATCGCGGTCGACTGGAAGGTCGATAGCGTGCCGGTCACGTTGATGGCGGTGACGATGACCGCAGTGACGTTCGCTGCGACGATCGACCGTGTCCTCAATGGTCTGACGCGGCCCTTCTTCGGCTGGATCTCCGACATGATCGGCCGCGAGAACACCATGTTCATTGCGTTTGGCATGGAAGGCGTCGGCATCTGGGCACTGTACATGTTCGGCCACGATCCGATCTGGTTCGTGCTGCTGTCGGGCTTCGTGTTCTTTGCGTGGGGCGAGATCTATTCGCTGTTCCCGTCGACGTGCACCGACACGTTCGGCTCGAAATTCGCGACCACCAATGCCGGCCTGCTCTACACGGCCAAAGGCACGGCAGCGTTGCTGGTGCCGATCGCGAACTACATGCAGCAGTCGTCCGGAAGCTGGGACAACGTCTTCATCATCGCTGCCGGCGCCAACATCCTGGCGTCGCTACTTGCGATCGCCGTTCTCAAGCCGTGGCGCAAAACCGTGGTGGAGAAAGCGCTCGCGACCGCCTGACACGCGTCGGCCGGTTCGGATCAAGCGCTCGGCCTTCGGCCGGGCGCTTTTTCTTTGCGCCAACCGGGTTCTATGCGCTGGGGGCCGTCTTCAACGAACTGTTATATTTTTGCTGCGCCGCAACCTAAGATGCGGCTTGCATTCTGGAATATAATATACCAGCATCCTCAAAATTCGTGCGACGATAAGTCTCAACCATGTGACACCAAGTCACAACCGAAAGCACGTTTGGAGGATTCATGGTTTCCAGCACAAGCACCGCCGCAGTTCCTTCCAGCAATTTCCGTTGGCTTCAACTGCTCATGGGCATCGTCTGCATGGCGATGATTGCCAACCTCCAATATGGCTGGACGCTGTTCGTCGATCCCATCGATGCGAAAAACCATTGGGGCCGTGCATCGATCCAGCTGGCTTTCACGATTTTCGTGGTGACGGAGACCTGGCTGGTCCCGGTCGAAGCCTGGTTCGTCGACAAATACGGACCAAGCCTCGTCGTCATGTTCGGCGGCGTGATGATCGCGATCTCCTGGGCCCTGAACTCCTTCGCCGAGTCGCTGACGATGCTCTACGCCGCCGCCATTGTCGGCGGCATCGGCGCCGGCGCGGTCTACGGCACCTGCGTCGGCAATGCGCTGAAATGGTTTCCGGACCACCGCGGCCTCGCTGCCGGCGCGACCGCCGCCGGCTTCGGCGCGGGAGCTGCGATCACCGTAGTGCCGATCGCCAGCATGATCGCCTCGAGCGGATACCAGAGCGCGTTCCTCGATTTCGGCATCGGACAAGGGCTGATCGTTTTCATCCTCGCCTTCTTCATTCGTCCGCCGTCGGTGGCGATCCCTGTGAGAAGAAAACAGCTCAACCTGCCGCAAACCAAGGTCGACTTCACGCCGCCCCAGGTGCTGCGCAGCCCGATCTTCTGGTTGATGTACGCCGTGTTCGTGATGGTGGCCGCCGGCGGCCTGATGACTGCGGCGCAGATCGCGCCGATCGCGCATGACTTCAAGATCGCCAACTCGCCCGTAAGCCTCGCCGGATTCCAGATGGCCGCGCTGACCTTTGCGATCTCCCTCGACCGCATCTTCGACGGCTTCGGCCGTCCGCTGTTTGGATGGGTCTCCGACAATATCGGCCGCGAACACACCATGTTCATCGCTTTCGGGACCGCGGCTCTCATGCTGCTGACGCTATCGACCTACGGTCACATCCCGATCGTCTTCGTGCTGGCGACGGCGGTTTACTTCGGCGTGTTCGGCGAGATCTACAGCCTGTTTCCGGCCACCAGCGGCGATACGTTCGGCGCGAAATACGCCACCACCAACAACGGCATGTTGTACACGGCCAAGGGGACGGCCGCGCTGCTCGTCCCGCTCGCGAGCATCGTGGCCGCCAGATACGGCTGGCAGGCAGTGTTCGTGATCGCGGTTGCGCTCAACGCCACCGCGGCGCTGATAGCCCTGTTCCTGATCAAGCCGATCAGGCGCGCATTCATCCTGGGCAACGAAGCGGCGGCCCAGGAAGCGGCGGCGACGAGCGCCAAGACCGCCTGACCGGTCTCCCGCCATCCACGCAACGAGGCGCGCTCCGGCGCGCTTCTTTTTTACGTGCAAAACTGGAATACAAAATGCCAATCCCATCGGCAGCCAGAATGCCTTTGGGCTGGATGTGGCGACCGGGCTTCTAAACGTCAGTATTACTGCCTCTTATTGGGATTCGCGCGCGAACTATTGATGTTGACAATTGGCATTATGTATACCAATCTTGCTTGGTCATCTATCCAGAGGAGGTTGCGATGCAAGTCGGAGACATCCTGCGCAAGAAGACCGCCCGCGTTGCGACGGTTCGAATGAATGAAACGGTCGCCATTGCCGCGCAGTTGATGCGCGCCAGCAACATCAGCGCGCTCGTGGTGAAAGACGTGGTTCGCACCGAAGGCAATACGGCGGTGGGCATGTTCACCGAGCGCGACGTGGTGCGCGCGATCGCCGAACACGGCGCCGCCGGCGTCAATCTGAAGGTCTCGCAACTGATTTCGGTACAGCAATTGGTCTCCTGCAGCCCGACCGACAACATCGAGCATGTTCGCCGTCTCATGAACCGGCACCACATCCGCCACATGCCGGTGATCGACAATTACAGCCTGATCGGCGTCGTCAGCATCCGCGATATCTCGACCGCGTTCGATGACGAGGCCAACGCCGCAGCACCTACCGTGGCAGCCTGATCGACACATAACCTTTCAACCCCGTATCGCTCCGGCTGAGATGCCGCTCACCGCCGGCAGGCGATCTGCGTCCAAATTTCACTCCGCGTCGAGAGATCACATGAAAATCTGCATCTACGGTGCCGGCGCGATCGGCGGATATCTCGGTGTGCAACTGGCGCGCGCGGGCGCCGATGTCAGCCTCGTGGCGCGCGGCGCGCATCTCGCCGCGATGCGCGCCAACGGCCTCAAATTGCTGATCGGCGACGAGGAGCACGTGGTGCGGCCGCGCTGCACCGACAATGCCGCCGAGCTCGGCCCGCAGGATTTCGTGATCATCTGCCTGAAGGCCCATTCCATCACCGGCGTGATCGAACAGATGCAGCCGCTGCTCGGGCCGCAAACGCGCATCGTCACTGCCGTCAATGGCATCCCCTATTGGTATTTCTACAAGCATGGCGGCCGCTACGAAGGGGCGACGCTGGAGAGCATCGATCCCGGCGCACGGCAATGGCGCGAGCTTACCCCGCAGCGCGCCATCGGATGCATCGTCTATCCCGCGACCGAGATCGAGGCGCCCGGCGTGATCCGCCACGTCTATGGCGACCGCTTCCCGCTCGGCGAACCCTCCGGCGAGGCCAGCGCCGACGTCGAACGGCTTTCTGCCTTGTTCGTCGAGGCCGGCATGCAGGCGCCGGTCCTCGATCGCATCCGCGACGAGATCTGGCTCAAGCTATGGGGCAATGTCTGCCTCAATCCGATCAGCGCGCTGACGCACGCCACCCTCGACGTGATCTGCTCCGATCCGGCAACGCGCGCGCTGTCGAAGGCGATCATGCTGGAGACCCAGGCGATCGCCGAAACATTTGGGGTCAAATTCCGCGTCGATGTCGAGCGTCGCATCGAAGGCGCGCGCAAGGTCGGCGCCCACAAGACCTCGATGCTGCAGGATCTCGAACGCGCCCGTCCGATGGAGATCGATCCGCTGGTGACGGTGGTCCAGGAGATGGGCCGGCTGACGCAGACCCCGACGCCGGCGCTGGATACGGTGCTCGGACTGGTGGCGCAACGCGCGAAGATCGCCGGCCTGTACGAGGGAAATGTCCACCTGACCGAAACGAAAGCCCACGCCTTTGCATGATCGCGTCATCCGCATGACCAATTGGATTCGTTTCCGCCACCAGGGCGAAACCGGCTTCGGCACGCTCACGCCGTCCGGCATCGCCGTGCATCACGGCGAGATGTTCGGCGTCGCGAAGCCGACCGGACAGCATCTGGGCTTAAGGGATGTCGAACTGCTGGCCCCGACAGCGCCAGGCAAGATCATCGCGCTCTGGAACAATTTTCACGCGCTGGCCGCCAAGCTGAACATGCCCGAGCCCGCCGAGCCGCTGTATCTTCTCAAAGCACCCACCAGCGTCACGGCACCGGGCGCGGTGATCAAGCGTCCCAGCTCTTACGGCGGCAAGATCACCTACGAGGGCGAACTCGGCATCGTGATCGGCAAGACCTGCAGCGAGGTATCCGCTGACGAGGCCGATGCATTCATCTTCGGCTATACCTGCGTCAACGACATCACCGCCAACGACATTCTCAACCGCGATCCGACCTTTCCGCAATGGGCGCGGGCCAAGGGCTTTGACGGCTCCGGGCCTTTCGGTCCCGTGATCGCCTCCGGCATAGATCCCGCGAAGCTCGTGGTGCGCACCATCCTCAACGGCAAGGAACGCCAGAACTATCCCGTCGCCGACATGATCTTCAGCGCGCAGCAACTCGTCAGCAAGATCTCGCACGACATGACGCTCTCGCCCGGCGACCTGATCTGTTGCGGCACATCGGTCGGTGTCGGCGTGATGAAACAGCCGGTCAATACGGTTACCGTGGCGATCGACGGCATCGGCGAGCTCACCAACGAGTTTTGTCAGTAGGCCGCGCTCCCGCCGGAATTATCCGTCCCGCGGAAACAAAAGCCCGCTTTTGCATGAATGCGTTGCCCTGACCTGCCCTGCCCCCGGTAGACATTTGCAGGGGGCGGCGGCATCCTGCCCCTCGAAATTTCAAAAAAAGCGCGGCCGTTCGCGCCGGGGAAACAGAGGGCAGCATGATCAAAACACGGTTCACCGAACTCGTCGGCGTCGAGCATCCGATCGTACAGGGCGGCATGCAATGGGTGGGACGCGCGGAGCTGGTCGCGGCCGTCGCCAACGCCGGCGCGCTCGGATTCATCACGGCGCTGACGCAACCGACGCCAGAGGACCTGACAAAGGAAATCGCGCGCTGCCGCGGCATGACCGACAAGCCGTTCGGCGTGAACCTGACCATTCTGCCCTCGATCAAGCCGCCGCCTTATGCGGAATACCGTCAGGCCATCATCGAGAGCGGCATCAAGATCGTCGAGACCGCCGGCAACAAGCCGCAGGAGCACGTCACCGAGTTCAAGAAGCACGGCATCAAGATCGTGCACAAATGCACCAGCGTCCGCCACGCGCTGTCGGCGGAACGCATGGGCGTCGACGCGATCTCGATCGACGGCTTTGAATGCGCCGGCCACCCCGGCGAGGACGATACGCCCGGCCTGATCCTGATTCCGGTCGCCGCCGACAAGGTGAAGATCCCGATGATTGCGTCGGGCGGCTTCGGCGACGGCCGCGGCCTGGTCGCGGCGCTGGCGCTGGGCGCTGAAGGCATCAACATGGGCACGCGCTTCATGTGCACAAAAGAAAGTCCGATCCATCAACTGGTAAAGGAGCGCATCGTCGCCAACGACGAGCGCGAGACCGAGCTGATCTTCCGCACCATGCGCAACACCTCGCGCGTCGCCAAAAACGCGATCTCGACCAAGGTGGTCGCGATGGAAAAGGAAGGCGCGACATTCGAGGACGTCCGCGAACTCGTGGCCGGTGCGCGCGGCAAGATGGTCTACGCCACCGGCGACGCCGACGAAGGCATCTGGTCCGCGGGCCAGGTGCAGGGATTGATCCACGATATCCCGAGCTGCGCCGAACTGGTATCGCGTATCATGCGCGACGCCGAGGCCATCATCCAGGGCCGGCTCGAAGGCATGATGTCGGGCGCGCAGCGCCAGGCCGCCGAATAGCGGCCTCGTGCGGCCAACAACAAGAAAGAGAACGATCGCATGAAAGCCTATGTCTACGGCGCCAACGGCGCCGAAATCAGCGATGTCGCCAAACCCTCGCCGAAAGGCACGCAGGTGCTGGTCAAGGTTCACGCCTGCGGCCTCAACCGCGCCGACCTCGCCATGACCAAGGGTCACGTGCACGGCGCGGCCGGCGGTGTCGGCACGGTGCTCGGCATGGAATGGGCGGGTGAAGTCGCCGAACTCGGGCCGGACGCCAAAGGCGTCAAGGTCGGCGACAAGATCATGGGCTCCGGCGGCGCTGCATTTGCCGAATACACGCTGGCCGATCACGGCCGGCTGTTCCGCGCGCCCTCGAACATGAATTTCGAGGACGCCGCCACCCTGCCCGTGGCGCTCTCCACCATGCACAATGCGGTCGTCACCAACGGCGCGCTACAGCCCGGCCAGACCGTGCTGATCCAGGGCGCGAGTTCCGGCGTCGGCCTGATGGCGATGCAGATCGCCAAGCTCAAGGGCGCCAAAATCGTGATCGGCTCCTCGACCGATGCGATGCGCCGCGGGCGCTTGAAGGAATTCGGCGCTGACCTCGCGGTGGATTCCAGCGATCCCGGCTGGGTCGACCAGGTGCTGCAGGCCACCGATGGCGAAGGCGTCGACCTGATCGTGGACCAGGTTTCAGGCCCGGTCGCCAACCAGAATCTGAAGGCCACCAAGGTAAAGGGCCGCATCGTCAATGTCGGCCGGCTCGGCGGCACCCACGGCGATTTCAATTTCGACCTGCACGCCGCGCGCCGCATCAGCTATATCGGCGTCACCTTCCGCACCCGCTCGATCGAGGAAATCCGCGAGATCTTCGACGACGTCCGCAAGGACATCTGGGGCGCCGTCGAGTCGCGCAAACTGCAACTGCCGATCGACAAGGTCTACAAATTCGACGACATCGGCAAGGCGTTCGAGCACATGGAAGCCAACAAGCACCTCGGCAAGATCGTGGTGACGCTGTAAGCCCCCGATCGTAGGGTGGGCAAAGGCGTTCTTACGCCGTGCCCACCATCTCGACGTCCATCTCCAGTGTTGCGTTGAATGGTGGGCACGCCCCGGACGCGCGTTCGCGCGACCGAAGCTTTGCCCACCCTACAGGCCGTCGGTCTGCCCAATTTCGGCCACGAGCTACCCTTCCTCCTGCCCGCCCTGTCGTATATGAGGGACAGGCATTTCGACCGGGGCATGGCATGGCGAATCGATTGACGACGGCGCAATCCACCGTGGCGATGCGGCGGTGGGGCGCTCCCGCCATGGCGGCGATGGCTGCACTGACGGCGCTGACCGCCACGGCGACAGCGAAACCGCCGCGCCCCGCGCAAGCCACCGAGGCTGTGGCACCGCGCGAGGCCGGCGAGCCGATCATGGCGATCGTGTCGATCAAGAGCCAGCAGGTCACCTTCTACGACGCCGACGGCTGGATTTTTCGCGCGCCGGTATCGACGGGCATCGCCGGACGCGAGACGCCGGCCGGTGTCTTCGCCATCCTGGAGAAGGACAAGGACCACCACTTGACCCTCTATGACGATGCCTGGATGCCGAACATGCAGCGCATCACCT
>LNAP01002210.1_pt1 | contig 19732 bp, 18 predicted proteins | sample 602601 | NCBI WGS metagenome assembly LNAP01 (sample SAMN02440304, study PRJNA202911) | soil metagenome | biome: Subtropical and temperate rainforests or woodlands; isolation source: soil samples (1 kg each in a 20% v/v slurry with milli Q water) were... ...
GCCGGCGGCTCCCGGCGGGGGCTGGGATCAGACCGCGCGCTCCATGCAGCAGGCGCTGGTCGCCGCGGGCATCGCGCGCAGCGTGCAGGTCGTCAACGTTCCCGGCGCGGGCGGCAGCGTCGGCATCGCGCAATTCGTCAACGGTGCCAAGGGCGACGGCAGCCAACTGATGGTCAACGGTTTCGTCATGGTGGGCGCGCTCGCCATGAACAAGTCGCCGGTGACGCTCGATCAGGTGACGCCGATCGCGCGCCTCACCGAGGAAATCCAGGTGATCGTGGTGCCCGCCAATTCGCCGATCAAGAACGCGCAGGATCTGGCCGCCGCGGTGAAGGCCGATATCGCCAAGGTCACTTTCGCCGGCGGCTCGGCCGGCGGTGTCGATCATGTGATGGCGGCCCTCTTCGCCGGCGCGGTCGGCGCCGACCCCAAGAAGATCAACTACATCCCGTTCTCCGGCGGCGGCGAGTCGCTGGCGGCGATCCTCGGCGGCAAAGTTACCGCGGGCATTTCAGGCTTGAGCGAATATGACGGGCAGATCAAGTCCGGCAAGCTGCGCGCGATCGGCGTGACCTCGGAGAAGCGCATCCCGGGCAGCGACATCCCGACGTTCAAGGAACAAGGCATCGACCTCGTGATCGCCAACTGGCGGTCGGTGGTGGCGCCTCCCGGCATCACGCCCGAGCAGAAGAAGACGCTGAGCGATGCGGTCGAGAAGATGGTGAAGTCGGACGCCTGGAAGGAAATCCTCAAGCAGAAGGGCTGGGAAGACGCCTATCTCGGCGGTGACGCCTTCGCCGACTTCCTGAAGAAGGAAACCGTGCGCGTCACCGACGTGCTGAAATCGGTCGGCCTGGTCAAATCATGACCCAAGATAACGCGTCTGGCGATCCCGCCCAGCCGCCGCGGCGCGTCGATCGCGCCGGCATCGTCATCGCGGCCTTGCTTGCAGTTCTTGCCGCGGTGCTAGTCTTCGACGCGCGCGGCCTGTCATCCACCACGATGTACGGGATGGGGCCGGAGGCGATGCCGGTCGTGGTCGCCTGTGGCATTGCGCTGCTCGCGATCGCCAATTTCGTCGACGCGTTGCGCGGCAATCTGCCGGTGCGCGAGAGCGCCGATCCCGTGCCCGTGGTTCTGATCCTCATCGGCCTTGCGCTGCTGATCGCCATCATCGGCTTCGGCGGCGGCTTCATCCTGGCGACCTCGGCGCTGTTCGTGACGACGTCGGCAGCCTTCGGCCGCCGGGCCATTCTCGTCGACAGCATCATCGCCCTCGTGATGTCGACCCTGATCTATCTCGCGTTCGACCGGCTGCTCACGCTCAGCCTTCCGACCGGCCCGCTGGAGCGACTGCTGTGATGGACACCTTTGCCGCGCTGGCCCACGGCATGGCGGTCGCCGTCCAGCCGATGAATCTGCTTTACGCGCTGATTGGTGTGTTCCTCGGCACAGCCGTGGGCGTGCTGCCCGGCATCGGCCCGGCGCTGACGGTCGCGCTGCTGTTGCCGGTGACCTACAAGCTCGACCCCGGCGGTTCGCTCATCATGTTCGCCGGCATCTATTATGGCGGCATGTATGGCGGCTCCACCACTGCGATCCTCATCAACACGCCCGGCGAGAGCGCCTCGATGGCGACCGCGCTCGAAGGCAACAAGATGGCCAAGGCCGGCCGCGGCGGGCCGGCGCTTGCGACCTCCGCGATCGGCTCCTTCGTCGCTGGCACCATCGCCACCATCGGGCTCGCCTTCCTCGCGCCGTGGCTGGTCGATTTCGCCGTGCGCTTTGGCCCCGAAGATTATTTCGCGCTGATGTGCGTCGCCTTCGTCACGGTGTCGGCGACCTTCGGCGATTCCCCGATCCGCGGCCTGACCAGCCTGTTTATCGGCCTGACGCTCGGTCTCGTCGGCATCGACAAGCTCACGGGACAGGCGCGGCTGGCGTTCGGCGTTCCTGAATTGCTCGACGGCGTCGAGGTGACGACGCTCGCGGTCGGCCTGTTCGCGGTGGGCGAGGCGCTCTATGTGGCATCGCGCCGCCACCACAGCGAGGAGAAGCTCGAGCCGGTGCGCGGTTCGCTGTGGATGACCAAGGAAGACTGGAAACGGTCGTGGAAGCCGTGGCTGCGCGGCACGATGTTCGGCTTCCCGATCGGCGCGCTGCCGGCGGGGGGCGCGGAGATCCCGACCTTCTTGTCTTATTCGTGCGAGAAACGGCTGACCAAGTACCCGGAAGAATTCGGCAAGGGGGCGATCGAAGGCGTCGCGGGGCCGGAAGCCGCCAACAACGCCTCCGCCGCCGGCACGCTGGTGCCGCTGTTGACGCTGGGACTGCCGACCTCGGCGACCGCCGCGATGATGCTGGCGGGCTTCCAGCAATACGGCCTCAACCCGGGACCGCTGCTGTTCGCCGAGCGGCCCGACCTCGTGTGGGGCCTGATCGCGAGCCTGTTCATCGCCAATTGCATGCTGCTGGTGCTCAATCTGCCGCTCGTTGGCCTGTGGGTGCGCCTGCTGGCAATCCCGCAGCCATGGCTCTATGCCGGCATCCTCGTGTTCGCGACCATGGGCACCATTGCCGCCAAGCCGTCCGTGGTCGAATTGTCGATGCTGGCCGGCTTCGGCGTGCTTGGCTTCCTGATGCGCCGGTTCGACTTTCCGATCGCGCCCGTCGTCGTCGGCCTGATCCTCGGCCCGATCGCCGAGAGCCAGTTGCGCAGAGCACTCGCCATCAGCCTCGGCGATCCCATGACGCTGCTTCAGAGCCCGATCTCCGCGACGCTGCTGGCGCTGGCACTGATCGCGCTGCTGGCGCCTTTCGTGCTGAAGGGGATGGGGCGCTTCAAAGCGAACGAGGACTAGCCGTCCCGACGCTTGCGTCGTCTAATGCTGCGTCCATCTTGGGGAAACGTCATGCCTTCGGAACTTCGCTCGCCCCGTCTCGCCGTCTTGATCGACGCCGACAATGCGTCGGCGAAAATCGCCGATGGATTGTTCGAGGAGATCGCCAAGATCGGCGAGGCCAGCGTTCGCCGCATCTACGGCGACTTCTCCAATGCAAGGTCGAAGGGCTGGGCCGACATCCTGTCGAAACACGCCATCATCCCGCAGCAGCAGTTCGCTTACACGACGGGAAAGAATGCATCCGACATAACCCTGGTCATTGACGCCATGGACCTGCTGCACAGTGGCCGCTTCGATGGCTTCTGCCTGGTGTCTTCCGACAGCGACTTCACCCGGCTTGCCGCCCGCATCCGGGAGCAGGGCGTCGATGTCTTCGGATTCGGCGAGCAGAAGACGCCGGAAAGCTTCCGGCAGGCCTGCCGGAGGTTCGTTTACACGGAGAACCTGCTTGCCGTCCCAGCGACCACCCAGGATACCGCCGCGAGATCGACATCGCTTCAACCGCCTGATGCGGCGACCCCCATCATCAAGAAAGTCATCACCCAGATGGAGAGCGAGGACGGCTGGGTCGCGCTCGGTGAAGTCGGACGGCAGCTCGCCAACCTCGCTTCCGATTTCGATCCGAGGACCTACGGCTTCCGCAAGCTGAGCGACCTCGTCCGAAAGACGAATTCGTTCGAGATCGATGAATCGAAGGGCCGGTCGATGCGCATTCGGGTCAAGCCGGCTGCCGCAGCACCGCCGAGGAGGCGGAACCCGCGCAGGCCTGCGAGGTCGGGGGCGACTGGCGGTTCGGCGCCTAAGGCCTAAGCAGAGACTGCCGTTACATTTGCGCTTGCTCGGTCTGGCGCGGAGCGTAACCATCGCATGGTCAAAACGCCACGCGAGGGTCCCGATGACCAGACTCACCCGCTTCGCCGTCGCCCCGCTGCATGCGATGACCCGACGCCTGGCCGATGTTGCCTCGGCGCGCCTCGCGCCGGATCTGGTCATCACTGGCGGGCGGGTGCTCTCGACTTATTCGGAGCGCATCCATGCGGACCGCGAGGTCTGGATTACCGGCGGCCGCATCGCTGCGGTGAAGCCGGCCGGAACGGCAAAGAAGGTCTGGAGTGATGTCGCGACTTACGACGCGGCAGGCGGCATCATCGCGCCGGGCCTGGTCGATCCGCACATCCACATCGAATCCTCGATGGTGACGGCCTGCGCCTATGCGGAGGCGGCACTGCTCAACGGAACCACGACGATCTTCTGCGACAGCCACGAGATCGGCAACGTCATGGACGTCGCCGGCGTCGAGGCGATGCTGGAGGACGCGCGCGAGGCGCCGCTTTCGATCTTTTTGACGGTGCCGAGCACCGTGCCGGCAACGTCGGCCGAATTGGAAACGGCCGGCGGCGATCTCACGCCGGACAAGATCGCCGGCCTGTTCGACCGCTGGCCCGAAGCCGTGGGGCTTGGCGAGAAGATGGATTTTGTCCCGGTCACGATGGGCGACGAGCGCAGCCACGCCATCCTCTCGGCTGCCTTGAAGCGCGGACGTCCCGTGTCCGGCCATGTTTACGGCCGCGACTTCGTCGCGGCCTATGCGGCCAGCGGCGTCACCGACACCCATGAGGCGATCGACCGTGACATCGCCGACGACCTGCTCGATGCCGGCGTCTGGGTGTTCCTGCGCGGGGGGCCGCCGACGACGCCCTGGCACTCGCTGCCGCAAGCGATCCGGACGATCACCGAGCTTGGCGCCTCGCACAAGCGTACCGCGGTGTGCACCGATGACCGCGATGCCGACGATCTGCTGTTGTTCGGCCTCGACTGGGTGGTGAGAGAAGCCGTGAAGGCGGGCATGTCGCCCGAGCAGGCCTGGTCGATGGGCTCGCTGCACGGCGCCACGCGCTTCGGCATGGATGGCGATATCGGCGGACTCGGCGGCGGCCGCCGCGCCGATCTCGTGCTGATGGACGATCAGCTCAAGCCGCAATGCACCTGGTATGGCGGCGAACTCGTGGTCGAGCACGGCAAGATCACGCCGCGTCTCGATCAGGCGCTGTCGCAGCGCTATCAATATCCCAAGGCGGCCTATGCGACGGTGAAGCTACCGGAGGCGATGATGCTGACGCCGGAGCTGCCGGCAAAGGCCTGCACCGTCAACGCGATCAAGACCGCACTCCCGGGCATCACGCTGATCCATGAGAAGGTCGGGATCGAGGCCGCCAAGGATTGGCCGTCTTTGTTCGCGCGCTACGGCCTCTGCTTCGTTACGGTCGTCGAGCGCCACGGCAAATCCGCCGGCAATGTTGCCCATGGCCTGCTCAAGGACTTTGGCCTGAAGCGCGGCGCGGTCGCCTCCAGCGTCGGACACGACAGCCACAACATCATCGTCGCCGGCACCAACGAGGCCGATATGCAAGTCGCGGTCGCCGCCATCAAGGACCAGCAGGGCGGCGTCTGCGTCGTCGCCGACGGCAAGGTGAGGGCGCTGGTTCCGCTGCCGATCGCGGGTCTGCTCTCCGACAAGCGCGTCACGGAGGTCGCCGAAGAAGTGAGGGCGCTGAAGAAGGAATGGGCGGAGGCCGGCTGCACCATCCCCTACATGGGCTTCAATTTGATTCCGCTATCGGTCATTCCGGAAATTCGCATCACCGACAAAGGCCTCGTGCTGGTGCCGCAGATGGAGCTGGCGCCGCTGTTCGAGTGAAGCGCTTTCACGCATTTCGTCATCTAACCGATTGAGGCTGCCGCAATTTTTCTGCGGCTGCCGCATCGTGGAAAATAAAATCGATCTCGTTGAGATCGCATCTTGCACGCCCGATGATCCCGCTCGCTGACGCAACTTGAGCGAGGTCCGATATGGCGAAGATGCGAGCTATCGATGCTGCCGTGCGAATTCTGGAGAAGGAAGGCATCTCCACCGCCTTCGGGGTTCCCGGGGCCGCGATCAATCCGCTTTACTCGGCGCTGAAGAAACGCGGCTCGATCCGCCACATTCTGGCGCGGCATGTCGAGGGCGCCTCGCACATGGCCGAGGGCTATACGCGCGCCAAGGCCGGCAATATCGGCGTTTGCATCGGGACCTCGGGGCCGGCGGGCACCGACATGATCACCGGGCTTTATTCCGCGATCGCCGATTCCATTCCGATCCTCTGCATCACCGGGCAGGCGCCGCGGGCGCGGCTCTACAAGGAAGATTTTCAGGCCGTCGACATCGAGTCGATCGCAAAGCCCGTGACGAAATGGGCCGTCACCGTGCGCGAGCCGGCGCTGGTGCCGCGCGTGTTCAGCCAGGCTTTTCACGTCATGCGCTCGGGCCGGCCGGGGCCGGTGCTGATCGACATGCCGCTCGACGTGCAGCTCGCCGAGATCGAGTTCGACGATGAGACCTATGAGCCGCTGCCCGTCTACAAGCCGGCCGCGACGCGCAGGCAGGTCGAGAAGGCGCTGGAGATGCTCAACGCCGCCGAACGGCCGCTGATCGTCGCGGGCGGCGGCATCATCAACGCCGACGCTTCGGATCTGCTGGTCGAATTCGCCGAGATCGCCAACGTGCCCGTGGTGCCTACGCTGATGGGGTGGGGCGCGATCCCCGACGATCACGTGCTGATGGCCGGCATGGTCGGCCTTCAGACCAGCCACCGCTATGGCAATGCCACCATGCTCGAATCCGACTTCGTGCTCGGCATCGGCAACCGTTGGGCCAACCGCCACACCGGCTCGGTCGAGACCTACACCAAGGGCCGCACCTTCGTGCATGTCGACATCGAGCCGACCCAGATCGGGCGCGTGTTCAATCCCGATCTCGGCATTGTCTCGGACGCGAAGGCCGCGCTCGAGCTGTTCGTCACCGTCGCCAGGGAGTGGCGTCGGTCAGGCAGGCTCCGCGAGCGCCAGGCGTGGCCGGCGTCATGCCGCGATCGCAAGAAGACGATGCTGCGCAAGAGCCATTTCGACAACGTCCCGATCAAGCCGCAGCGCGTCTACGAGGAAATGAGCAAGGCCTTTGGTCGCGACACCTGCTACGTCACCGTGATCGGCCTGTCGCAGATCGCCGGCGCGCAGTTCCTGGGCGTCTATCGCCCACGCAACTGGATCAATGCGGGGCAGGCGGGTCCGCTGGGCTGGACCTTACCGGCGGCGCTTGGCGTGCGTGCGGCGTGCCCGGATCGTGACATCGTCGCGCTCTCCGGGGACTACGACTTCCAGTTCCTGATCGAGGAGCTCGCGGTCGGGGCGCAGTTCAACCTGCCCTACATCCACGTCGTCGTGAACAATTCCTATCTCGGCCTGATCCGCCAGGCCCAGCGCGGTTTCGAGATGGACTACCACGTCCAACTCTCCTTCGAGAACATCAACGCGCCCGAGCTTGGCGGCTACGGTGTCGATCACGTCGCGGTCGCCGAAGGCCTCGGCTGCAAGGCGATCCGCGTCACCGATGCGAAGGACGCACAGGCCGCGTTCGCGACCGCGCGCCAGCTGATGGCCAAGCACCGCGTGCCCGTGGTGGTCGAGTTCATCCTCGAACGCGTCACCAACATCGCGATGGGCACCGAGATCGACAACATCGTCGAGTTCGAGGAGGTGCTGGATCTGCCACTCGACGAGGTCGGCACCACCCGCGTGCTGCAGCCGGCCGAATAGGGGAGAAGCATCATGCTGAAATTCGCCGCCAACCTCACCATGCTCTTCAACGAGATGCCGTTCCTCGACCGTTTCTCAGCGGCGAAGGCAGCAGGCTTCTCCGGGGTCGAATATCTCTTCCCCTATGATTTCGACAAGGCGCAGCTGCGCGAGAAGCTCGAGGCTCACGGGCTGACGCAGGTGCTGCACAATCTGCCAGCCGGCAACTGGGCGGCGGGCGAGCGCGGCATCGCGATCCTGCCCGATCGCACCGCCGAATTCCGCGACGGCGTGTTCCGCGCCATCGAATATGCCAGGGCGATTGACTGCGAGCAGCTCAACTGCCTCGTGGGAATCGCGCCCGTTGATGCTGATCCGCGCGAGCTTCAGGAGACGCTGGTGGGGAATCTGCGCTTTGCGGCCTCGACGCTGGCGCGCGAAAATATCAAGCTGCTGGTCGAGCCGATCAACACGCTCGACATTCCCGGCTTCTTCCTCAACGGCACCGAGCAGGCAGTGCAGTTGATCTCGGAAGTGCGGTCGAACAATCTTTTCATCCAGTACGACATCTATCACATGCAGATCATGGAGGGCGATCTCGCCCGCACCATGCAGGAATATCTGCCGCAGATCGCCCACATCCAGCTCGCCGACAATCCGGGCCGCCATGAGCCCGGCACCGGCGAGATCAACTATCCCTTCCTGTTCCGCCACCTCGACGCGATCGGTTATCGCGGCTGGATCGGCTGCGAATACAAGCCGCGTACCACGACGCTGGAAGGGCTTTCGTGGCACGCCGCGCAGACGTTCGAGACGTGAGGAAGAGACAACGGCAGTGCGCTCCCTCTCCCGCTTGCGGGAGAGGGCTGGGGTGAGGGTACCTCCGCGATGGGGCTCGCGAGATGTGCGGGAGCATCCCAACGCGGATAGAACCCTCACCCGGCACTGCGTGCCGACCTCTCCCGCAAGCGGGAGAGGTGCAACGGGCGCGTGGATGAAATTTCGCTAATGGAATGTCACCCGCGTCGGCGCCAATGGCGACGGACAGACCACCAAGGTCGCCAACCAGATCATCGTCGCGTTGACCATCGAAGCGGTGAGCAAGGCGCTATTGTTCGCGTCGAAGGCCGGGGCCGATCCGGCGCTGGTGCGACAGGCGTTGATGGGCGGCTTCGCCTCCTCGCGCATCCTCGAAGTGCACGGCGAGCGCATGGTGAAGCGCAATTTCGATCCGGGCTTCCGCATCGAGCTGCATCAGAAGGATCTCAATCTGGCGCTCGAAGGCGCGCGCACGCTCGGCCTGTCGTTGCCGAGCACGGCTGTGGCGCAGCAATTGTTCTCGTCCTGCACCGCGCATGGCGGCAAGGACTGGGATCATTCCGCGATGGTGCGGGCCCTGGAACTGATGGCGGGGCACGAGATCGGCGCTGCCTGAACTGTTACGCCGTAACAGTCTCCGGATCTGGTGTCTTTCGCCACGGGGGAACCGGAACAATGGTCCGGCCCCGCGGTTGAAGCCGCAGGACAATCACTGGAGACAAAACAACATGAAAACCCGTCTTGCGATTACGTTGGCTGCCGCGTCGCTGCTGGCGTCGAGTGCAGCCTTTGCCCAGTCGACGACCGAACAGGGCGCCAGGGATGGCGCACGTGCGGGTGGCGACATCGGCGGACCGATCGGCGCGATGGTCGGCGGCACCGTTGGTGCGGCCGTCGGTGCGGGCCTGGAAATTCCGAACGCAATTCTGGGCGGCATCCCGCGGAGTGACTCCGTCGTGGTCGAGGAGCGCGTCGTGGTGGGCGAGCCGTTGCCGCCGACCGTGGTGCTCCGTCCCGTGCCGAACTACACCGAGTATCGTTATGCGGTCGTGAACGATCGCCGCGTGATCGTCGAGCCGCGCACGCGTCGCGTGGTCAAGATCATCGACTGATCGGCGTCAACCCTAGGCGAGAAGAGCAAAAGGCCCTGCGGAGTTCTACTCCGCGGGGCCTTCGTTTGCTGCAGAGGGATTTGCGCGAAAGCGGGTCATCACCCAATCGGTGACCGCCGCGAGCGCAAAGCCGGCGCAGGCGGTGAGTGCGTCGACCAAAAAATCCTCCAGCCGGGCGTGGCGTCCGGGTGCCCAAAATTGCATCAGCTCGAGCACGCCAATCAGGACGACCGCGGTCCCCGCACCCAGCAGGCGCCGCCGCGGATAGGCCAAGCCGAAGGCCAGTCCCACCAGGATGAAGGCGAGCGCATGCTCACCGTCCTGGCCGAGGTCGGAGTGGGGCCGCAGGCCGGGGGGACCTAGGGTCGCGAAAGTAACGGCGGCCGCGAGTAGCCAAGCAAAGGAACGTATCAAAATGGACATCCGGTCGCTTAGCACGGATCGGCAGCGGACCGGTACAGTCCCTTCATCAGAACGCCGTGTAGTTAATGACGAAAAATTAAAGCGGCTCGCGCACGCCGAGCCCGTGCATGAAGCGTTCCCGGATCTGCACGGGATCGCGCCTCGTGGCGCCGACGCCGGGCTTGTCGTCGATGCGGACCGCGATCAGGCTCGGCTCGGTGGCGGACATCGCCGCCTCGACCAAGCGCTCGAAATCCTCCTCGTCCGCGGCCCATGCGCTCTTCGCAAGGCCGGAGCCTGCGGCGATGGCAACGATGTCGGCGACGCTGGCCGCGGGCGTCGGCTGTGCGCCGGTGATCTGGTAGATGCCGTTGTCCATCACGATCATGATGAGGTTCTTCGGCTTCAACGTCGCGATCGTCGAGAGCGCGCCGAGTTGCATCAACAGCGAGCCGTCGCCTTCGAGCGCGAAGACGCGGCGGTCGGGCTGCGCCAGCGCGACGCCGAGCGCGATCGGGAAGGCCAAGCCCATGCTCCCCAGCATGTAGAAATTCTGCGGGCGGTGGCCGGCGGCCCAGAGGTCGAAATTGGTGTTGCCGATGCCGCCGATCACCGCCTCCTCGCGCTTGAGTTTTGCGATCAGGCGCGAGGTGACGTCGAACCGGTTCATTACCTTGGTGTTGCGATTGTCCATGGCTCGCCTCACTTGTCGAACGTCTTGCCGCCGGTGAGCAGCGGGTTGAGGATCAGCGCCACCGGCGCCTGCGTGGTGACGGCCTGCTTGATCGAGCGGTCGGCGATGAATTCGAGCTCGTCGAGCCGGGTGATGGTGTGATGCTCCAGCGCCAGCGAATCCAGCACCGGCCGCATGGTGCGGCAGACCAGCGACTGGCCGTAGTTGAACTCGCCGAGCGTCCCGCGCTCGGACACGAACATGATCAGCGGGATCTGGTAGGGCACGGCGAGCGAGGCGAGCACGTTGGCGAGCGTGGCAAAGCCGGAGGTCTGCATCAGTATCGCGCCGCGCCGACCGCCCATCCAGGCGCCGGAGACGATGCCGACGGCTTCCTCCTCGCGCGCGGTAGCGAAAGTGGTGAAGAACGGATCGGCGTGCAGGTTCTTGATCAGCGGCGTCAGCACGCGGTCGGGCACGTAAGGGACGAGGCTGATCTCATTCCGCTTCAGGGTTTGCAGGACGATGCCGTGCCAGCTGTTGTCGCCCCCCGGCGGCGTCGCCTGCTGTTCCGCAATCGCCATCGCGTCCTCCCTTGGCGTATTTTCTCGAGCCGCGCATGCTTCTTGGTTGTGGCCGTCGCGGCTATCCGAACTTGACGGAGCGGGTGGGATTGTCAACATGTCCGGGCCGGCACCGTGATCTGCGCCAGACGGCCTGCCGTGGCCGGCACCGCCGTGCCATAAGCGGCGACAATTAGAAAACGGGAGGGGGCACGGACGGGCGCGCATCGCGCTGACCTTGCGGATCTCCCTCGATAGCCGGAAGGGTCCTGATGTCCGTCAACAGCAAGCGCGTCTTCTACGTCAAATATTTGGCCAATCCGGTCTATATCGATATCCTGAAGGCGCGGCCTGACGTCCGGCTCGATCGCATCGAGAACGAGAGTCCCGAGGACTTCTACGCGCCGATCATGAGCGCGGCGCATGTCTACCAGATCGGCGCCGCCCGGGACGAACTCGCCCCGCATTTCCATGTCGATGCCGCCTTGCTGAAACGTACGCCGAACCTGCTGCTGGTCTCCAGCAATGGCGCGGGCTTCGACCCCGTCGATGTCGAGGCCTGCACCGACGCGGGCGTGCTGGTCGTCAACCAGTCCGGCGGCAATGCCCATTCGGTTGCCGAGCACGCGCTGGCGATGATGCTGACGCTGTCCAAGCGCATCATCCAGTCCGATCGCAAGCTGCGCCGGGAGCGCGACGTCAACCGCAACGATCTGGTCGGAAACGAGGTCGAACACAAGACCGTCGGCATCATCGGCCTCGGCAATGTCGGCCGGCGCATCGCCGCGCTGTGCAAGGGCCTGCTCGGCATGAAGGTGCTGGCCTACGACCCGTATTTGTCGGCCGAAGTGATGGCCGAGCGCGGCGGCGAGAAGGTCGAGCTCGACGAGCTGTTGCGCCGTGCCGATTTCGTCTCGATCTCCTGCCCGCTCGACAAGGGCAGCCGCAACATGATCAGCACGCGCGAGTTCGCGCTGATGCAGCCGCATGCGTATTTCATTACCACGGCGCGCGGCTTCATCCACGACGAGGATGCGCTGCTCCAGGCCTTGCGCGACAAGCGTATCGCGGGTGCCGGTCTTGACGTCTGGTCCAAGGAACCGCCGCCGCCGGATCATCCGCTGCTCCAGTTCGACAACGTGCTGGCGAGCCCCCATACCGCAGGGGTGACCATCGAGGCGCGCCGGAACATGGGCCGCATCGCCGCCGAGCAGGTCCTGGACACGCTCGACGGCAAGCGCCCGCCGCGCATCATCAATCCCGAGGTCTGGCCGCGTTATGCGGAGCGCTTCAAGCAGGCGTTCGGCGTGATGCCGGGGTAGGGGCAGCCAGATTGCCATTCCGGGGATGACGACGCGGCGAGGAATCGCCCGATCTTGATCCGCGTCAAAATCTCCTTTCCTGGTCCGGCTTAAATGGGACTAGAGTGCCCCCGGGGGGCGCAGGAGGTCCCATGTCTATCTATGTCGTCAGGTTCATGAAGAACGTGCTCGGCGAGTACGGTCGGCAGAGCGAGGTCTGCCAGGGTACGCTGGAGATCGACGCCGCCGATGAGGACGAGGCCAGGGAGCAGGCGAAGGCCAAGTTCTGCAAGGACCAGGCACTGCATCACTGGTCGCTGCATGCCGACCGCATCCATGTGAAGCCGGCTGATTTTCCGTCGTGAGGCCTAGCGGCCCGGCCCCGCGACGGGCGGGGGCGCCGTGGTCCCCGCGCCCAGCGATCGCTGCACCATGACGGTGTCGGACCAGCGGCCATGGCGATAGGCCACGCCGCAGAGGAGGCCGGCGCGCGCGAAGCCGAACCGCTCGTGCAGCGCCAGTGAGGGGGCGTTGTCGGCATCGATATAGCCGATCATCTGGCGAAAGCCGGCAGCCGCACAAGCATCGATCAATTCCTGCAGCAGCAGCCGTCCGACCCCACGGCCGAGCTGCTCGTGGTGGACGTAGATCGAATGCTTGGCCGTGTAGCGATAGGCCGGACGCTTGCGGAACAGCACCGCGTAGGCATAGCCGACCACTTCGCCGCGAAAGGTTGCGACCAGATGCGGCAGGCGGGTCTGCTTGAGGTTCTTGCGCCGGTCGCGCAGATCGTCCGGCTCGGGCGCGCCGGTTCCTTCGACCTCGCGCGCCACGCCATTGCGGACGTGATGGCGGTAGATCGCCAGCATCGCCTCGACATCACTCTCGCGCGAGGGGCGGACCCAAACGGGTTCGTCACTTGCGCGCGCAACTGTTTCGTTCATCGGCACCTACTCGGCGACGACGTAAGTATAGAGCCCGATGCGCCCCTGGGCATCGATCTCCTTGTAGACGCCCTGGATTTCCACATCGAAGCCCGGAAAATTGTTGAAACAGGCTTCGAACATCTTGAGATAATCCACCATGGGCTTCGCCCGTTCCGTCAGCCGCTCGCCGGGCACGATGGTGGCGATGCCGGGGGGATAGACCACGAAGGGTGTGGTCGCGATGCGGCCGGCGATCGCCTCGATCGGGAGGTAGTCGACATCGTTCTTGAACAGATAGCGCGCGGCATCGCGCGGCGACATCGCAATTTCCGGCATGTGCTCCGGCATGAATTGTCGCGCCTGGAGAGTGCTGACATCGGCCGCGCGGAAGAAGCGGTGCATGTCGCCGCAGAGATCGCGCAAGCGCACGCCGGCGTAGCGGGCCTGCCGCCGCTGGTAAAATTCCGGGATGGCGTCGGCCAGCAGTGCGTTGTCGTCGTGCAGCCTCTTGAACGCGACGAGGCCGGAGATCAGCGTGCCGGCCTTGCTGGCTTCGACACCGGGCGTGAGCAGGAAGAGCAGGGAGTTGAGGTCGTTCTTCTCCGGGACGATGCGGTTCTCGCGCAGATATTGCGCGACGACCGGTGCGGGGATGCCGTGCTCGGCATAGGCGCCGGTGGTGCGGTCGAATCCTGGCGTCAGCAGCGTCAGCTTGTTCGGATCGGTCATGGCAAAACCTTCCGTGAGATCGGGAAAGCCATGCCAGTTCGCATCGGGCGAGAGCTGCCACAGCGCGGCATTGGTGGCGAGCTCATCGGTGGAGAGGGTTTCCCAGGCGACGTTGTGCGCGGCGCCGGGGCGGCCGACATCGGGAATGGCGACGCGGTCGGGAACGAAGGGTTCGAAGAACCAGCGCCGGTCCGGGTTCTGCTCCTTCTCCTCGAACTCCCGGCGCATCGCGCGGATCTTCTTGCGAAGCTCGATGCCGAGGCGGATCGTGTCGTCCCACAGCACCTCGCCGGAGCGGCCCTTCATCATCTGGGCGCCGACGTCGAGCGAGGCGAACAGCGGATAGAACGGTGACGTGGACGCGTGCTGCATGAAGCTTTCGTTGAAGCGTCGGTGCTCGACTCGCCGCTTCTGGCCGCGGATGTGGCGGTCCTTGATGTGGATCTGCGAGGCCTGCGAAAAGCTCGCAAGCTGTTTGTGGGTCGACTGCGTCGCGATGATGCCCGGTGCCTCCGGGGGGAGGTTCGTCAGCCCCATGGCGAAGCGGCCGGCATAGAGCGGGTGGAATTTCATGAATCCGGCCCAGGCCTCGTCGAACAGGATGTATTCGCAGAGATGGCCGATGCGCTTCAGGATCATCTCGGCGCTGTGGATCGTACCGTCATAGGTGCACTGTTCGACGACGGCGACGCGGAACGGCCGCTCCTTGCGCCAGGCCTCCTTGTCCGTGACCAGCGGGTGGTTGCGGATAACCTCGCGCAGCGCTTTCTCGTCGAGCACGTCCCATCGCATCGGGCCGATCAGGCCCCAGGCGTTGCGAATGGTCGGCACGTAAACCGGAACGCCCCCGTTGATCATCAGGGCGCCGTGATGGGCGGCCTTGTGATTGTTGCGGTCGAATAGCACGAGGTCGCCGTCGGTGACGAGGGCGCCGAGCGCGACCTTGTTCGAGGTCGAGGTGCCGTTGAGCACGAAATAGGTCTTCTCCGCACCGAAGATCTGCGCGGCTTCCTTCTGCGCCTTCAGCGCAGGGCCCTCATGGGTGAGGAGGTCGCCGAGGTCCAGCACGGAATTGTCGAGGTCGTCGCGGAACACGGATTCGCCGAGATGCTCGACGAAGACCCGGCCGATCGGGCTGCGATTGTAGAACACGCCGCCATTGTGGCCCGGGCAGGTCCAGAGCTGATTTCCCTCCTCGGCATAGTCGACGAGGGCGCCGAAGAACGGCGTCTTCAGCGTCTCGGCATATTGCTTGAGCCGGCTGATCAGGTTCTTGGCGATGAAGGGCGGTGTTTCCTCTGAGAGGAAGACATAGCCGTCGATGAAGTCGAGCACCTCGACCGGCAGATCCTCGAAGCGCTTGCGCCGGATCAGGAGGATGATCGGGAAGTCCAGGCCGCGGCGCCGCATCAGATTGATCAGGGCCGAAGTCTTGCCTTCCAGTCCCTTCTTGCCCCAGTCCACCACCATGCAGCCGATTGCGGCATCGGTCTGCACCGCCATCTCGGCGTCTTCCAGCTTGCGGGCCCGGACCACCTCGAAACCGGAGCGCTGGATCTCCTCGATGATCTGGTTGAAGCGAATGCCCTCGAGGTCATCGGTATCGAACGCGGGTGCGGCGAACAGGAAGTTGAAGCGCTTGAAATAGTCCATGATCTATCCCGAATGTGCAGAAGATACAGCTCTGTGCACAATCGATGACACCTGGATGACAGGCCTCGAGTGCCGCGGCAAGATTGGACTGCCGCTTCACTCCAGCAGCTTGTCCAGCGTGATCGGGAAGCGCCGGATGCGCTTGCCGGTGGCATGATAGACCGCATTCGCGATCGCTGCAGGCACCCCGACGATGCCGATCTCTCCGAGCCCCTTGATACCAAGCTTGTTGATCCGCTCGTCCGGTTCGTCGACGAAAATGACATTGATGTCGTGAATGTCAGCATTCACGGGAATGTGGTACTCGGCGATGTTCGCGTTCATGATACGGCCGAAGCGGTGATCGATCTGCGTTTCCTCGTGAAGCGCCATTCCGATCCCCCAGACCACGCTGCCCATGATCTGGCTGCGGCCGGTTTTCGTGTTCAGGATGCGGCCGGCAGCAACCGCGCTCACGACCCGCGTCACGCGGATCACGCCGAGCTCCTCGTCGACCTTCACTTCGGCGAAAACCGCCGAATGCGTATTGCGGGCGTGCGATTTGTCCTCGGCGAACTCGTTCAGCTTCTCCTTTTCGATCCGCTCGATCTTGCCGTGGCGCATAACGTCGGCAATAGAGACAGCAGCCGCGTTCCTGTCATTGCTCGCGATCGTGCCGTTGGCCAAGGTGACATTGTGCATGTCGATGTCAGCCAGCGGAGAATCCGGCACCGCCTTCGCAAGCCGCGCGAGCTCCTGGCGAATGTCTTCCGCTGCTGCCAACACGGCGTGCGCGCTGGATGCCGCCATCCAGGAGCCGCCTTCGACGGGAGCTTGCGGCAAGGTCGAATCGGCGAGCCGCACGCTGATGCTCTCGATCGGCAACCCGAGGGCATCGGCCGCCACCTGCGCCACGATGGTGTACGTGCCGGTCCCGATGTCGGACGCGGCGCAGGAGACCTCGGCATGGCCGTTTGCCGTCAGCACGATGCGGACGGCAACAGGCATCTGCAGTGCTTCCCAAACCCCCGTCGCCATGCCCCAGCCGATCAGCTCCTTGCCGGTGCGCATGGAGCGGGGTGTGGGATCTCGGCGGCTCCAGCCGAAGGCTTCCGCGCCGCGGGCGTAGCATTCGCGCAGCTGCTTGCTGGTGTAGGGGAGGTCTTCGCTCTGGTCGCGATCCGAGTAGCACTTCAGCCGCAGCTCGATCGGATCCAGCTTGAGCGCGACCGCCAGTTCGTCCATGGCGCATTCGAGCGCACAGACGCCCGATGCTGCGCCCGGTGCCCGCATATCGCAGGGCGTCGAAACGTCGAGATCGACCAGCTTGTGGGCAAAGTGGGTGTTCGCGCTCTTGTAGAGCTGCTCGGCCCAGCCGGTGTCGTTACGCGAAAAATCCTCGTAGCGTGAGGTCATTGCGATAGCTTCGTGGGTGATGGCATCAAGCGTGCCATCCGGCCTTGCCCCGAGCGCAACGCGTTCGATGGTCATGGGGCGATAGCCCAGGCCGTACATCTGGTGCCGCGTCAGCACGACGCGAACAGAACGCTTGAGCGCGAGCGTGGCCATCGTGGCCAGCACGACCTGGTACTGCGGCCGCAGGCCGGACCCGAAGGCGCCACCGACATAGGGCGAAAGTACGCGAATCTCCTCGGGCTTCTTGCCGAACACGCTGCAGAGATACTTCTGCACGTTCTGAACGCCTTGCGTCTTGTCGTAGACCGTGAGCTTGCCGTCCTCCCAGACCGTCGTCGTCGCATAGAGCTCCATCGGATTGTGATGCTCGGTCGGAACGAGGTAATCCGCTTCGTGGCGCAAGCCGGCGACGGCAAGCGCTGCCTTGGCGTCGCCGCGCGGCTTGTGCGGCTTGTCCATCTCGTTGGCACTGCCACGTTCGGCCTCGAGGTCGGTCACGAACTCAAGCTGCTCGTAGTCGATCCGCACGAGCGTAGCGGCGAACTTCGCGGTTTCCCATTCCTCGGCAAGGACGAGCGCAATCGGCTGTCCGTTGAACTTGATCAGGTCGTCATAGAGCGGCCGGAACGGCGAGCCCTCCGGAGCCACTTCGTCCTTCCAGGCCTCGTCCTTGTCCGCGAGGGGAGGACGATTGGCATGCGTGAGCACGTCGAGAACTCCGGCGACTTTCAGCGCCTCGTGAGTGTCGATGCGCACGATGCGACCGCGCGGTATGGTGGCCTCCACCACGAAGCCATGGACCAAGCCGTTGGCGCTGAATTCGCCGGCGTACTTCGCGGCTCCGGTGACCTTGGCCCGGCCGTCGACGCGCGAGGTTGGTGTTCCGACATAGGCGTTCATCCGGCCCTCATGCGATCTTCTTGTGAGCTTGTGATTGCGGCGTGGCACTCGCGGCCTGCATCAGCGTTCGCACGATGGCGCGACGGGCCAGCTCGATCTTGAATCCATTTTGGGAATGGGCAGTCGCCCCCTGCAGCAGCAGATCGGCGGCGTGTCCGAAATGGTCCGGTGAAGCCGCCTTGCCCCGCAATGCCGCTTCGGCCTCGGGGCTTCGCCAGGGCTTGTGAGCCACGCCGCCGAGTGCCAGGCGCGCTTCGCTGATCGCGTTGCCCTCCAGCTCGAGGGCGGCTGCAACCGAGACCAATGCAAAGGCATAGGACAGCCGGTCGCGGATTTTCAGATAGCTGTAGTTCCGGGTAAAACCGCGCGGCGGCAGCTCAATTGCCGTAATGATCTCGCCGCTGCCGATATTCGTATCGAGATGAGGCTTGTCGTCCGGGAGCCGGTGGAAATCCGTCAACGCGATGGTGCGCTGACCCGAGGGGCCTGCGATGTGGACCAGCGCGCCGAGCGCGGCCAGCGCCACGCTCATGTCGGATGGGTTGGTCGCAATGCAGGACTTGCTGGTGCCGAGGATCGCGTGGTTCCGGTTGAGGCCATCGAGCGCCGAGCAGCCTGTGCCAGGGCTCCGCTTGTTGCAAGGTGTGGCCGTGTCATAAAAGTAGGAGCAGCGCGTTCGTTGCATCAGATTGCCGCCGACCGAGGCCATGTTGCGCAGTTGCGCGGAGGCGCCGGCCAGGATGGCGCTGGCGAGGAGGGGGTAGCGCTGCTCGATCAAGGGGTGGTAGGCGAGGTCCGAATTCGGCACCAGGGCGCCGATGCGCAGACCGCCGCCGGCGGTCTCCTCGATGTCGCGGAGCGGAAGGCGGGAGATGTCGATGAGCCGCGAGGGCCGTTCGACATTCTCCTTCATCAGATCGATCAGGTTGGTGCCGCCGGCAATCAGCTTCGCGCCGGGATCGGCGGTGAGCAGGCGAATGGCGTCGGCAACGTCGCTTGCGCGGGAATAATCGAAATTGTTCATGACCGGCTCATTGCCTGCTCGATCGCAGCCACGATGTTGGGATAGGCGCCACAGCGGCAGAGGTTTCCGCTCATGAGCTCCCGGATTTCGTCGGCATCTCGCGCACGGCCTTCGGCCAGCAGGCCGGCGGCCGAGCAAATCTGTCCCGGCGTGCAATAGCCGCACTGAAAGGCATCGTGGTCGATGAAGGCCTGCTGCAGGGGATGCAGCGTGCCGTCCCTGGCCAAGCCTTCGATCGTCGTGATCTCGGCGCCATCCTTCATGACCGCGAGGGTCAGGCAGGAATTGACCCGTCTTCCGTCGACCAGCACGGTACAGGCGCCGCATTGGCCGTGATCGCAGCCCTTCTTGGTGCCGGACAGCTCCAGACGGTCACGCAGCGCATCGAGGAGCGTGGTCCACGGCACGATTTCGAGCGTGCGCCTTTCGCCATTGACGACGAGGTTGATCGGAATACGTTCTGGGATCGTCGTGTCGGCCATATTCTATTTCCTTGCGGAAGGGCCGGGCTGGGCAAATTGTGGGAGTGACGCACGAATGCGCTGCCACCGCTGGCCGATAGCGCCTAACGGATGACGCGGTGCTTGGTTCCAGACCGATTCTTCCGGCCGGATGGCGAGGTCAGCGCTTGGTAGGCGAGCCTTGGGCTGGAGCTTGCGCCGATGGGAACGGGTTGGCCGCGTAAAGGCGGCTATACCGGCTTGCGGTGCCGGCTGCC
>LNAP01002213.1_pt1 | contig 19725 bp, 17 predicted proteins | sample 602601 | NCBI WGS metagenome assembly LNAP01 (sample SAMN02440304, study PRJNA202911) | soil metagenome | biome: Subtropical and temperate rainforests or woodlands; isolation source: soil samples (1 kg each in a 20% v/v slurry with milli Q water) were... ...
AAGGAGCAATACCGTGAGATTCGTCGCCGCCTACTTCCTTCTGTTTTCGATCCATTTGCAGGGACAGGTGCAACCGATCATCAGGCAGCGGCAGATCGGTGGCGAAGTGACCGTGAACACAGCGCTGCAGGTGGCCGGGCTGCGCAGGGGTTGAGGATCAAGCGTCGGGTTCATCGTTACGGGCGCCACGCTCAAGGGAGAGGATAAAAAATTCACCACCTATTACTAAACGATATAAATAACTGTGAAATATGACAGTTACATCCCCAGTGCCGAGTCCGTAGTTTCAGGCAGCAATGCCTGTAAAGCATGGATACCTCACCAAGGAGATGATGATGGCGCGCAACCCGATGGGCACTGACCCAACCGACGACGAAAACGATCCGATCTTCAATGCGACCACCCAAAAGCGCAATGTCGTCGATCCACGTACCGGCCTGTTTGAAGTCTATGTACCCTTGCCATCGGTGATCGGCAACGACGGCAATGGACCCGTCATTGAAATGGGCCTGCACAACACTCCGGTGGTCAATAACGAGGCGGCGCTGGGGGACGGTTGGTTTTATTGCATGACCACCTACAGCGAGCATCACAAGAAGCTCACGTTGCATTCTGGTGAAGTGGTGGCGATGGAAAAAGGCGAATCTCTCTTCCAGCCTGCGGTTATTGTGCTGTGGCATGCCGACAGGTTTAGAGTGTTTCGCAAAGACGGTCGCAAGGAAATCCTGGCACAGGTGGGGAACACGGGGATTTACATGCCAGTTTCACTGACTACCGATGGATACAACAGCCTGACCCTCAGTTGGACAAGTACCCCCCATGTGATTGACGGCAAGACCTATTACCAGATCCAGTTGACCGAGATCCGCGACGCCACCCGTAGCCTGCTTAAAGTGCAATACACCCCCGGCGACCCTGACGCCGCTACGGTCATCAGCGCAGCCAACCTGACATTCTGGCCCGATGATCCAACGGAAACCCTGAACTACGCCCTGTCTATTGAAAATTACGCACTCAAATCCGTCAGCCTTGATGCGACTATTCAAAGCAGTTTCGAGTACCAGGACGACCCCGCCTGTGGCTGGCTGTTGACCAAAATCACCAGCTTCGACGGGCTTCAAGAGCAAGTGCAGTACGAGGACAACGGCCTGACCTTCCCGGACAACCCCAAGTTGTCGGCGTTGCCCTGTGTCAGTACCCATACCTTGACTCCCAATGGTGGCGGGACGCCGGTCATTACCCGATATGTCTACGAGCGCCAGAATAAAGACAACTACCGCACTATTGTGCGTGAAGGCGATCCGGTTATTCGCACAACGACCTACAACTACAATAAAAACCACGACGTCACGTCGCAGGTGCTGGTTCAGGGGGGAGCAACAACAGAAACAAAATACACGACGCTACTGACTGATGGATTGCTCAGCCGCAATATCTCTAAAACCTACATCAAGGCAAGTAAACGTCGGGAAGAAAAAAATGAGAACCGGTTCAACAAAGACTCTGCGCTTCTCAAGAACCGGCAAAAAAGAACGACTACATCGCTAGGCTACATCTTGAGTCCTGCGTTGGCGGGGCCTGTGCCGGAAACACTTGGTGAGCGTACATTGCTCAGCTTGTTGGAAATGATCCGCAACGCGTCTAACCAGCAGACGAATAATCCGCTCGACCAATCATGGACTCCTACAGGGATAGAATCGAAAAATTTATTTTCTTCAACAACTCTTAACACCGAAATCGTCGATAATCCTGGGCTACTGGCGATCATTCCTGAACTGGTACCCGAGCTAATTCCTACGCTGCGCAATATCTCCAAATTCAACTTTCACACCTATAAAAAAATAGATACCCAGGGCGAGTTAAAGGTCACCAGTACGTTACAAGGGAGTCTCGCCGGAGAGGGTGTTTCCAGCGCCGCGCTGATCGGGCAGCGTATCGAATACTTCGAAAACAACGACTTTCGCAAGGGGCGCGTGAAGACGCTCACCCGTAGCACCCTGGGGACGCGTGACCGGCGCCCGATTGCTTCCGACCCCTTGCGTACCTTTGACTATGCCCTGGGCGGGGCCGGCAACACCGAGCTGACCACCACGACCACCGACACCGATGCCACCGGCAAAACCCGCACCACATCACAAACCCAGAGCACCCTCAGCGGGCGCCTGGTACGCCAAGTCGATGCCGACGGCAACCGGACTGAGTTTGCCTACAACAGCTATGGGCAACTGGTCACCCTGACCGTCTGCGCCCAAACCGCCACCTATCGTCAGGTTACGACGTATGCCTACCCCGCCCCCGGCCAGATAAAGATCACCGAGCCCAACGGCCAGACGCGCTTGAGCCAATACGACGGCCAGGACCAATTGGTCAGCGAACACCTGCTGCAGGGTAGCCAGAGCAAGCAAACCAAGGCCGTCACCTATGACAGCCTGGGCCGCGAGCTGCGCCGCTCGGCGTTCGATTACGACGCGGCGGGGGGCCAGCTGGTGCAGTGGCAGGAAGCCCAATATGACGACTGGAACGAAGTCAGCAGCCAGCGTTACAGCGATGGTCGGCAAACCTTCAACGTGTACGACCCCATCGCCCTGACCCGCGCACAGTGGACCGGCAAAGCCACCGACAAGCATGCGATGGTGACGTCCTACAACGTCGACGACACTGTCAAAAAAATTGAATGGAAAGACCAGGCTGGCCTGGTCTACCAAACCCACGCGTTTACCTACACCCAGTCCAAGCAAGTCAAACAACTGAAAATCGACAACGAGTTCGGTTTCACCACCCTGGACTACACCTACGATGGTGCCGGGCGCCTGCTGAGTGAAAAACACAGCGAAAAAGGCCGGGGCCTGCTCGACATTCCTTTTGTCTACACCTATCACTACACCTACCCGGTGCATTGGTTGTTGCAGGACGCGACGCAGATAGAGATCGAGACGGGCGGCAAGCGGCAGATCCTGGGCAAGCGCAGTATTGACAGTTGGGGCCGAGTCACTTCGCTGACCCGTGGCAGTCATACCGAAACCTTTACCTACAACGGTACCAGCCAGGTGCCGGCCACGACACTGACCGCCGATGGCCAGGCCCTCAAGCATGACTACATCAAGGAACTGGGCAATCGCCTGGCCAAGACCAGCACCGCAGACGCCAGCGCGCACACGTCTTTTGCCTATGCCTATGGCACGCAAGGTGTCGCGACGGCCAGCGAGGGCGACCGTTTCCTGCAGTACGACCATGACCTCTATCTGCGGGTCAGCCGACAGCGCGTGCAAACCGCGCCCGGTCAGAACAAAGATCTGCTGTACACCCACTCGCTGGGCGCGCGGCTGCTCAATAGCACCGATGCGCTGGGCAACCAGACCCTGTTCTCGTATAGCTCGACCGGGCAACGCTACGCGGCCAACAACTTTCACTTCACCACCAGTCATTCCTACGATGACCAGGGGCGGTTTAACGAAGAAATCATTGCTGGCCCCTACAACCTCGCGCCCGCGTCACCCGTTGCCTTCAATGTGAAGTACACCCATGACTCCCAGCAGCGCGAAACCCGCCGTCACTTCACCGTCACCGGTAAAGTCGACCTGCTGCTGGAAAACACCTACTACGCCGACGACAAACTGAAATCGGTGCAGTTGAAACAGGGCGCCACTGTGTTGGGTTCGCGCAGCCTGACCTATAACCCCGGGGGCCGCCTCAAGTCCTGTACCACCACCGGCGCCTGGCGACCCAAGACACCGTCAAACAAGGACATCGACAAGCAGGAGTTCACCTACGATGCACTGGGTAACGTCCTCACCTGCGTGACCACCTTCGGCACCGCGAAAAACACTGCCACCTACACCTATGACGCCGTTAATGGCTACCGCTTGACCAGAGTTGTGAACACCCATGGGGATTACACCGCGTCTGCCAATTTGAGTTATGACGCGGCCGGGCGGCTAACGCAGGACCAGACGGGCAAGACTTACAGCTATGACTGGCTGGGCCGGCTGATCCGGGCCGGGAGCACACATTATCGTTACGACCCGGCCAACCGTTTGATGACCCGTGATGAGGGCACCGACCCACAACAGGTGATCTACGACGGACTCAAGGCCTGCGGTGACTACTCCCTCGGCACCAACGCAAGCAGCCGCAACCTCAACCCCGGCAGTACCGCTTGTACCGTGCAACGGATCAAGCGCTCTGGCGTCGAACGGACAATGTTCGAGCTGCGGGATATGAGTGGCAGCGTATTGGTCAGCTACGATGCGCAGGCGCAAACCCTCAAGCACCACGCCTACACCGCCTATGGCGAGCACTTTTGCGATGAACCCGATTCGCTGCTGGGCTTCAATGGCGAATATCGCGACGTCCAGTACCCCCTGGGGATGGGTGCGCGTTGGTATGACGCCGCCAGCATGCGGTTCAACGCCCCCGATGAACTGAGTCCGTTCGGCAAGGGTGGGCCTAATCTCTATGCCTATTGCGCCGAAGGCGATCCCGTCAATTTTCAGGACCCCACTGGCCACTTTTCTGTGGACAGCCAGCTACGCGAGATCTGGGGGGACAGCTTGCCTGGCCCTGTCGGGTTCAATCCCGAACAGGGAGCCCTGGTTCACACATTGCTGTGGGGTGGGATCGGTGTACTGACCGCCGTGATGACCGGAGGCACCTCGCTGTTGATGACGGCCGCCCTTGTGGGGCTTGCCGCGTCTTCTCTCGTCACCGGCATTGCCTCATTGATTGTCAGAGACACCGCCCCCGAGGCGTCCAGCATCCTGGCTTGGGTGTCATTGGGCACCGGAGCGTTAGGCGGACTGGCCACCGTGGCGGGCAAAACGGCGCAGTTAACCGCCTACCTGGGACGCTCTTTCCCGGCGGCCGCCAGGAACCTCATCAGCAAGGCGTCCAAAGCGCTGATCAGCCCCCTGAAGCAGTCCAGCCTGGGTCGGGGGTTTGAACGCTTCTGGGCAAAAGCGCTGCCCAACCCCGCCGTCAGCATGAATCTTCCCTACAGTGAACTCTCACTGACGTCATCACAGGGACTTTCTGGCCTATTCGATCTCGGTGATGTGAATACCCTCTCGTTCGTAACCTCCGGCGTCCTGGGAAATCTGGGGCTCCTGGAGTCAGAACCCGCTCAACTGGCCGACACATTCGTCGGTGATATCACCTGGCTGCCCTTCGGCAGTTGGGGCGGGTTATGGCTGACGATCAGGGGCCGCTGACGCAGGCCCCAGATGCACTCAAGCGAGCAGGGCCTGACGCCCTGCCCGCTTGGTGTTGTGCGTCAATGTCTGCAGGTAAAACGCGAATCAGCCGAGGTCGCCACCGCCTACCGGCAAGGTCACGCCGGTGATATAGGAGGCTTCGTCAGAGGCCAGGAACAGGATTGCGCCCACTTGTTCGTCGATGTTGGCGTAGCGCTTCATCAGGCTGCTATCCAGGGTCTGGTCGACGACCTGCTGGTACCACACGCGCTCCTGCTCGCTCTGCGGCTGGTTATTGCGCGGGATGCGCCGCGGCGGTGCCTCGGTGCCACCGGGCGCGGTGGCGTTGACGCGGATGCCACTGCCAGCGGTTTCCAGGGCCAGGCAGGCGGTCAGGGCATTCACCCCGCCCTTGGCCGCGCCATAGGGCACGCGGTTGATGCTGCGGGTGGCGATGGACGACACGTTGACGATGGCGCCGCTGCCCTGCTCCAGCATGTAGGGCAGCGCGGCGTGGCAGCACCACAAGGTGGGGAACAGCGAACGGCGCACTTCGGCTTCGATCTGCTGTTCTTCATAGTGCTCGAACGGCTTGGCCCAGATGGTGCCGCCGACGTTGTTGACCAGCACGTCGATGCGCCCGAAACGCTCGACGGCGGCGGCCATCACCCGGCTGCATTCGGCGTACTGTTCGAGGTCGGCGGTCAGCGCCAGCACCTCGAACCTGGGGGCCAGCTCGGCCTGCAACTCGAACACCAGCTCGGAGCGATCCACCAGCACCAGCCGCGCGCCCTCCTCGGCCAGGCGCTCGGCGACCCGCCGGCCGATACCCTGCGCCGCTCCAGTGACCAGGGCGACTTTCTTCTCGAATCTGCTCATCTCAAAACCTCATGCCAATAGGCCCGATCCACCACCGTCCCTTCTTCTGTAGGAGCGAGGCTTGCCCGCGATAGCGATAGTGCGTGCAGCGCTGACCTTTCAGCCTGTCGGCTGATCGCGAGCAAGCTTCGCTCCTACAGAATTGGGGTGGGTTTCAGGCCGCGCTGGCGGCGAATTTTTCGTAATAGAAATTGGCCGGGGCAATGCCCTGGTCGCGGATGAACTGGCTGACCGCCTCGACCATCGGTGGCGGGCCGCACAGGTACACGTCCACATCGCCGTCGTTCAGGTGCTGGGGCTCGATATGCTGGGTCACGTAGCCCTTGAGCGGGTGGCGGCTCTCGGGATTGGCCACGCAGGCGCTGAAGCTGAAGTTGGGAATGCGCGCGGCGAAGGCTTCCAGGCGATCCATTTCCACCAGGTCGAAGTCGTTGGTCACCCCGTAGATCAGGTGCAGCGGATGCTCGCTGCCCTGCTCGGCGATTTTCTCCAGCATCGCGGTGAACGGCGCCAGCCCGGTGCCCCCGGCCAGCAGCAACAGCGGCCGGCGAATATCCCGCAGGTAGAAGCTGCCCAAGGGTCCGGCCAGGCTCATATGGTCGCCGGCCTTCGCCAAGCCGGTGAGGAAGCTGCTCATCAGGCCGCCCGGCACGTTGCGGATCAGGAAGCTGACCTCGCCGTCGCGCTGCAGCGAGCTGAAGGAATAGGCGCGGGTCTGCTCGCTGCCGGGCACGCCGAGGTTGACGTACTGCCCCGGCAGAAACGCCAGCTTGCTCAGGGCCTCGCCCTTGATCGACAGGGCGATGGTGCTGTCGGACAGCTGGCGCACCGCGCTGATGGTGGCGTCGAAGGTGGCCTGGGCCGTGCGGCAGACTTGCGAGGAAGCCGGCACCCGCACCACGCAGTCGCTCAAGGCGCGCATCTGGCAGGTCAGCACGAAGCCCTGCTCGGCTTCATCCGCGGTCAGCGCATCGTCGATGTATTCCTCGCCGAGGTCGTAACGCCCGGCTTCGGCAAAACACTTGCAGGTGCCACAGGCGCCGTCGCGGCAGTCCAGGGGGATGTTGATGCCCTGGCGGTAGGCGGCATCGGCCACGGTTTCGCCAGCGTTGGCGGCGACGAAACGGGTCACCCCGTCTTCGAAATTGAGTGCGATTTGATGAGTCATGGCAGTCGCCTCAGAGGTGGTAGACATCGACGACCTGACGAACGTAATCGTTCTTCAGGATGACTTTCTTGGCCCTGATCAGCGGGTTCTCGCCCCGCACATCGAGGGTGTAGAAGCTGGTGCCGAAGTAGCTGTCGACGGTTTTGTAGCGAAAGCTCAGGGTGTGCCAGTTGAAGCGCACCTTGCACAGGCCGTCGGCCTGCTCCAGCACCTCGATGTTGCTCAGGTTGTGCGAGGTGCGGGTGTCGGGAATGCTCGCGCTGGAGCGCTCGGTCTTGATCCGGAACACCCGGTCTTCCAGGCCGCAGCGGCTGCCGTACCAGATCAGCGAGATCTCCCGCTGCGGGTCTTCGGTGAGCTCGTCGTTGTCGTCCCAGGACGGCATCCAGAAGGTCGCGTCGGGGGCGTAGAGCTCCAGCCAGCTGTCCCAGTCCTTGTCGTCCAGGTAGCGCGCTTCGCGGTAGAGAAAGTCGCGCACGGTGTCATGGGAAATGCTCATCACACAGCCTCCACGGCAATGGTTCGCGCGGCTTGGGCGGCAAGCGCCTCGAGCATGGTTTGCTGCCAGTACTTGTGCTGCATCACGAACAGGCCTTCGTCTTCGGTGCGCACGCCGCTGAGGATCGGTTGCAGGTCGATTTCCCGGGCCGCGTCGTCCGCGCCCTCGACCCAGTGTTCGGCGCCGCGGGACATGTCGTTCCAGGCACTGTTGCTGCCCTGGTAGCCCATCTGGCAGGAACGGAATTCCTCCAGGTCGTCCGGGGTGGCCATGCCGCTGACGTTGAAGAAGTCCTCGTACTGGCGGATGCGCATGGCCCGGGCTTCGTCGCTTTCGCCCTTGGGCGCGATGCAGTAGATGGTGATCTCGGTACGGTCCACCGAGATCGGCCGGGCGATGCGGATCTGCGAGCTGAACTGGTCCATCAGGTAGACGTTGGGGTACAGGCACAGGTTGCGCGAGTTCTCGATCATCCAGTCGGCGCGGGCCTGGCCGAAGTCCCGGGCCAGCTCGTCGCGACGCTCGTACAGGGGGCGGTCCTCGGGGTTGGACCAGCGGGTCCAGAGCAGCATGTGACCCTTGTCGAAGGAGTAGAAACCACCGCCCTGCTTGGCCCAGCTGCCAGCGCTCATGGTCTTGATTTCTTCGCCGGCTTCGCGCTGCTTGCGCTGGCTCTGGGTGGCGGCGTAGTTCCAGTGCACTGAGCTGACGTGGTAGCCGTCGGCGCCGTTTTCCGCGGTGAGTTTCCAGTTGCCTTCGTAGATGTAGCTCGAGGAACCGCGCAGCACTTCCAGGCCGTCGGCGGACTGGTCGACGATCATGTCGATGATCTTCGCCGACTCGCCCAGGTGCTCCACCAGGGGCAGCACGTCAGGGTTGAGGCTGCCGAACAGGAAGCCGCGATAAGACTCGAAGCGCGCGACCCTGGTCAGGTCGTGGGAGCCTTCGCAGTTGAAGCTCGACGGGTAACCTGCGGCGGCCGGGTCCTTGACCTTGAGCAGCTTGCCGGAGTTGTTGAAGGTCCAGCCGTGGAATGGACAGGTGTAGGACGACTTGTTGCCGGTCTTGTGCCGGCAGAGCATGGCGCCACGATGGCTGCAGGCATTGAGGAAGGCATTGAGTTCGCCGTCCTTGTTGCGCGCGATGAAGACCGACTGCCGGCCCATGGTGGTGGTGTAGTAGTCGTTGTTGTTGGGGATCTGGCTCTCGTGGGCGAGGTACAGCCAGTTACCCTCGAAGATGTGCTGCATTTCCAGGTCGAACAACCGGGGGTCGGTGAACATCTCCCGCTTGCAGCGGTAGACGCCCCGGTCACGGTCTTCTTCAAGCAGGGAGTGAAGGTATTCGGGTCGCAGGGTCATGGCCGCCGCCTCCGTTGTTTTTATTCAGGCAAGGCTCATGCTAGGACGGGGTGTGCGGGGGCAATATCCGTTGCGTGCAGACCACTATCCGTTTTCTGCAGAGTTTTGTAGGGCAAGTCCTACAGGGGTAGCCGCTGCTGTAGCCTGCGAGGCTGCGATCGGGTTGGGCGGCATTCCGACGTAGCGGCCGCCACCCGGGCCGCGCATTTATCCAGAATGAACACGGTTTCAGGTTTTGCGGCTGCTGCGCAGCCGATCGCAGCCTCGCAGGCTCGGCAGCGGCTACGAGGAGTCGGGGATGACGTGGCGGACACGGTTTCTGTAGGAGCGAAGCTTGCTCGCGATGGCGTCGGATCAAACACCTACGTGTCGTTCGCCATCGCCGGCGATCGAGCGTCGACCGGCCGCTCCTACAGAAGCAGAAGCAAAAGCCGGATCAAGCCCGGCGTCTGAGGGTGTCGGACGGCAGTTCGCCGAATTGCTTGCGGTAGCTTTCCGAGAAGCGTCCCAGGTGCAGGAAGCCGAAATCCATGGCCAGTTCGGTGATGTTGCGCACGTTGCAGCTGGGGTCACGCAGGCAGGCGTGGATCCGCTCGAGTTTCTTCTGGCGGATGTAGCGCATGGGCGTGCTGCGGGCGTTGCGCTCGAACAGCGCATAGAGCGAACGCAGACTCATCTGCGCCTGCTGCGCCAGCTCCTCGCAGCCGATGTCCTGCTTGAGGTTGCGCTCGATGTAATCGGCAATCGCCTCGAAGGTCGCCGACGACGAACCCAGGCCCGCGCGCCGAATGTTGGTCTTCATCAGGCTGAGCATCTTGCTTGCGACGATCTGCGCGTAATGCTCCTGCACCCGCGGGATGCATTCGACGGCTTCGGCTTCGCGGCAGACCACGCTCAACAGGTTGATAAAACCTTCCAGTTCATCCAGCTGGTAGCGGTTGCCCACGAAGCGCACGCCCTGCCCCGGATACAGCCAGCGCTGCTCCTGGCACACCGACTCCAGCAGGCGGGTGGGCACCTTGATGATGAATTTCTCGCAATCGTCGGAATAGGTCAGGTCCACCGGATCGTCGGGGTTGATCAGCAGCAGTTCGCCCGGGGCGAAGTAATGTTCCTGGCGATGGCCGCGCCACAGGCAGTGGCCGCGCAGCAGCACTTGCAGGTGGTAGATGGTTTCCAGCGCCGGCGAGGTGACGCGCACGCTGCCGCCGTAGCTGATCGAGCACAGGTCGAGGCTGGCGAACTGCCGATGATTGAGGCTGGCCTGGGGACTGCCGGCCTTGGGCAAACGGATGCAGTGGCTGCCCACATGCTGGTTGACATAGCCGGACACGGCATAGGGATCGGCCTGGGCGAATACCCTGCTGCGCTCACTCAACAGATGCGTTTCCATAAGCGGGTCACTCCCAGTTCTAATTATTGGGATTGTTATTATCGGGCGGTGATCGTTCGTCACCGCTGGCACATCACGCAAAACATCGACCACGGTTCACAATGGCAAAAACCACGGGACAACCGTCAAGTCATCCCGTGGCCCCGATTCGGGATCTGCCGCGATGTCAGTCCTCCAGCGCTCGTACCCGCTCCAGGCGCTGCTGCTCCTCGGGCTGGGCCGACGGCTGCAGGGTGAAGTCGAAGTCGATCTCGGCAAAACGCCCGCTGATCCCATGCTGCGCCGCCCGCTGCTGATCGTCGCTGAAGGTGATCTTGGCGATCAGCTCGTCGCGGGTGGCGTAGGCGAAATCGTCGTGCAGGTATTCATCGCCATCGAGGTTGATCTGGGTGGTCAGGTGACGGTGGTCGTCGGCCGAGATGAAGAAGTGGATATGCGCCGGACGCTGGCCGTGGCGGCCCAGTTGGTCGAGCAACTGCTGGGTCGGACCGTCCGGCGGGCAGCCGTAACCCGAGGGCACGATGCTGCGGAAACGGTAGCGGCCTTCGGCATCGGTAACGATGCGCCGACGCAGGTTGAACTCGGACTGGGCGGTGTCGAAGTAGGAGTAGGTACCGCCGGTGTTGGCGTGCCAGACGTCGACAATGGCCCCGGCCAGCGGCTGGCCGGCGGTGTCGCGCACCTGGCCCTGCATGAACAGCACCACGCCCGGATCGACGCCATCGTCGAGGCGCGCCTCACCCTGGCTCAGCGGCGCACCGGCCACGTACAGCGGGCCTTCGATGGTGCGCGGGGTGCCGCCGGTCTTGCCGGCCTGCTCGTCGGCGGCGTCCATCAGCAGGTCCAGGTAGTGTTCCAGGCCCAGGCCGGCCACCAGCAGCCCGGCTTCCTGGCGCGCGCCGAGCACGTTGAGGTAGTTGACCGCCTTCCAGAACTCTTCCGGGGTCACCTCGAGGTCTTCGATGATGTTCACCGTGTCACGCAGGATGCGGTACACCAGGGCCTTGGTACGCGGGTTGCCCTGGTCGTTGAACTGGCCGCTGACTTCTTCGAGAAATTTCTGGGCGCTGGCAGTGTGGGAAATTCGGACGTTCATGGTTATTCCTCATCTTGTATTTATTAGAGTGTGCAGCGGGCTGGCGAGGGCTCAGCGGTCATCCGCATGAATGGACGAAGGATGCCTGCACAGCGCATTCACTTCGATAGCCATGTACGGGTACAGCGGCAGTTGCATCAGCAGGTCGTGCAGTTCCTGCACGCTGTCGACGTCGAACACGCTGTAGTTGGCATACAGGCCGGCGATGCGCCACAGGTGCCGCCACTTGCCCTGCTCCTGCAGGCGCTGGGCCAGGGCCTTTTCGTCGGCCTTGAGCTGGGCGGCGCGCTCGGGGTTCATGTCGACCGGCAGGTTCACGGTCATTTTGACGTGGAACAGCATGGTGCACTCCTTAAGACGTGATGAATGGCAGTTCAGGCTTTGTCGCGGCGCAAGAACGCCAGGCGCTCCTCGTCCAGGCTCAGGCCGAGGCCCGGCGCCCGGGATACATGCAACTGGAAATCGCGGTACAGCGGCGGCTCGGCGAGGATGTCCTCGGTCAGCAGCAGCGGGCCGAACAGCTCGGTGTCCCAGCTCAAGGTATTGAGGGTGAGGAAAGCATGGGCCGACGCCAGGGTGCCGATGCCGCCTTCGAGCATGGTGCCGCCGTACAGGCCGATGCCCGCCGCCTCGGCGATCGCCGCGGTGCGTAACACCGCGCGCGGGCCGCCGTTCTTGGCGATCTTCAGGGCGAACACCGAGGCCGCGCCTTCGCGGGCCAGGTTGTAGGCGTCATCCACTCACGCGATGGATTCGTCGGCCATGAGCGGCGCAGGGCTGCTGGCATTGAGGCGCACCATGCCGGCGCGATTGTTGCGCGAGATCGGCTGTTCGATCAGGTCAATGCCGTTGCCGCCCAGGATGCGGCAGGCGCGCACCGCCACCGCTTCGTCCCACGCCTGGTTGACGTCGACCCGCACGCTGGCGCGGTCGCCCAGGGCCTTCTTGATCGCGATCACATGGGCCAGGTCGCGGTCCACCTCGCCGGCGCCGATCTTCAGCTTGAAGATGCGGTGGCGACGCAGGTCGAGCATCTTTTGCGCTTCGGCGATGTCCTTGGCGGTGTCGCCGCTGGCCAGGGTCCAGGCCACCGGCAAGGCGTCGCGCACCCGGCCGCCGAGCAGCTCGCTGACCGGCAGCCCCAGGCGCTTGCCCTGGGCGTCGAGCAAGGCGCTTTCGATACCGGATTTGGCGAAGGTGTTGCCGCGGATGCTTCGCTCCAGGCGCTGCATGGCGGCATTGATATTGGCGCCGTCCTGGCCGAGCAGCAGCGGCGTGAAGAAGCGGTCGATATTGGTCTTGATGCTGTCCGGGCTTTCATTGCCATAGGCCAGGCCGCCAATGGTGGTGGCTTCGCCCAGGCCTTCGATGCCGTCGGCGCAGCGCAGGCGGATCAGCACCAGGGTCTGGTTCTGCATGGTGTGCATCGCCAGCTTGTGCGGGCGGATGGTTGGCAGATCGACGATGATTGTTTCGATCGATTCAATGGCACTCGAAAGCATTTCCATACCCATCAGGTTCTTGAAGTTATGGACCCGATTCTCGTACGGCTTTTTCCGGGGTTCCAATATAGAATTGGTCTGGATCGATACCTTGAAGGTATCCAACCGTTGCCTGCGGAGGCCTTATGGAACTGCGTCATCTGCGTTACTTCCAGGTGCTGGGCCAGACCCTCAACTTCACCAAGGCCGCCGAGCGCCTGCACATCGCCCAGCCGCCCCTGAGCCGGCAGATCCAGCAACTGGAAGAGGAACTCGGGGTATTGCTGCTGGAGCGCGGCCGGCCGTTGCGCCTGACCGAAGCCGGGCGGTTTTTCTATGAACATTCCAGCGCGCTGCTGGAGCAACTGGCCAAGGTCTGCGACAACACCCGGCGCATCGGCCACGGCGAAAAGACCTGGCTCGGCATCGGCTTTGCCCCCTCGACCCTGTACGGCCTGCTGCCGGAACTGATCCGCCGCCTGCGCAGCCACGAGACCCTGGCCCTGGAACTGGGCTTGTCGGAAATGACCACCCTGCAACAGGTGGAGGCGCTCAAGGCCGGGCGCATCGACATCGGCTTCGGGCGGATCCGCATCGACGATCCGGCCATCGTGCAGAAGGTACAGACCGAGGATCGCCTGGTGGCCGCCCTGCCCGCCGGGCATCCGCTGATCGGCCAGCCGGTGAGCCTGGCGCAGCTGGCCGACGAGCCCTTCGTGCTCTACCCCGGCAACCCGCGCCCGAGTTACGCCGACCACGTGATCGCGCTGTTCAACACCCATGGCCTGAACATCCGCGTCGTGCAGTGGACCAACGAATTGCAGACCGCCATCGGCCTGGTGGGCGCCGGCATCGGCATCACCCTGGTGCCGGCTTCGGTGCAATTGCTGCATCGCGACGACATCGGCTTCAGCCCGCTGCTGGAAGCCAACGCCACCTCGCCGATCATCATCAGCCGGCGGGTCGGCGATGTGTCGGCGGGGCTCAGCCACTGCCTGGGGATGATCGACGAACTGCGCGCCGAACACCCCGACGCCTGACGCCTCGCGCGCAACCGACTCGCGGTTGCGCCCACCTCCCCTTGCCGCCAAAAAGCATGCCTGCAGAAAAGGGATACAGGTCTGCAGGCAACGGATAGTGCCAGCGCCATACCCGCCCCTAGCCTGCGCGCAGTGAACTGCTTTCCATAACAATAAGAGTAAAAGCAATGAAACCTGCAAAGACCCTCGCCGTGCTGGGCGCCAGCGCGGTGTGCCTGAGTGCGCCCCAGCACCTGCTGGCCGAAGAAGGCGGTTTTATCAAGGACGCCACCGCCACCCTCCAGGCCCGCAACTACTTCTTCAGCCGCGACTATTCGGATATCCGCGGCACCGAGCAGTCCATGGCCCAGGAATGGGCCCAGGGTTTTATCCTCAACTTCAAGTCCGGCTACACCCCCGGCACCCTAGGCCTGGGCCTGGATGCCATCGGCACCCTGGGGCTCAAGCTCGACAGCGGCAAGGGCCGGGTCAACAGTGGCCTGCTGCCGATGCAGGAGGACGGCGAAGCCGCCGACGACTACAGCCGCCTCGGCCTGGCGCTGAAACTGCGCCTGGCGAAAAGCGAACTGCGCATCGGCGAACTGCAACCCAACCTGCCAGTGCTGAGCTTCAGCGATATCCGCCTGCTGCCGCCGTCCTACCAGGGCGCGAGCATCGTCTCCAACGACATCGACGGCCTGACCCTGCAAGGCGGCCGCCTGCGCTCCACCAGCCTGCGCAACGAGTCCGGCGACGGCAAACTGCAAGCCATGCTCGGCCACGTGCCGAAACGCGCGGTCAGCAGCGACGCCTTCAACTACTTTGGTGCCGACTACGCCTTCAACGACAAACGCACCAGCCTCAGCGCCTGGTACGGCCAACTGGAGGACATCTACCACCAGCGCTTCCTCGGCCTGAAACACAGCCAGCCGCTGGGCGGCTGGATACTCGGCGCCAACCTCGGTTACTACAACAGCGAAGAGGATGGCAAACAGCTGCTCGGCGCCATCGACAACCAGGCCTTCTTTTCCCTGCTGTCAGCCAAACGCGGCGGCCATACCTTTTACGTCGGCTACCAGGGCATGTTCGGCGACAGCGCCTTCCCCCGGGTCTTCGCCAACATCACCCCGCTGGGCAACGAAGTGCCAACTTACGAGTTCGCCTACACCGACGAACGCTCCTGGCAACTGCGCTACGACTACGACTTCGCCGCCAGCGGCCTGCCCGGCCTGACCAGCACCGTGCGTTATATCCGCGGCGACAACGTCGACACCGGCAAGGGCTTTGAGGGCAAGGACTGGGAGCGCGACCTGGATATCGGCTACGTGATCCAGTCCGGCCCGTTGGGCGGGCTGGGGATCAAGGTGCGTAATGTGGTGGCAAGGTCGAATTATCGGACCGATATCAATGAGAACCGGTTGTTGCTGAGTTATAGCTGGAAGTTGTTTTAACAACCGCTACCGGCAACCCTCGTGATCGGCGCCAGCGCGGGAGGATTCCACGCCGGCGCCAAGTCTGGAATCATGGCCGTCGATTTCGCCAAGGACCGCGCCCCATGAATCGCCTTTTGCCCGCCAGCGCCCTGCTCGGGTTGCTGCTCACCAGCCTCGGCAGCCTCGCCGCCACCAAGAACGAGCCGGAGCCCCACCTCTACTACAGCATGACCCCAGGCCGCTACGCCCTGATCGGCCAGGAGCCGGACGGCGCGGGCAACGCCGAAATCCGCTATCAGGACGGCACCCTGACCCTGGTGAAAACCATCAACGGCACGACCACCACCGCCACCGGCAAAGTCGAACGGGCAAGCATCGCCGAAGCCGATGTCCTGCGCTTCTACTGGCCCAGCCACAGCAGCACCTGCCTGCTGCGCGGCGACCTGGACAACTACAGCCGCCTGAGCTGCTACTGGATCGACAATGGCGCAGAGCACAAACGGCCGGGGCTGGAGGCGTATTTTCCGACTGAGACGTGGCCGGAGAATCGGCAGCGGTAGGTGGTGAGTCGGGAAAGGTCAGTCCAAGCTAGCGCTCCCTACCCCTCCGACCGCCATGTCAAAGGCCAGGCCCGACAATGCAATCGGCAAAAATCCTAGAAGCTCACTTCAAGAACAAGGACTCCCCCATGATCGACTTCAACAACAAAGGCTTCTTCAAACTCAAGCAAAACGACGAATACGCCGAGCGGGTCAGCGACCTGTTGCTGGAAGGCGAGCAGGTGATCGATGCCTATAAGGCCATGCGCGACGGCGTGGTGTTTACCAACAAGCGCATCATCGCGGTCAACGTGCAGGGCATCACCGGCAGTAAAAAGGACTTCACCTCCCTGCCCTACAAAAACATCGTCGCTTACTCGGTGGAAACCTCCGGCACTTTCGACCTGGACTCCGAGCTGGAGATCTACTTTTCATCGCTGGGCCAGGTGAAGTTCGAATTCACCGGCAAGACTTCGATTGTGGAAATCTCCAAGTACATCTCCAAGCATCTGCTGGGCTAGGACGACCCGTCGTCAATCGGCGCTCAGCCCCCACAACACCTCCAGCACATGCTGGGTCGAGCGCTCCACCTCGCCGTCCCGATGGGCAATGCCCAACTGGCGCCACAACGGCGGCTGCAACGGGCGCATGGCGATCCGCGTGTCGGGCAGCGGCGTGGCGGCTTCGTGGGGCAACAAGGTGGCGCCATAACCGGCGGCCACCAGGCTCTTGATCGCGTCGTTGTAGTTGAGCTGAATGCGCGCCGTGGGCTGCTGCCCGCCCAGGGCGAACCACTCCGAGGTCAGGCGCGACAGCCGGGTGCTGTGGTCGTTGAGGATCAGGGGCTGGGCGGCCAGCCACTGCGGGGTCACCGGGTCGGGGCACTGCCAGCGGGCCGGCAGGAAGGCCATGACCGGGTCCTTGCGCCAGGGCTCGATGCGCAAACCCTTGACCGGGGTTTGCGGCAAGGCCACCAGGCCGATATCCAGCGAACCTTCGGCGAGCTTCTTCAAGCTCTCCTGGGAAGTCAGCACCGCCACCTGCAGGTCGATGCCCGGGTGCCGCTGGCCGAGGGTTTCCAGAGCCTGGGGCAGCAACTGGGCGATGGCGCCGGTGGATGCCCCCAGGCGCACCCGCCCGGCCAGACCCAACACTTGGCGCTGCACATCCTCCAGCGCTTGTTCGGCATCAGCCAACAAGCGCCGCGCGCGCTCCACCAGGGTTTCGCCAATGGCCGTGGGCTGCACCTGGCCGCGGGTGCGCGACAACAGCGAACCGCCCACCCGCGCCTCCAGGTCGGCGATATGCAGGCTGACCGTGGGCGGCGCCAGATGCAGGGCGCGCGCCGCGTCGGCGAAGGAGCCCAGATCGGCGATGGCGACCAGGGTGCGCAGGCGGTCCAGGCTGATCTCACGCATGGTGGTCTCGTTCAGGAAAGCTGAATTGGATAGTCATGATATTCGACTTTTGTTATCTACGATCCGGACCGATGATGAGGTCCTGCGCCCGGAACGTTCCGGCGCTCCCTTTGATCCAGGACGCAAGCGCCATGACCCATCCTCTAGTTTTCATCGACGGCGACCAGGGCACCACCGGCCTGCAGATCCACGAACGCCTGCATGGGCGCACGGACCTGCGGCTGCTGACGCTGCCTGAGGCGGAACGCAAGAACCCGCAGCGCCGCGCGCAGGCAATCAACGGCTGCGACATCGCCATCCTGTGCCTGCCCGACGAGCCGGCGCGCCAGGCCGCCGCTTCGATCGTCAATCCCGACGTGCGGGTGATAGACGCCAGTTCCGCCCACCGCACGACGGCCGGTTGGGTCTACGGTTTTCCGGAAATGAACGCGGAACAGGCTGGGCTTATCGCCCAGGCCCGGCGGGTGAGCAATCCCGGCTGCTATCCCACGGGCGCGATCGCCTTGCTCGGTCCGCTGCTGCGGGCGGGGCTGGTGCCGGCTGACTATCCCGTGGTGATCCATGCGGTGTCGGGCTATTCCGGCGGCGGCCGCGCCGCGGTGGACGCGTACGAGGCCGTCGATGGCGGCGGCGGACCGGCATTCCAGCTCTACGGGCTGGGCCTGGCGCACAAGCACACGCCGGAAATCGAACGCCATGCCGGCCTGACGCAGCGGCCGGTGTTCGTGCCGGCCTACGGCGCCTATCGCCAGGGCATCGTGCTCACGGTGCCGCTGCAGTTGCGGCTGCTGCCAGCGGGCGTGGACATGCAGCGCCTGCACGCCTGCCTGCAGCAGCATTACGAAGGCGCCAGGCATGTGCAGGTGGTGGCGCCGCAGGACGCGGCCGCCCATACCCACCTGGATCCCCAGGCGCTCAATGGCAGCAACGATCTGCGCCTGGCCGTCTACGGCAATGCCCAGGAGGGGCAGGTACTGCTGACGGCAGTGTTCGACAACCTGGGCAAGGGCGCGTCGGGCGCGGCGGTTCAGAACCTGGACCTGATGCTGGCCGCGATGGGATAGCGCGGCGGCAAGCGCCCTACGGCGCGGGCCGGCGGCCCGCTCCGGCTCAGGCCGGATCCGGGTCCGCCAGCGTTTCCACCACCAGGCGGCGCAACCAGACCGTGCCGGGGTCGCTTTCGAAGCGGGCGTGCCAATGCACGGTCACCGACAGGGGCGGCAGGGCGATGGGCAGCGGGCGTATCTGAAAGGCGTCGTCCCGGTTGAACCAGATCGCCGCCCGCAAGGGCAGGGTCATGGTGAGATCGGTGCGCCGCACGATCTCGGCGGCCGCCGAAAAATGCGGCAAGGTCAGATAGGGCCTGCGCGGCAGCCCGGCCTCGCTCAGCACGTCGTCCAGCAAGCGGTGGGCGCTGGCGCGCGAGGCCACCAGGATGTGGTCCAGGCGCTTGAACTGGCTGCGCGTCAGGCCGACCGACAAGACCGGATGGCCGCGCCGGCCCATGCAGGTGTAGCGTTCGCGGAACAGTTCGGCATGGCAGGTCTCGCTGCCCAGGCCGGCCAGGTTGCCGATGGCGAGATCGACCTCGCCTTCCTTGAGCGCCTGCGGCAGCCGTTCCAATGGAATTTCCAATACCTCGACCTGCAGGCGCGGCGCCAAGGCGTGAATGCGTTCCATCAGTGACGGCAGGAAGACCATTTCGCCGATATCGGACATGGACAGGCGAAAGCGCCGGGTGCTGCTGGCTGGCTCGAAGCGCTGCCGCAGGCTCACGGCTTCGGCGAAGCTGTTCATGCCGCGTTCGATAGGCTCGGCCAGGGCAAACGCTACCGGCGTAGGCTGCATGCCGGACGCGGTGCGGGCGAACAAGGGATCGTCGAATTTTTCACGCAAGCGCGCCAGCGCGTAGCTTACGGCGGGCTGCGTCAAGTTCAGGCGCTGCGCCGCCCGGGTGACGCTGCGCTCATGCAGCACGGTCAGGAAAACCCGCATGAGGTTCAGGTCGAAGTCCATGCATGCCTCTCATATCAGCCTGATTTATAAGATAAATAATACCTATAAATTTGACATATAAATAGTTGATTCCTAGACTAATTTCACAAGGGCTGGGGCAACGCTTGCCGATGGCCGCAACACAGGGGAAGCACCGCCATGCATGCGTTGACACTGCCGTCGTTGTTGCTGGAGCAGGGCGCCCGTTGGGGCGAACGCACCTGGGTGCAGGCGCCAGGCGGCTCGTTGCGTTAT
>LNAP01002214.1_pt1 | contig 19718 bp, 19 predicted proteins | sample 602601 | NCBI WGS metagenome assembly LNAP01 (sample SAMN02440304, study PRJNA202911) | soil metagenome | biome: Subtropical and temperate rainforests or woodlands; isolation source: soil samples (1 kg each in a 20% v/v slurry with milli Q water) were... ...
ACTCTCATGACCTCAACTTCTCGAACCGCCCGGTGCGGACCCGCATGCCGGGTGGTGTGGCAGGGGCGCAGCCTATAATGGCTGCCCCCTATGCCGATCAAGGCAACGCAGCTTATTTTAGCTTGACTTCTTTGTAAGCCACGTGCTTACGCACTTTAGGGTCGTATTTGATGAACTCCAATTTTCCTGGAGTTGTTTTTTTATTCTTCGAGGTCGTGTAGAAGTGACCTGTTCCTGCTGTTGATTCTAGCTTGATTTTTTCGCGTCCGCCCTTGGCCATGATCTATCTCCTGAGATTACGCGGCTTCGCCACGTTCACGTAGTTCGGCAAGAACTGCTTCAATGCCTTTTTTGTCAATCGTACGCAAGCCAGCGTTAGATACGCGTAAGCTCACAAAGCGATTTTCCGATTCAATCCAAAACCGACGATTATGCAGGTTGGGAAGGAAACGACGTTTGGTTTTATTGTTAGCGTGGGAAACGTTGTTTCCCACCATGGGGGCTTTACCCGTCACTTGGCATACGCGCGACATGTTTAGTGCTCCTGAATGCTGGTTTTGCAAAGTCGGTCAGTATACCAAAAAATACACAAAAAGCCCACTGGTTTTTAGATTAATCCCCGTTCTGCAAAAGAAAGTGGCGCACCGCCCGATACGACGACAAAATGATCCAGTACTTTTACATCAATCAAACCAAGCGCTTGCTTGAGCGTCGCAGTAAGTGTGATGTCTGCCGACGAGGGTTCTGCAAGGCCGGATGGATGGTTGTGTGCGAGGATGACAGCACCGGCATTGTTGGCAAGTGCTTTTTTGACGACTTCACGTGGATAAACACTGGTTTGGGTTAGCGTGCCGCGAAATAACTCTTCAGTTAGGAGCAACCTGTTTTGTGCATCCAGCCACAAGGCAAAAAAGACTTCGTGCGCAAGGCCACCCAAGGATAAGCGTAACCAATCGCGTACGGCTTGCGGGGAACTTAAGACATCGCGTTCTTTGAGTGGCGAGATCAGTGATCTTCTGGCAAGCTCCAAGGCTGCGCTGAGTTGGGCTGCCTTGGCAGGGCCAATGCCCGGCGATTTGGCTAATTTGCTTGCGTGGACGGCAGTGAGCTCTGCCAGGTTCCCGTTGAATTGATGCAACAGGTCACGGGCAAGATCAACAGCGCTTTTGCCAGGAATGCCGACGCGTAAAAAGATTGCCAAGAGTTCAGCGTCGGACAAAGCGGCAGCGCCTTGCAAAAGGAGTCTCTCACGAGGGCGTTCTGCAGCGGGCCAATCACGTATGGCCATGGTTTACAATCCTCCAATCATTATTCAACGCAGATTCTAATGTTATGGATGCTTTAGCGGGTAAGCGTATCGTCTTGGGTGTGACCGGTGGGGTGGCCGCTTATAAGGCAGCAGAATTATCGCGACTATTGATTAAAGCAGGTGTGGTGGTGGATGTGGTGCTGACCTGTGCCGGGAGCCAATTTGTTGGCCCTGCGACATTTCAGGCATTGACTGGCCGCCCTGTATGGCAGGGCTTATGGGATGAGCGCATGGGGAATGGCATGGCGCATATTGATTTAACGCGTGGAGCGGCTGCCATTTTGGTAGCGCCTGCAACGGCTGATTTTTTAGCTAAATTAGCCCATGGTGCGGCCGATGATTTGTTGTCTACGCTGTGCTTGGCGCGGGATTGTCCTTTACTCGTCGCGCCCGCCATGAATCGGCAAATGTGGGAAAACCCCGCGACGCAGCGCAATGTGGCTTTATTAAAAAAGGATGGCATCTGCATTGTCGGGCCGGATAGTGGCGTGCAGGCTTGTGGTGAAGTGGGTGAGGGCCGAATGCTCGAAGCCACTGATCTATTGGCCACATTATCTGCTTTCTTGCAACCGAAGCATTTGTTGGGCAAACGTGTGTTGCTCACGGCAGGCCCCACCTTTGAGCCAATTGACCCGGTGCGCGGGATAACCAATTCAAGTTCAGGGAAAATGGGTTTTGCATTAGCGCAAGCATGTGCGGATGCGGGGGCTGAGGTGACGCTGGTTGCAGGACCTGTGGCATTGCCTACCCCTCAGGGCGTGAAGCGGCTCGATGTGCAAACCAGCGCGCAAATGTATGAGGCAGTGATGGCCCATGTATCAGGGCAAGATGTGTTTATCGGGGTGGCGGCCGTTGCCGACTATCGGCCAATAAAGGTGGCTGCCCATAAAATCAAGAAAAGTAGTGAGCCGGTAACCCTGACGCTGGAGGCAACAACGGATATTTTGGGTGAAGTTGCTTCAATGCCGGATGCGCCGTTATGTGTGGGTTTTGCTGCAGAGAGTCAGGACTTGGCTAAATATGCTGAGACCAAGCGCAAGACAAAAAAACTCGCGCTGGTGGTGGGGAATTTGGTGCAGGATGGTTTGGGTGGGGATACCAATTGCGTGATTTTGTTTGATGCTCAGGGCGCACATCCATTGCCTGCGGCCAAGAAGATAGATGTGGCGCGTGGCATCGTTGCGCATTTGGCGGGCTTAATGGCCTTGATTAAATAGGAAATGGGGAGAGATCGCATGGCTAAGGTGGATTTGAAAATTCTGGATGCGCGTTTAAAAGACCCATCCAGTGGTTATTTGCCTAGCTACGCTACGCCCGGTTCGGCAGGGGTTGATTTGCGTGCGTGTATTGATGTGGCAATGAAAATTCATCCGGGCGAGACGATGTTGATTCCGGCGGGGATTGCCGTGCACATTGCCGACCCGGGTTTGGCTGCAGTGATTTTGCCTCGATCGGGTCTGGGGCACAAGCATGGCATTGTGCTGGGAAATTTGGTGGGCTTGATCGACTCGGATTATCAAGGGGAGCTTTTTGTGTCAACATGGAATCGTGGGCATGAGACATTCACCATCAATCCTATGGATCGCTTGGCGCAACTCGTTTTTGTACCGGTGGTGCAAGTGAGTTTTAATCTTGTCGAGGCGTTTGACGAGAGCGAGCGTGGTCAGGGCGGTTTTGGTAGCACCGGTACAGCGTAAGTAGAGGACGCCTCTCCCTTGGGTGCAGACCATGTGAATATCCATTCCAGGTGTACGTATGTTCATGTGGCGTTCATGTGACAAAAACGCCGCCTTGCCAGTGGTGTATTAAAAGTCGGCGCTGGTGAGACGGCGTAAAAAATAAAAACAGCCTGTTTTAAGGCTGAAAATACCTCTTTAAGGCATGGTTTCGTACAGCGGCAGGGTGAGGAACTCCGGGTAGTTGTCCGCCAGCGACATTTCTTCAAAAATTCTGGCAGCTTGATCGTAGGTTTCTGTTTTATCGCCACTTTGTAAAACGGTTGCTTTCACTTTGATCAGCTCTTCTGCAATCAGGTGGCGAACCATGTCTGCGCTGACTTTGCGGCCATCGTCCAGCTTACCCTTAGGAGAGATGACCCATTGCCAGACTTGCGAGCGGCTGATTTCCGCCGTGGCCGCATCTTCCATTAGATTATGAATGGGTACGCAGCCATTGCCTGCAAGCCAGCTGCCCAGATAGTGAATGCCAACATTGATGTTGTTACGCACGCCCGCTTCGGTAATGGGTTGTTCGGGCTGAAAATTTAACCAATCACGTGCACCAAAGTTTTCATCGCGCTGTTTTTCCCATTGATTGGGCCTATCCCCTAAAACCTTCTGAAACTCTTCGGCAGCAATGGCGACCAGCCCTGGATGTGCCACCCAACCACCATCAAACCCATCATGGGCATCGCGCGTTTTGTCGTGGCGTATGCCTGACAATGCCTTTTCATTGGCAACCGGATCATTTTTAATGGGGATCAAGGCGCTCATGCCACCGATGGCGGGCGCACCTCGTTTGTGGCAGGCTTTGACCAATGCCAATGCGTAGCTGCGCATAAACGGCACTTCCATGGTGATGGCCGACCGATTAGCCAGGCAGAAGCCGGTGTTGCGCTTGAATTTCTTGATACAGCTGAAAATGTAATCCCAACGCCCTGCGTTCAGACCCGCGCTGTGCTCGCGTAGCTCATAAAGAATTTCTTCCATCTCGAAGGTGGCGAGTATCGTCTCGATGAGTACTGTGGCCTTGATCGAACCTTGCGGCAGGCCAATTTCATTTTGCGCCATGATGAAAATATCATTCCAGAGGCGGGCTTCAAGGTGGCTTTCCATTTTAGGCAGGTAATAAAACGGCCCGGCGCCCCGTGCGATTTGTTCCTTGGCATTATGAAAAAACACCAGTGCAAAATCGAAAATGCCGCCGGAGACGCGTTGCCCATCGATTAGCATATGTTTTTCATCCAAATGCCAGCCGCGTGGCCGAATCTGCAAAGTGGCAATCGTGTCATTCAGCGTATAGTTTTTGCCGACTTCGTTGGTATGCGTGAGCTCACGGCGAATGGCTTTATACAGGTTGATTTGCCCTTGAATTTGATTTTCCCATTGCGGGCTGTTGGAGTCCTCAAAGTCAGCCATGTAGCTGTCAGCGCCTGAATTAAAGGCGTTGATGATCATTTTTGCTTCCACCGGACCGGTAATTTCGGTGCGTCGGCGCGCTAGGGCTTGCGGGAGTGGAGCTATCTTCCAGTCACCTTCACGAATACTGCGCGTTTCAGGCAGGAAGTCAGGCATTTCGCCTGCGTCAATGCGTTGCTGGCGCTGCACGCGTGCGGCCAATAGCTGCTGGCGGCGAGACTCAAACGTGCGGTGGAGTTTGGCAACGAAGGCCAGCGCATCCGGGGTCAGGATTTTTGCAAATACGTCTGTAACAGGCGCAGTAATTTGGATACCTGGCGGAAAAATGATTGTTGAGTTCATGGGAATCCTTGATAGCAAAGGTTGTACGTTAAGTTTTTAGCCTGAATCGTGCGTTTCGTCATAACGTAAATTGTTTGGCAAGGACATAACCGAGTTTCATGATCTCGTGTCATCAGTGTCCTTGCCAATTCGGTTAATGAAATTGATCTTCTTCAGTTGAGCCGGTGAGTGCGGTTACCGAAGAGGTGCCGCCTTGGATAACTGTGGTGACATCATCAAAATAGCCCGTACCCACTTCCTGCTGGTGCGACACAAAGCTGTAGCCCCGATCACGGGCTGCAAATTCAGGTTCTTGCACTTTTTCCACATAAGCCGTCATGCCACGTGCAACGTAATCCTGGGCTAGGTCGAACATGTTGTACCACATGGAATGAATGCCAGCGAGGGTGATGAATTGATATTTATAACCCATCGCGCCTAATTCACGCTGAAATTTCGCAATCGTTGAATCGTCGAGATTTTTCTTCCAGTTAAACGAGGGAGAGCAGTTGTAAGCGAGCATTTTCCCTGGGTGTTTGGCGTGCACGGCATCTGCAAATTGGCGAGCAAAGTTCAGGTCAGGTGTGCCTGTTTCGCACCACACCAAATCGGCATAAGGTGCGTAAGCAATCGCGCGTGATATGGCTTGATCAATGCCTTTGCGGGTTTTGTAAAAGCCTTCGCTGGTGCGCTCACCGGTACAAAAGGCGATGTCATTTTCATCGTAATTGGATGTTAAAAGATCCGCAGCTTCAGCATCTGTTCGTGCAATGACCAGCGTTGGCACGCCACAGACGTCAGCGGCCATGCGTGCAGCAATCAGTTTTTGCACGGCTTCGTTGGTGGGTACGAGTACTTTGCCACCCATGTGCCCGCATTTTTTGACGGAGGCGAGCTGATCTTCCCAATGCACACCGCCGGCACCGGCAACAATCATGGCTTTCATGAGCTCAAAAGCATTCAACACACCACCAAAACCAGCTTCTGCGTCAGCAACAATCGGTGCGAAGTAATCAATATGGCCTTGATCGCCTGCTTCTATGCCTTTTGCGTACTGAATTTCATCTGCACGGCGAAAGGAATTGTTAATCCTTTCAACCACTTTGGGAACAGAGTCCACAGGATAAAGTGACTGGTCGGGATACATGGCAGCATAGCTGTTGTTATCCGCCGCCACTTGCCAGCCGGAGAGATAAATTGCCTTAACGCCAGCTTTGACTTGCTGCATCGCTTGCCCACCCGTTAAAGCACCCAGGCAATTGACATAGGGCTGGTTGTTGAGAAGATCCCACAGTTTCTCTGCCCCACGACGTGCCAAGGTGTATTCGATAGGGAAGGAGCCCCTCAAGCGCACAACATCTTCAGCTGAATAGCCGCGCTTGATACCGTTCCAGCGCGGATTGGTTGCCCAGTCTGTGGCGAGTGATTCTGCTGCTGTTTTGCGATGGGTCACGATGATTCCTTTCGATAGGTGGGGGTAAAAAAGAAATGCATGCCCATTCTCTATTAGGAATTGTTATATGTCAAATGTCTTATATAAGACTATGGGAGGTATTTTTTAGCTATTGATGGACTTTCTCAAAAGTAACTGAAAAGGCCGTGCGAGATCGACCATTCTTTGGGGCAACGTACCTAATGCCTCGTTAGCTTAATGGCCTTTCAGTCCAGGCCATGGCATGAATAAGTGAACAGGGTGCGATGCGGTGAAATGCAATGAGCCTGAGTTCTCTTTGTTTGCCAAGATGCGCAAACAAAAGGACGAGAAAAAGTCGGCGCTGGTGAGACGCCGACTTTTTTAAACTAACTCAAATCAATACATCAATTGACAGTGGACGAAGGTATCGGCGGATGTGAGGCAGTATCCTCGAAGGTGAGTGTTACCTTTTCAGTCTCATCCAGATCGATGACAACACGGCCACCATGCACAAGTCGCCCGAAGAGTAATTCGTCGGCCAGCGCAGAACGAATTGTGTCTTGAATCAAGCGTGCCATCGGCCGCGCGCCCATGAGGGGATCAAAGCCTTTTTCACCCAGCCATGCACGCAGGGCATCGGTGAAAATAACTTCGACTTTTTTCTCGTGGAGCTGGCCTTCCAGTTGCATGAGGAACTTATCCACCACGCGCAGTATGATTTTGGCATCCAAGGAGCGAAAGGAGATGATGGCATCGAGACGGTTGCGGAATTCTGGCGTAAATAGGCGTTTGATATCGACCATTTCATCGCCTTGGGCTTTATTTTGCGTAAAACCGATGTTGGTTTTTTGCAGGGCTTCAGCGCCGGCATTGGTGGTCATTATGATAATTACATTACGAAAATCCGCTTTACGGCCATTATTGTCAGTTAATGAACCGTGATCCATCACTTGCAGCAGGATATTGAAAATCTCAGGATGCGCTTTTTCAATCTCATCCAACAAGAGTACCGCATGAGGTTTCTTGGTAATGGCCTCGGTAAGCAGCCCGCCCTGATCGAATCCGACATAGCCTGGCGGCGCGCCAATCAACCGGCTGACAGCATGGCGCTCCATATATTCAGACATGTCAAAACGAATCAGGTCAATGCCCAGGCAATAAGCAAGTTGTCGGGCTACCTCTGTTTTCCCTACCCCGGTCGGGCCGGAGAATAAAAAACTACCAATAGGCTTTTGTGGGTCACCAAGACCCGAGCGTGACATTTTGATGGCTTTAACCAACGCTTCAATCGCGGGGTTCTGACCGTAAACCATATTCATTAGGTCACGATCCAGATTTTTTAGCGCAGAGCGGTCATCAGATGAAACATGCTTAGGTGGAATGCGTGCAATTTTGGCGACAATCTCTTCGATTTCCGTTTTTCCAATCATCTTCTTTTGTTTGGATTTAGGCAGTATTCTTTGCGCAGCCCCCGCTTCATCAATGACATCAATGGCTTTATCAGGTAAATGACGGTCATTGATGTACTTGGCAGCAAGTTCAGCCGCGCTGGAAATCGCGGCAGCAGAGTATTTAACGCTGTGGTGTTCTTCAAACCGGGATTTCAGGCCACGCAGAATGGCTACTGTTTCATCTACCGATGGCTCATTAACATCCACTTTTTGGAACCGCCGGGAAAGTGCGTGATCCTTTTCAAATACGCCACGATATTCAGCGTAGGTTGTTGCGCCAATACATTTGAGTGCTCCAGAAGACAGCGCCGGCTTGAGGAGGTTGGATGCATCCAACGTACCACCGGAAGCCGCACCAGCACCTATGAGCGTATGAATTTCGTCAATGAATAAAATGGAATGCGGTGTTTCAGACAGCTGTTTTAGAACGGCTTTTAAGCGCTGCTCAAAATCTCCGCGATATTTTGTTCCTGCCAACAACGAACCCATGTCCAGTGAGTAAACAACGGCATTGGCCAGAATATCCGGCACTTGTCCTTCGATAATTTTCCGCGCTAAACCTTCAGCAATGGCTGTTTTTCCTACGCCAGCTTCACCGACCAGAAGCGGATTGTTTTTTCTTCTGCGGCATAGCGTTTGTATGACGCGTTCGAGCTCTTTGTCCCGGCCAATGAGCGGATCAATTTTCCCCGCTAATGCTTGTTGATTCAGATTTTGCGCAAAGCTCTCAAGTGCCCCGGATTTTTCTTGGGATTCAGCTTCTGTTTCTGCGGTTTCTTCTTTGTTTTGTGAGGGCGGAACTTTGGCAATTCCGTGGGAAATGAAATTCACAACGTCAAGGCGTGAAATATTTTGCCGTTGCAGGAAGTAGACGGCATGGGAGTCTTTTTCACCAAAAATAGCCACTAACACATTGGCGCCGGTCACTTCTTTTTTACCGGATGACTGTACGTGCAAAATGGCGCGCTGAATGACACGCTGAAAGCCAAGGGTAGGCTGAGTGTCAATTTCATCCGTGCCATTCACCATGGGTGTGTGGTCATTGATGAACGTAGAGAGCTCTTTGCGCAGGGCATCCATATCAACGGCGCAAGCGCGTAGAACTTCCGCAGCCGAGGGGTTGTCCAAAAGCGCTAGCAGCAAGTGCTCGACTGTAATGAATTCGTGGCGTTTTTGGCGTGCATCCACAAAAGCCATGTGCAGGCTGACTTCAAGTTCTTGGGCGATCATCAGTTTTCCTCCATAACGCAGGCCAGCGGATGCTGGTGTTGCCGTGCAAATGCACTAACCATTTCAACTTTTGTGGCAGCGATATCCAGAGGATAGATGCCGCAAACTCCTTTGCCTTCCCGATGCACTTTCAGCATAACCTGCATTGCCCGTTCGCGGGAAAGATTGAAAAACTTTTCTAGCACTAAAACAACAAAATCCATTGGTGTGAAATCATCATTCAGCAACATGACCTTAAACATGGGAGGGAGGCTTGCCTTGCTTTTTTGGGGGGCGAGTACGGCATCGCCTCCTATGCCATTTTCTTTACGGGTAACCATGATCGCATTCTAATGTTAATTTTTAACCTTTCAATTCCACGAAAAGTAAGGTTTATATGGGGAATAAATAGGCTAATTCAATGCTTGTCGAGTGCTAATCTTTTTCTGGATATATAGGATGAAGCATAAGTCATTGCAGTGCAATAAAAATAGTTGTTGACGTAAGGCAACTTAGTGGGTAAAACGCAGACCGTGTTTAGCTTATATTCTGCTCAGGGCAGTTAGGGATTCTGGCAGCTTATTATTATCAATGAGCTGTTTTGGGATTGAAGACTATTCTTTGCTTCTTTTAAATGTAAGTGTTAAGCATGCCCCGGCCGGGGTGCGGTTTCCTCTTGTAGCCCGCAGCGGTGGCCGATTTGTTCGTTTTTGATTAAGGAATAGTTACATGGCAACTGGTACAGTTAAGTGGTTCAACGATGCCAAAGGTTTTGGCTTTATCACCCCTGATGATGGCAGCGAAGACCTTTTCGCACATTTCTCCGCCATCAACATGGCAGGATTCAAGTCACTGAAAGAAGGTGACAAAGTATCTTTCGACGTGGTGCAAGGCCCTAAGGGCAAGCAAGCTTCGAACATTCAACGCGCTTAAATAGCGTTGTTTAAGATACAAGTTGCGCTGGTTAAATGCAGTCGCAGCTAAATATTGTTGGACTTTTGTTTAGATTCTAGATATTTCGATATTCTAGATATTTTAAAACTTATTCTTTCAATATTTAAAAGCCCACCCCTGATTCACTCAGGGGTGGGCTTTTTCTTGTGCGCCCATGTCGGGTGCACTCTTGTGGGAGCGAGTTCGACCGTAAGTTGATCGCAACGAACGAAGCGAAGCGCAACGGCGAGCCGATGGACAAGAACCGGATAGAAGGCGCTACCGAGCGGGCATGCTTCCGCGACGATCTCGTGATCAAGGCGAAGCGGCGTAAATCCGGCGGTTGTGCAGTGAAGGCGCGCGTTCTTGCCCAGGAGATCTTGTCTTACGGCTGAAAGGCCGACGCGGCAAAGCCAACAAAGGAACGGCGGGCGTGGATGGGGTGGACATTAGCCAGGCCACACGTTATCTCGTCACGGCGTGACCAACCCCTGCGGGGGACGTGTCGGCCCATGACGTGATTCTTGCGGGACAAGCCTGCGTCCCATCCGGCCGGAAGATCGTGGTCGATGTCGATTTGGAGAAATGCTTTGCTTGCGTCAAGCGCGGCCTCCTGATTGACCGACTGCGGGCAATTTAGCCCCAGCACGGGAAGCAGGACCGCACGATTTACCGGAAACTGATCAACCTGGGCGCAGCCGAGCGCGTGGCAAAACGTGTGGCGCGCAATTCCCAATGCCGGTGGCGAAATAGTGCGAGAGAACTTCAGCGGGTACTCACCATTGCCTTGCTTCGACAAACTCGGTGTCCCCCGATTCTCATGACCTCAACTTCTCGAACCGTCCGGTGCGGATCCGCATGCCGGGTGGTGTGGGGGGGGGCGGCCAGATAAACTGATCGCCCCCATCCCGATTGCTTTTGTGTTATCTGGCGTAGATTACATGCGGTCAATCATGGCTTGACCAAAAGCAGAGCATTTCACTTCGGTGGCGCCGTCCATCAAGCGCGCGAAGTCATAAGTAACAACCTTGTCACCAATAGCAGCTTCCATGGAGTGAATAATGAGATCCGCAGCTTCGATCCACCCCAAGTGACGTAACATCATTTCGGCTGAGAGAATAAGCGAGCCAGGATTTACGTAGTCTTTTCCTGCATATTTTGGTGCTGTGCCGTGGGTTGCTTCAAATACAGCATAATCGTTGGAGATATTTGCTCCTGGTGCAATGCCGATACCACCTACTTGTGCGGCGAGTGCGTCTGAGATGTAGTCGCCATTGAGGTTGCAGCAGGCGATCACGTCATATTCAGCCGGGCGTAGCAGGATTTGCTGCAAGAAGGCATCGGCAATGGCGTCTTTGATGATGATGCCATTGGGGAGGTTTAGCCAGGGGCCGCCATCAATTTCGACACCTCCGAATTCCTTGGCTGCCAAGCCATAGCACCAGTCGCGGAAACCGCCTTCGGTGTACTTCATGATGTTGCCTTTGTGTACGATGGTGACTGATTTGCGATGGTTTGCAATGGCGTATTGAATCGCGGCGCGCATGAGTCGCTCTGAGCCTTCGCGTGATACAGGTTTGATGCCGATGCCGGACGTGTCAGGAAAGCGAATTTTCGTAACGCCCATTTCCTCTTGCAGGAATTTGATGACTTTCTTCGCTTCTGCTGATTCAGCTTGCCATTCAATGCCTGCGTAAATGTCTTCGGTATTTTCACGGAAGATCACCATGTCGGTTTTTGACGGGTCTTTCAGCGGGGATGGAATGCCTTTGAAATAGCGAACGGGACGCACGCACTGGAATAGATCCATTTCTTGCCGCAGTGTTACGTTGAGCGAGCGAATGCCGCCGCCTACGGGTGTGGTCAATGGACCTTTGATGGAAACGGAATATGCTTTGCAAGCTGCAATGGTTTCTTCTGGCAGCCAAACATCAGAACCATATACGCGCGTGGCTTTTTCGCCGGCATAAACTTCCATCCACGAGATTTTGCGTTTGCCAGCGTAAGCTTTTTGTACGGCGGCATCAACGACTTTTTGCATGACTGGGGTGATATCTACGCCAATGCCATCACCTTCAATGAACGGGATGATCGGATTGTCTGGAATGGCTTGGCCGGGAATGATTTTTTGGCCTTGTGCGGGGACTTTAATAAAAGACGTGCTCATGCTGGCTCCAATGGTTTCCCTAAGGTTTCCCTAAAGGTTTCTCTAAAAAATGCTTAATCGCCGATAGACGATCTGCAGAATTATCGCCTAAAAGTAGGGATGGCTTCAATGACCGGGCTTGTGCTCAAGACAGGGATAGCGTTTAAAAGTCTAAAAGTCGGCGCTGGCGGAACGGCGTTTATTTGGTTATTGCTTTATTTGTGCTTGATCGGTTGGCAGATTTAAGGCTTGATGCCAAGGTTCAATGGGTTGTGGGGAGACAACAGCTTCCCCGCGCAAGCTGAGGCCATTCGTCGGCGCTGCCGTAATACGTACATTAACGAGACGTCCTATGTCATTCTCATTACCGGCAAAATTAACGACACGATTATTTTCGGTTCGCCCTGCGAGTTCTTTTGGGTTCTTGCGCGAATGTCTTTCAACGAGAACTTTCTGGATGCGACCAATCATGGCTTGTCCGTGAGTGATTGCTTGTTGGGTGATCTGTGCTTGCAGGCGCGATAGCCGTTTCACTTTGCTTTCTGGCGAGGTGAGGTCGGCAAGGCTGGCTGCTGGCGTTCCAGGGCGTGGGCTATAGACAAATGAGAAGCTGTGGTCGAAGTTGAGTTCTTTGATGAGCTGCATTGTTTTCTCAAAGTCTTCGTCGGTTTCCCCGGGGAAACCAACGATAAAGTCTGACGATAAGGATAGGTCTGGGCGCGCAAGCCTGAGTTTGCGCACGAGAGATTTGTATTCAAGCACTGTGTATCCGCGCTTCATGGCGGCGAGTATGCGATCTGAACCGACTTGAACGGGCAGATGCAGGTGCGAAACTAATTTGGGTACGTTTAGGTAGGTGTCAATCAACCGCTGAGAGACTTCGCGTGGATGGGATGTGGTGTAACGGATGCGCAAAATGTCATCCATTGCAGCGATGGCTTCAATGAGAAATGCCAAATCAGCCGTGTCGCCATCAGCTGTGGGTCCCTGGTAGGCATTCACGTTCTGTCCAAGCAAGGTAATTTCACGGACGCCTTGGGTAGCGAGATGTAAAACTTCTGCGATGACATCATCAAATGGTCGCGAAATTTCTTCGCCTCGCGTATAGGGAACGACACAAAACGTGCAATATTTAGAGCAGCCTTCCATGATGGAGACAAATGCGGTAACGCCATCCGTTTGTGCTGGTGGCAAGCGGTCGAATTTTTCTATTTCAGGGAATGAAATGTCTACTTGTGGCAACCCTGTGATGCGACGCGCATTGATCATTTGTGGCAAGCGATGCAGGGTTTGTGGCCCAAAAACAACATCCACATAAGGTGCGCGGCGAACGATGGTTTCTCCTTCTTGGCTTGCAACACAACCACCCACGCCGATAATGAGGTTGGGGTTTAGTTTTTTGAGGTGTTTGATCCGCCCTAGATCATGAAAAACTTTTTCCTGTGCTCTCTCGCGTACAGAGCAGGTATTAAAAAGCAGGATGTCCGCGTCTTCTGCTTTGTCGGTGCGCGTTGCGCCTTCAGGGCCAGCAAGTACGTCGGCCATTTTGTCCGAGTCATATTCGTTCATTTGGCATCCGAAGGTGCGGATAAATACTTTTTTAGTCATTATGGCGGGAGTAAATGAAAAGATTCTGAATTATAGGGCAGCACGCCACGCCGCTCTTTGCTACCATTACGCCCATGAAAAAAGCAGTCATTCTTTTATCCGGCGGTTTGGATTCTTCTACCGTGCTGGCCTATGCGCGTAGCCAGGGCTTTGCTTGTTATTGTTTATCCTTGGATTATGGGCAGCGTAGCCATTCTGAGTTATTGGCCGCGGAGCGTGTAGCCAAAGCCTTGGGTGCGAAAATGCATCGCGTTCTCAAACTGGATATCGGACAGCTCGGTGGCTCGGCGCTGACCGATACGGCGATTGACATTCCTGTGGATGGCGTCCAGCCTGGTGTTCCGGTAACTTACGTGCCCGCACGCAATACCCTTATGCTTTCCTTTGCCCTTGCCTGGGCTGAAGTATTGGGTGCGCAAGATATTTTCGTTGGCGTTAATGCGGTCGATTATTCCGGTTATCCGGATTGTCGGCCTGAGTTTATTCGTGCATTTGAACTCTTGGCGAATCTGGCGACCAAGGCGGCAGTGTCAGGTGCCAAGTTGACTGTTCATGCGCCGCTCATGGAGATGAGCAAGGCGCAAATTATTAACATGGGTATGCGCTTGGGTGTCGATTATGGACTCACGGTGTCTTGTTATCAGGCCGACTCAGCCGGTAATGCCTGTGGTGTATGTGATGCTTGTCGATTAAGGAAGGAAGGGTTTTTTGCTGCCAGAATTCCTGATCCGACAAGATATTTCGCTAAAATTAGCTAGCACCGGGGCTTGTTTCTGGTTTTTTATTGGCGCAGTGCAATAAAGACTTTAATTTGCCTTTAATACTTAATTAAGTAAAACCTATTTGACAGTTCCTGCAAGGAGCGATTAGAATGGCAGGCTATCTGTAAGTCGTCTTCTATCTGTAAGTCGTCTTTTGTGATTTATCGTCAGGTGGCCTCATGCCATGTGATTCAGTTTGTCAAACTAGGTGTTCGCTGGCATTATTAATGCAAGTAAAGAGCAAGTAAGGGAAAAGAATGAAGACATTTTCTGCTAAACCGCATGAAGTGCAGCACGATTGGTATGTCGTGGATGCCGCGGATAAAGTTTTAGGTCGCTTGGCGGCTGAGATTGCGCGCCGCTTGCGGGGTAAGCACAAGGCTATTTATACGCCTCACGTTGATACGGGTGATTACATCGTTGTTGTTAATGTTGATAAGCTTGTTGTGACTGGCAACAAATTGCAGGATAAAAAGTACTATCGCCATTCGGGCTATCCGGGCGGTATTTACGAGACTAACTTTAATAAATTGCAGCAGCGTTTCCCTGGGCGTGTGCTTGAAAAAGCTGTCAAGGGTATGTTGCCCAAAGGCCCGCTGGGCTATGCCATGATCAAGAAGATGAAGTGCTACGCTGGCACGGATCATCCGCATGCTGCACAACAACCTAAGTCGCTAAATATCTAAGCGCGAAAAATCAAGGAGCTCTCTTATGGCAGTCACTCAATATTATGGCACTGGTCGTCGCAAAACAGCGATTGCCCGTGTTTTTCTTCGCGCTGGTAGCGGTAAGTTCATTGTTAACGATAAGCCTATTGATACGTTCTTTTCTCGTGAAACTGGGCGTATGGTTGTTCGTCAGCCGCTTGAATTAACGCAACACACGACGACGTTTGATATTCTTGTCAATGTCACGGGTGGCGGTGAGTCTGGTCAAGCCGGTGCGGTTCGTCATGGTATTACCCGTGCATTGATTGATTATGATGCAACGCTTAAATCTGCTTTGTCAAATGCAGGTTTTGTTACTCGTGATGCGCGTGAGGTTGAGCGTAAAAAGGTTGGATTCCGCAAGGCGCGTCGCCGCAAGCAGTTCTCGAAGCGTTAAGCTTCATGTTGCAAAAAAAGCCGCCTTTGGGCGGCTTTTTTGTTGTGTATTCAGTATGATTTGAAAATAAGGCGCTCAAATGATAGTTTGCGCAAACTAATCTTTGAAAATTATGAATAGGGCAGTGAGGTTTGCAGATGATTAAAGCAGGTATAGTAGGTGGTACCGGTTATACCGGCGTTGAATTGCTGAGATTGTTGGCACAGCATCCTGAGGTTGAGTTAACAGCTATTACCTCACGCGGTGAGGCAGGTACGCCTGTAGCAAAGATGTTTCCTAGTCTGCGTGGTGCAGTTGATTTGCACTTTACCGATCCAAAAGTTGCGTTGCTTGATAAGTGCGATGTGGTTTTTTTTGCCACGCCCAATGGATTGGCTATGCAGCAGGCACCAATGTTGTTAAGTTCAGGTGTTCGGGTCGTGGATTTGGCTGCAGATTTTCGCATTAAGGATGTGGCTGAGTGGGAAAAGTGGTATGGCATGACGCATACAAGTCCTTCTTGTGTGGCTGAGGCCGTCTACGGTTTGCCTGAAGTGAACCGAGCGTTGATCCGGAATGCACGTTTGGTAGCGAATCCAGGCTGTTATCCGACGGCGACCCAATTAGGCTTTTTGCCGCTCGTAGAGGCTGGTTGCATTGATCTGGGCTCATTGGTTGCGGATGCCAAATCCGGAGTTTCAGGCGCTGGCCGCAAAGCTGAGTTGAACTCATTATTTTCAGAAGCAGCAGATAATTTCAAAGCATATGGTGTGCATGGGCACCGCCACTTGCCGGAAATAAAGCAAGGTTTGTCATTTGCAGCAAAGTCACCGGTAGATTTGACATTTGTGCCACACTTGACGCCATTGATTCGTGGGATTCATGCAACACTTTATGCGCGAATTACCCATGAGACTGACCTTCAGGCGCTGTTTGAGGCGAGGTACGAAAATGAACCATTTGTTGATGTTTTGCCACCAAATTCGCAACCTGAAACACGATCTGTGCGGGCTTCCAACACTTGTCGCATTGCTGTTCATCGCCCACAAGGGGGCAATGTTGTTGTCGTGCTATCTGTGATTGATAATCTGGTCAAGGGTGCTGCGGGGCAGGCAGTTCAGAATATGAATATCATGTTTGGATTCGACGAGTCCGCTGGTTTGACTCAGCTACCTGTTTTACCTTGATTTTTTTTATGGTCTTCCACAATATGCCAGTGTTTAACTGTTGACCAGATTTGACTTAGAATGACCCGTCAAGCTCAGTATTGAATTATTGAGATACATCCATATCATATTAAACATATCTGTCGTTTTTGACATATGTTTTAGGAGAAAATCATGAATGCTATAGCAGAAATGCCCGCACCTTTTGTCTTTACCGATAATGCGGCTAAAAAAGTAAAAGAGTTAATTGAGGAAGAGGGGAATCCGGAGCTTAAATTGCGTGTCTTTGTTTCGGGTGGCGGATGCTCAGGTTTTCAGTATGGTTTTACTTTCGATGAAGTAACCAATGATGACGATACGGCGCTAAATAAAGATGGTGTGACATTGCTGATTGATCCAATGAGCTATCAGTATTTAGTTGGTGCAGAAATTGATTACAGCGAAGGCCTTGAAGGTTCCCAGTTTGTTATCAAAAACCCAAATGCAACTAGCACCTGCGGGTGTGGGTCATCTTTTTCACTGTAATTGAGCTTGTTTAAGAAGGCCACCCCAAACTTTGGGGCGAGTTCTAGGCCGGGTAGATTGCGCCCAGAATACGTTGACCTGATGCCCCAGTAACTGCAGGTAAGTTGCTGGGGCGTCCGCTTGCTGTGCGATAAGCCAGCCAAGCGAACGCAACTGCCTCGACCCAATCTGGCGGTTGTCCTAAAAAGTCGGTGCTGGTGATACGGCAATGAGGCAAGTGGTGTTGCAATCGAGCCACCAGTGTTGCGTTATGTACCCCCCCGCCGCAGATAAAAATTGCTTCTGGCATTCCACACCAAGTTTTGATTGCATTGGCGGCCGTAACGGCAGTGAATTCCGCCAAGGTTGCCTGGACATCTTCTGCCCGCTCCGAGCCATTCAGGAAGCGAGATAGCCAGTGGAGATTGAAATCATCTCTGCCACAGCTCTTGGGTGGTTTGGCCTGAAAAAATTTGTCGGCCATTAGTTTTTCTAACAAGCAAGGCAAGATGATACCGGTAGCTGCCCATTGCCCATCTGTATCGAATGGAAGGGATTGATTTTTATCAATCCAGGCATCCATTAAGACATTCCCAGGGCCGCAGTCAAAACCCCTAATCAATTGACCTGGTTTTAAATCTGTCAGATTAGCAAAGCCGCCAATATTTAAAATAAGGCGATGTTGATTTTGATCACAAAACACCGCTGCATGAAAGGCGGGGACGAGCGGGGCGCCTTGCCCTCCTGCAGCTAGATCGCGACTTCTGAAGTCGGCGATAACTGTTATGTTGGTCAGTTCGGCCAGTAATGCAGGGTTATTAATTTGCAAACTATAGTGGTGGTCAGGCTGATGTCTAACCGTTTGACCATGGCAGCCAATAGCAGTCACTTGGTTTGCAGAGATGTTTGCGTTAATTAACACAGACGCCACGGCTTCGGCATAAAAATACGCCAATTTGTTTGCAAATAGAGCTGCCCTATGCAACTCATTGTCCGCAGCTGCTTGGAGAGCTAAAGCTTCTTGACGTAAAAGATCGGGGTAAGGTGACCAATAAGTTGCAAGGGATTTTGGGCTGCCCGAAGTGAAGTCCACTAATGCCGCATCAACACCATCAAGACTGGTGCCAGTCATCAAGCCTATAAATAACGGGCGCTCTACCTTTGTTTTGTTGGCAGCCAAACCTTCAAGGGGTGATACGTGTAATTGGATCATTGATGTTTTGAATGGTTAGTCGGTTAAGGCGCATGGGACGCTAATTACAGTGGACATGTTTAGATACGATAGAATTTCAGATTCTATTCCTAATGAATTAAAGCATTTAGCCACTATTTCACTCATGACATGAACGATATTGAATCCCAACTTAATGAAATTAAACGCGGTGCCCATGAGCTACTGGTTGAATCAGAGCTGGTAGCAAAGCTTAGAGAGAATAGGCCGCTACGTATCAAAGCCGGCTTTGATCCAACGGCCGCCGATTTGCACTTGGGGCATACGGTTCTGATTAATAAATTGAAACACTTTCAAGACTTGGGGCATCATGTCATGTTTTTGATTGGTGATTTTACGGGCATGATTGGTGATCCCACGGGAAAAAATGCAACCCGCCCGGCGTTAACAAAGGAGCAGGTGTTAATTAATGCCAAAACGTATACAGATCAGATTTATAAAATTCTTGATCCAGAGAAAACAGAAGTCGTATTCAACTCGACATGGTTTGAAACATTTGGCATGGCCGGTCTTATTCAATTAGCAGCAAAGCATACGGTGGCACGCATGCTGGAGCGGGATGATTTTTCAAAGCGCTATGCCGCGGGCCAGCCAATAGCCATTCATGAGTTCCTTTATCCTCTTTGTCAGGGGTATGACTCAGTGGCGATGTGTGCCGATGTCGAATTAGGTGGTACGGACCAGAAGTTTAATTTGCTGGTAGGTCGGGAGCTGCAAAAGCACTATGGGCAAGCCCCCCAATGTATTCTGACGATGCCTCTGCTAGAGGGGCTGGATGGAGTCAATAAAATGTCCAAGTCATTGGGGAATTACATAGGCATCACTGAGCCCCCAGGAGAAATCTTTGGAAAGATCATGTCTGTTTCAGATGAGCTCATGTGGCGATATTTCACTCTGCTCTCATTTTTGGGAGGCGACAAGCTTTCACAATTAAAGCGTGAAGTTGATGCGGGACGTAATCCGCGCGATGCAAAAGTTATCCTCGCAAAGGAAATCGTTACGCGCTTTCATTCAGCACTGGAAGCTGACCGTGCCCTAGCAGATTTTGAGGCGCGATTTCAAAAAGGCGCTTTACCTGATGAGATGCCAGAGGTTCGTGTTGCAGCAGGCCAGATTGCTCAAGTTCTTAAGTCGGCGGGGTTGACGCAAAGCACCTCTGAAGCGCTTCGTCTGATTGATGGTGGGGGCGTTCGCTTGAATGGTGAAAAACTAATAGAGCGTAGTACTGTCTTAATGGCAGGGGAGACCGTAGTATTACAAGTGGGCAAAAGAAAATTTGCACGTGTCGAGTTGCTTTAATTACAACTAGTTAAAGCTTTTATGAGAAGGATATGTAAGTTTTTCTTAAAAAAGTCTTTACAAGGATAGAAGGTGTCCCTATAATCTCGTTCCTCTGCTGATTGCGGAGTTGCCGAAAAGCCTGACGAACAGCGGGTTAAGAAAGT
>LNAP01002215.1_pt1 | contig 19718 bp, 19 predicted proteins | sample 602601 | NCBI WGS metagenome assembly LNAP01 (sample SAMN02440304, study PRJNA202911) | soil metagenome | biome: Subtropical and temperate rainforests or woodlands; isolation source: soil samples (1 kg each in a 20% v/v slurry with milli Q water) were... ...
AGGAGAGCTTTACCAACGTCTACACCTGATCGCGGCGGTGCTGCTGACGGCACGGGATTTCCAGCCCAGCGACATCGATATGCATCATCTGGTTTTCAGCGCCAATGAAGACGAGGCGGTCGATCGACACGTGGTCGCTGCCGCGAAGGCGCGTAACGTGCTGGTGAATGTCGTTGATCGTCCGGAGATGACCGATCTGGTCATGCCCGCCGTGGTCGATCGCGGCGATGTCGTCGTGGCGATTTCGACCAATGGGGCGGCGCCGGTCCTGGCGCGCCAGGTACGGGCGGCGATCGAAAGCGTCTTGCCGCAGCGGATCGGCCGGCTGGCGGCGTTTGCGCGGCGCTTCCGCAGTGCCGTTCATGAGCGCTTGAGCGATGGCATTGCCCGTCGGCGTTTTTGGGAAGATTTTTTCGAAGGACCGGTGGCGGCTGCCGTGCTGGCGGGCGATGAGCGTCAAGCCGCGCGCGAAGTGATCAGCGCTATCAATCGCCGGCAAGGACCGTTGCAAGGCGAGGTGACGACCATTCTGGCCGGCGACGATCCAGAATTACTGACCCTGCGCGATCTGCGTCTGCTGCGTCAGGCCGATGTGGTGATGCATGACGCAGCCGTCGCTCGTGCCATCGTCGACTTTGCCCGCCGCGATGCACGTCGTGTCGCCATTGCCGATGGCAACGGCGATATCATGGTGCAGCGCGAGGTTCATGCGGGCCATCGCGTGGTGCGGTTGAAATATGCGCCTGCAACCGGCAATGCCGTGTTGCGCGCCGTGGCGGAATAGGAGAGGTCGGATGTCAGTGCAGATGATCACTGCGAACCGGCTGCATGACGGCATCGTCGTCTATCTGGCGAAAGGTGGTGTCTGGACGCCGCGATTTGCCGAGGGTGAGTTGCTGCAGGACAAAGCGGCGGCCGATGCGGCGCTTGTTGTGGCGGAAGAGGCCGTCAAGGCGCGGCAGGTCGTCAGCGTTTATCTGATCGATGTGGCGATTGAAGAGGGCGTGCCCCAGCCGACGAATACACGTGAACATATCCGCGCGAGCGGCGGCCCGACGATCGAGGCCGAGGTCGGTTCCTGGACCGGCCGAATTGGGGATTGAGTAGATGTATCGTTACGATGAATTCGATGCGACCTTCGTCCGCGAACGCGTGAAGCAATTCCGCGGTCAGGTCGAGCGCCGCCTGGCTGGCGAGATCACGGAAGAGCAGTTCCGTCCCTTGCGCTTGCAGAATGGCGTCTATCTGCAGCTGCATGCCTATATGCTGCGGGTCGCCATTCCCTATGGCACGCTGTCATCGCGTCAGTTGCGCAAACTCGGCTTTATCGCCCGGCGCTTCGATCGCGGCTTCGGCCATTTCACCACGCGCCAGAACATCCAATACAACTGGCCTCAGCTCGATGAGATCCCGGCCGTGCTGGAGCATCTGGCGGAAGTCGAGATGCATGCCATTCAGACCAGCGGCAATTGCATCCGCAATGTTACCGCGGATCACTATGCCGGTGTCGCCGTCGATGAGATCGAAGATCCCCGGGTCTATGCCGAGATCATCCGCCAGTGGTCGACCTTGCATCCGGAATTTGCCTTCCTGCCGCGCAAATTCAAGATCGCGGTGACCGGATCGCCGACCGACCGCGCCGCCGTGCGCGTGCACGATATCGGCCTGCGCATGCTGCGCAATGAAAGCGGCGAGGCGGGCTTCGAGGTCTGGGTTGGCGGCGGTCTCGGCCGCACGCCGGTGATCGGCGTGGCGATCAAGAAGTTTCTGCCGAAGCAGCATCTGCTCTCATATCTGGAATCGGTCCTGCGCGTCTATAACCAGCTCGGCCGGCGCGACAACCTCTATAAGGCGCGCATCAAGATCCTGGTGACGGCGACGGGCGTCGAGGAGTTCTCGCGCCTGGTCGAAGAGGAATGGCAGTCGATCAAGGACAGCGTGCTGACGCTGCCGCAGGAAGAAATCGACCGCATTCAGGCCTATTTCGCGCCGCCGGCTTATGAAAGCCTGCCGGATTGGCAGCCGGAATTCGAGACGGCGCGTAAGGCCAATGCCGATTTCGGCCGCTGGCTGCAGAGCAATGTGAAGCCGCACCGTGTACCCGGCTATGCCATCGTCGATGTATCGCTGAAGCCGGAAGGCGGCGCGCCGGGCGATGCCTCCGCCGACCAGATGGATATCGTCGCCAATCTGGCCGACGAATACAGCTTCGGCGAGATCCGCGTCACGCATCACCAGAATCTGGTGCTGGCGCATGTGCGCAAGCAGGATCTGTTCGCCCTCTGGCAGCGGCTCAGCGCTTCGAAGATGGCGAATGCCAATGTGGGCTTCATCACCGATATGATCGCCTGTCCGGGTCTGGACTATTGCAATCTCGCCAATGCCCGGTCGATCCCGGTGGCCCAGCGGATCAGCCGCCATTTCGGCGATCCGAAGCGTCTGGCCGAGATCGGCGATCTGCGGCTCAATATTTCCGGCTGCATCAATGCCTGCGGCCATCACCATGTCGCCCATATCGGCATCCTCGGTGTCGATAAGCAGGGCGAGGAATTCTATCAGATCACTCTCGGCGGCTCGTCACGGGACGATGCGTCGATCGGTAAGATCGTCGGCCCGGCTTTCTCGAACGAGGATGTCGTGGACGCGATCGAGAAGATCGTCGAGACCTATCTCGACAAGCGTAACGACGCTTCCGAGCGTTTCATCGAGACATATCGCCGGATCGGCATCGATCCTTTCAAGGAGTCCCTCTATGGCAATTCTCAAGCACGGCGCCCTGCAGCCGAATGAGTGGCAAGATGTGAGCGATGATGCGCCGCTGCCTGAAAGCGGCAGTGTCATCGTGTCGCTTGATCGCTGGCTGCGGGACGAGGCGAGCCTGCGCGGCAGCAATCGCCAGATCGGCGTGCGGCTGCAGAACAGCCAGTCGCCCTTGTCCTTGGCGAGCGATATCGAGCGCCTGTCGTTGGTTGTGGTCGATTTCCCCAAGTTCAACGATGGCCGGGCCTTCTCGCAAGCGCGTCTGCTGCGCGACCGTCTCGGCTTCAAGGGTGAGATCCGCGCTGTCGGCAACATTTTGCGCGATCAGTATCTGTTCATGATCCGCTGCGGTATCGATGCGGTGGAGCTGCCGGACGGCAAGCCGATCGACGGCTATCTGGAAGCCCTGGGCGAATTCTCCGTCTGGTATCAGCCGGCGGCCGATGACCGCGTGACTGCCATGGCGCTGCGCCATGACAAGAGGGCGCAGGCTTCTGGCAAGAATACCGGCGCCAGCGCCGTCGTGAATGACAGTGTTGCGGCGATGTGGGCCTATTGAGCCCCTCCTTCCACAATCGCTGAGCCTGAACGGGCGGCTTTCGAGCCGCCCTTTTTATTGTCCGTTTCAGTTGCTCGCCTGATCTGGTTCATTCGGCGGCTCGAATCCCTCATACCGCGTGATGGGATTGAAGATGCGATAGAACGGTGTTGCATTAAAGCCGCTGCCGGCGACCCACTGCCATTGTCGACATGCCGCGCCGTAGAGTAAGTCGGCTACGCCAGAGCAGGATCGGTGAACGGGTTGTCATGATGCGGCCGCTTTCTTCGATCACTCATTCAGTTTATAAGGACCGTTGTCGTTCTTGAGATTATTCGTTCCAGGAAATCGCTGAAGGTTGCTGCGCTATGGCCCCTCGTCCCATCGGCATCATCTGTGCCCTACCGGAAGAACGTGTTCTGTTGGCCGAGTGGCTGAGTGACTCCGTTAGCGGCACGATTGCCGGCCGGCCGATGTCGCAGGGCAAGCTGGATGGGCAGCCGGTGATTGTCACTGAAAGCGGCTGCGGCAAGGTGGCGGCAACCATACAGGCGACCGTCCTGATGGATCGCTACGATTGCCGGGCCCTGATGGTTTCGGGCGTCGCCGGCGGCCTGGCACCTGAACTTGCAATCGCGGATATTGTCGTCGCGGATCGTCTGGTGCAACACGATTACGGTCACCTTACTGATGCAGGCCTGCGATCTTTCCGTCCGGGCGAGCCGCCTTTGGGCGAACGGCGGCATGAAATCGTCTTCACGGTCGAACCCAGCCTGCTGGAGCGGGTGAAGGGCAGTTTGCGGGACCTGTCTTTCGATTTGCCGCAAGGTCTGGCGGCGCAAGCACAACGGCGAGATCGTCATGTCCGCCTGGCATTCGGCCCGATTCTCACAGGCGATCAGTTCATCAATAGCGAAACGACTCGCGAAAGGTTGCATCGCGAATTCCAGGCTTTGGCGGTGGAGATGGAGGGCGCCGCAGTGGCGCAGGTCGCTACCATGGCTGGCATACCGGCAATCGTCGTGCGTTCACTCAGCGATCTTGCAGGCCGAGACAGCCATCTGGATTTCGGGCAGTTCGTGGCAGCGGTGGCGCCGATGGCGGCAACGGTGGTACGGCGCATTACGGCCGTCATCTGATCCTGCTTGCAGCGGCCTAATCCGGTCCCCAAATAAGAGATGAGGCCGATCCAATCGGCGATCCTGGATCAGGGAGAAGCGCGGTGCGAAACCTCGCTCAAGTGCTGGCCTTTACCGTGATGGCAACGCTGTCGGCGCCGCTTGCTGCCAATGCGATCTGTATGCCCTCGCAGGGCTGTGGCGTTACGCAAATGCAGCAGCAGAGTCTTGGGGCGCAGCAACGCCAGTTGGATTCCCAGCGGGCGGCCGTGCGACAGAATCAGCAGGATTTGCAGCGTGCACGGACCAAATTATTGCAGACGCGGACGCAGGATCCCCGCTCCCAGGCGAACCGGTTGCAACGTCTGGAGCAGCAGAAGGCAGTCCGAGATGCCCATGACAATGTGCTGCAATCCCAGCGTGATCTTCAGCGGATGCAAAGTAACGTGAATAGCAGCCGGAATTCACTCATCAGGCCGGAATTGGGCGGGCAGCTGCCGGGCAGCAGCCGGGCACCGGGCGTAGTCCCCCAGCTGGGCGGCGGAACACTGCCGGGTGCCGTGCCGTTGTCGGGTGGCTCGACGCTGCCGGGTGTCCATTAATTAGGTCAGGCCAGATCACCGCTCCGCCGGTGATAAATCAGAAATAAGAATATTTTCTTATTTCTGCGGCGAATGCTCCCTTGATTGGCGAAATGGGACGACGCGGTGTCGGTCGAAAAGACCGGTGGTTGATCGTCGCGTCGGTCTGCTAAAGAAAAACGGCCCCGCACCAACTGGATGCTGGATCGTTTCTCTTTATGACATCGTTCAAGCGCCGGATGACACCCGATCTGACCACGACCCTCATCGTCCTAGCGGCAGCCTGCGCCCTCGTTGCCTTCGCCAATTGGCAGCTGCGGCGACCGTTCGATCGCCGCTTCCTGCCGATCATCCCCTGGTTCGGTCTGCAATTTGTGGCCGCAGTCATCGGCATTGTCATGCTCGGCCATCTGGTCACGCTGCTGACGGGGCATGACTTCCAGAGTCGTTATGGCTTCTGATCCGTTATGTTGGGTGCCGCGCTTGGCGCCGAACTTGTCTGTGCCGTCGACTGGAAAGCATCACGCCAATGCTCGATCTCGGCACGGGCCGCCACCGGGTCGAAAAGGCGGGGCGGCTGGACGCCCCAAACCGGCTTTGGCCAAGCAGGGTCGGTGGTGAAACGGGCGATGACATGGATATGCAGTTGCGGCACCACATTGCCCAAAGCCGCTACGTTGATCTTTTCCGGTCGGCAGTCGCGTTGCAATGCTTCGCTGGCCCGGGCGATCTCATCGATCAACCGATGGCGATCGCTGCCCGGCAGTTCCGATATTTCCCGGCAATTCGCCCGCCGCGGCACCAGGATCAGCCAGGGATAGGTTGCGTCATTCATGCGCAGCACGCGGCAGACCGGCCAGTCGGCGACCGGCAAGGTATCCTTCGCGAGCTGCGGATGCAGGATAAAGTCGCTCATATCATGGATCCAGATCGAGAGAAGCCTTGATGGCCGGACATATTGCACGGTGGCCGGCATAGTGCCATGTTTAGCAGCCGCCGCATGACAAATTTGAGTAAAGACAAGCACATTGTCAAAAGGCGGGAAGGGGAAATCTTATGACTTTTTATGACAGCCTGCCGGTGATATCGGCGGCGGCAGGAAGTATGTCGATTTCGCTATCCTGGCAGAAAACGTCGCTCCATGCCGTGCGGATGCCGGGTGATATTGCTTGGATGGCCACCGTGATTGACGCCGTGTAGGGACAAGGATTTTCCCTTGATGTTGCAAACGCTCAGTACCGTTCTTTCGCTCTTGGTGGGGGCGGGCTTCCTGATTCTCGGCAATGGCCTGATCGCCATTCTCATGCCGATCCGCCTCAGCGCCGAGCATATCTCTTCCGAGACGACCGGCTTCATCATGTCCGCCTATTATGCCGGCTTCATCCTGGGCAGCCGATATGGCCAGGTGGTTATTCAAAGAGTCGGCCATATCCGCGCCTTCGCCGCCTTCGCTGCCTTGATTACCGCCACGGTGATGGGTTGCGCTTTGATTTTCAACCCGGCGCTGTGGGGCGTGCTGCGGGCCTTGATGGGGTTCTGCATGGCCGCACTCTTCGCGACCATCGAAAGCTGGCTCAATGTGCGGAGCAGCAACGAAAATCGTGGCCAGGTTTTATCCATGTATATGGTCACGTCCTATCTGGCCTCTTGTCTCGGCCAGTTCCTGTTGAACGTGCAGGATACGCATGGGGTGGCACTCTTTTGCCTGGGTGCCTTGCTGACCTCGCTCTCGCTGATCCCGGTCGTGATGACCCGCGTCGCAGGTCCGGAGATCGGCAAGATCCAGCCGCTGAAATTGAAGAGCCTCTATATTGCCTCTCCCTTGGGGGTGGTGGCGACCTGCGGCGCCGGATTGCTTAGCGGCAGTTTCTATGCACTGGGCGTCATCTATGCCAAGCAGATCGGCCTGACCGATCTTGAAGCCTCTTTCTTCATGGGGGTGCCGGTCTTTGGCGGCCTTGTTCTGCAATGGCCGATCGGCCGGCTCAGTGATCGCTTCGATCGACGCACGGTGCTGCTCACCATTCTGATGGGGACGGTGGTAACCAGTCTCATCTTATCGGTTCTGAGTGTCAGCGCCGCGGCGTTGACACCGCTTCTGGTGGTCAGTGCGATTCTCGGCGGCTGTTTGGCAACGATTTATCCGATCTCGGTCGCTCATACCTTCGACTACATCGACCGGACGGAGATGATCTCTGCCAATAGCAGCCTGCTGCTGGTCTGGGCAATCGGCGCGACAGTGGGACCCCTGACGGCTTCTTTCGTGATGGGACAGGTCGGACCGAATGGTCTTTTCTTCTATCTGACGGTCGTGGCCGCCCTGATTGCCGCTTTCACGCGATACCGCATGAGCCGCCGTCAGGCATTGCCGGCCGGCAAGCAGTCGAGCTTCGTACCGGTGACCTCGACCTCGGCCATTGCCGGTGCGCTCGATCCGCGAACCGATCCCTTGCCGGAATTCTATTACGACGACGCGGATCCCGGCGACCGCTAGGACGGCGGGCGGTTAGCTCGATTTCTGCTTCGTTGGAGAAAGCTGATGCTGTCGCACGTCTTTGTCGGTGTCACGGATTTTGATCGAGCATATCGGTTCTACACATCGGTCCTGCATGAGCTGGGTGCGGAACTACGTTTTTGCGATCGGGCTGATGCTTGGGCCGGATGGCAGGCACCGAATCTGCCTCGCCCATTGTTTCTCATCGGGCGGCCGTATAATCGTGAACCGGCAAGCCCGGGTAATGGCCAGATGACAGCCTTGCTCGCGCCATCCCGTGAGGCCGTCGACCGTGCCTATGCGGTTGCTCTTGAGCAGGGTGGGCGATGTGATGGGAAGCCAGAATTGCGCCCGCAATATCATCCGAACTATTACGGCGCCTATTTCCGCGACCTCGATAACAACAAAATCTGCGTCTGCTGCCACGATCCGCTACCGGTATAGCGAGAAGGCCCCGTCCTGCTTGTTGCCGGACGGGGCCTATCGATCAGCGCTGCAATGTCTGCCAGTTCGGCGCGGCATAGACCGGAACATTCGCCTTCGGCAGAGTCTTGCCGAGAATCATGTCGGAGCACTTTTCGGCGATCATGATCGTGGGAGCGTTCAGGTTGCCGCTCACCACGCTCGGCATGATCGAGGCATCGACCACGCGCAACCCTTCCAGACCATGCACCCGTGCCTGCGGATCGACCACCGCCATATCGTCGGTGCCCATCTTGCAGGTGCAGGAGGGGTGATAGGCGCTGTCGCCGCGTTCGCGCACAAAGGCGTCAATATCGGCGTCGCTCTTCACATGAGCACCGGGATTGATTTCGGGGCCGCGATAAGGTTCGAAGGCTTTCTGGGCGAAGATCTCGCGGGTCAGTTTCACCGCATCGCGGAATTCCCGACGATCCTGCTCTTCCTGCAGATAGTTCGGCTGGATGAGCGGATGCTGGCGGGGATCGGTGGATTTCAGCTTGATCCAGCCGCGTGATGCCTGGCGCATATTGCCGATATGCACCTGGTAGGCATGCGACGTGCCACTCTTCCGCCCGTGGTCGTTGACCGTCGAAGGCAGGAAGTGGAACTGCAGGTTGGGGTGCTCGATGCCGGGTTGCGAACGGATGAATCCGCCGGCCTCAAGATGAGCCGAGGTGCAGACGCCGGAGCGGGTCAGGAACCATTGCACGCCGGCCAGCGCCATGGGTATGGGCTTTGTATAGGTGTAGAGCGTAATCGGCTTGGTGCATTGCTGCTGGATATACATCTCGAGATGTTCCTGCAGATTCTGTCCGACACCCGGAAGGTCATGCTTCACGTCGACGCCGACCTCACGCAGATGATCGGCAGGGCCGATACCTGACAGCATGAGAAGCTGCGGCGAGTTGATCGCGCCGCCCGAGCAAATCACCTCGCGTTCGGCCCGGTAGCGTTTTAACTGGCCATTCTGTATGAACTCGACGCCGACGGCCCGGTTGCCTTCCAGGATGATGCGCTGGGTAAGGGCACGGGTTTCGACCGTGACGTTCTTGCGCTTCTCCGCGGGATGCAGATAGGCCATGGCGGCGGACCAGCGGCGACCGTTCTTGGTCGTCATATCCATCCGGCCGACGCCTTCCTGCTGATAGCCGTTCATGTCCTTGGTGTAAGGATACCCGGCCTGCTGCGCGGCCTCAATGAAAGCATCGAAGAGGGGATTGGATTGGGTACCGGTATGGACCCAGAGGGGGCCGCTATCGCCGCGATATTCGTCGCCGCCCACCTCCCGCGTTTCGGCTCGACGGAAATAGGGCAGGATTTCCTGATAGGACCAGCCTGCGCAGTTTTCCTTGAAGGCCCAGCGATCGTAATCCAGCGCATGACCGCGGATATAGACCATGGCATTGAGCGAGGAAGAACCGCCCAGCACCCGGCCGCGCGGCCAATACATGACGCGGTTGTTCATATGGGCTTGCGGTTCGGTGTGATAGAACCAGTTATACTTGTCGTCGCACAGATTATACATCAGCGCGGCCGGCATATGGATCTTCCAGTTCCACCATTGGTCACGCGGTCCGGCTTCCAGCACGCAGACCTTGAGGTTGCTATCGGCCGAAATACGGCTGGTCAGGACGCAGCCGGCGGAGCCGGCACCGACGATCAGATAGTCGAAAGTCGCATCGAACTTCATTGTTTACGCTTCCCGCTTAGTAAGGCGCAGCAACATTACCGCCTTCGACATAGACGGATTTGAGCTGCGTGTAATGTTCGATGGCAGCCAGGCTGTTCTCGCGGCCAATACCGGACAGCTTGTTGCCGCCGAACGGCATTTCAATCGGCGTGATATTGTAGTTATTGATCCAGCAGGTGCCGGCCTCAAGCCGCGCGATCACCCGATGGGCGCGCTGGATATCCTTGGTGAAGACCCCGGCCGATAGACCGAATTCGGTGTCGTTGGCGCGGCGGATGACTTCGTCCTCGTCCTTGAAGCTGAGCACCGACATGACAGGGCCGAAGATTTCTTCGCGGCAGATCGTCATATCGTCATTGCAATCGGCAAAAACGGTGGGTTCGACGAAGCAGCCTTTGGCAAGCGCACCGGTGGTGACGCGGCTGCCACCGACCACCAGCCTGGCGCCGCCTTTCTTGCCGGCATCGATATAGCCCAGCACCTTTTCCATATGGTCCTGGCTGATCAGGGCGCCGACATGGGTTTCGGGATCCAGGGGATCACCGATCTTCATTTTCTTCACGCGCGTGACGAGCTTTTCCAGAAAGGCATCGACGATGCTTTCCTGCACGAAAACGCGCGTACCGTTGGAGCAGATCTCGCCTTGCGTATAGAAATTGCCGAGAATGGCTGCCGATACAGCGTTGTCGAGATCGGCATCGGCGAAGACCAGCAAGGGCGATTTGCCGCCCAGTTCCATCGTCACCTTCTTCAGCGTCTGTGCCGCCGCCGCCATCACGCGTTTGCCGGTCGGCACCGAGCCGGTCAGCGATACCTTGGCAATGCCCCGATGCGTCGAAAGCGCTTCGCCGACCGTGGCATGACCGTGCAGCACATTGAAAACGCCGTCGGGCAGGCCGGCCTCAGTATAGATTTCCGCCAGTTTGACCGCCGTCGTCGGGGTGAGGGGGGCCGGCTTGAAAATCATGGCATTGCCGCAGGCCAGAGCGGGCCCGGATTTCCAGCAAGCGATCTGGATCGGATAATTCCAGGCACCGATGCCAACACAGACGCCCAACGGTTCGCGACGCGTATAAGCGAAGGATTGCCCGAGATCGAAATGCTGGCCGTGCAGGGCTGGGGCAAGGCCTGCAAAATATTCGATGGCATCGGCTCCGCTGTGGATGTCGACGGCGACCGCCTCCTGGATCGGCTTGCCGGTATCCAGCACCTCCAGCCGCGCCAGTTCCTCATTGCGCGCGCGCAGCAACCTCACGGCATTCATGAGAACGCGGCCGCGCTGGGCTCCGGTCATCGCCGACCAGGTAGCAAAACCTTTTTTGGCTGCGCTAACAGCCGTATCGACATCGGCCTTGCTGGCTACCTGGACCTTGCTGACGACAGCACCGGTCGCCGGGTTGATGTTGTCGTAGGTCTCGTTCGAAGTCGCGTCCTGCAGACGTCCATCGATGAACAGCTTCACTTCGTCCATATCTTCAATCCACGGAGATATTCAGTTGCAGTTTGGCGTTGAGATAGTCGATCACCAGCCGGCGGGCGGTTCGTCCATCCGGCGCTTCCTCGCGCAACGCGGCGCGCAGCCAGAGGCCGTCGATCAACGAGGCAATCAGGATAGCCATGCTGGTGACCTCGCCGGCAGGTGCCAGAGGGCGCAAGGCATCGACCAGATTGTCGTGCAACCGGCCGATTATAATACGTTGTACCCGCGCCAGGCGATCGCTGTTCGGTACCTGCGCCCAGAAGGCCAACCAGGCCGACACGCCTTCCGGTGTAAATAATTCCGGCCCCATATTGCCGTCGACGACGGCCATCAGCCGCTCGATCGGTGTCGTGGCGGCACTCAGGCGGCTGACAACCGCATGGCGTAAATTGCTGCCCAGTTGACGCAAGGTGGCTTCTAGGAGGTCGGCTTTATCGTCGAAATAATGGTGAACGATTCCGGTCGATACGCCGGCTTTGGCCGAAATCCGCGACAAGCTGGAGTCAGCAAAACCGACCTCATGAATCGAGGCGATGGTGGCATCGATCAATTGTCGCCGTCGGATTTCCTCCATGCCCACTTTCGGCATGTCCTACCTCGCGAAGCTTTGTCGGCCGCGTCTGCGTCGGCCTTGCCCTGACAGCCGGCCAGTCTGGACCGGACATTCCAAAACTTTTGCTTGTGCTGTCGACCATAACGACCCGCGCAAGCTCGACCGAGCTTTGCTGCCATCTGGTATCTCAGCCCTTTATTCCTGAGCCGGATCCCGGATCCGCCCCTGAAGCCCGGCATCATGCTGGTTTTATATTGGTCGATCAATCAAAAAAGACCCTTGGCCTTGGCGCAAAAGCGGCATAAGGTGACGCAGTCGGTGAGTTTTATTACCGCTAGAGTCCATAAATTCGGCCGCTCTGAACGTCCGCTAAGAAGGCCAGCCGAAACAAGACTGGTCCGGATCAACAAGAAGGACGCGGAAATAGCGGGCGGCATTCAACTTTGTGCTGGGAGGCACAGTGATGAACTTTCGTAAATTCGCCTTGGCGACCGTCTTTACGGTTGCTTCTGTCACCGCTGCCCACGCGGCCGAACCTGATTCCTGCAAAAAGGTTCATATCGCCGATGTGGGCTGGAGCGACAACACCGCGATCAACGGCCTGTTCACCACGACCCTGAAGGGTCTGGGCTACGCGCCGAAGGTCGATACCCTGGCCTTGCCGGTTATCCTGGAGAGCCTGAAGAACAAGGATCTGGATATCTTCCTGGATAACTGGATGCCCTCGAACGAAGCCAATGTGCGCCCCTATGTCGACGCCAAGACCATCGACATGCTGAAGGCGAATCTGGTCGGCGCCAATTATGCGCCGGTCGTACCGGATTATGTCGCAGCCGAAGGGGTGAAAACCGTTCATGATCTCGCGACCAATGGCGACAAATTCAGCAAGAAGTTCTACGGCATCGAGCCGGGCAATGACGGCAACAAGATCGTCCAGACCAAAATCGATGATCCCTCGACCGGCCTGAAGGGTTGGAAAGTCGTGGAATCTTCCGAGCAGGGCATGCTGGCGGAAGCCCAGAAGAAAATGGCCAAGAAGGAATGGGTCGTGTTCCTTGGTTGGACCCCGCATCCGGTCATGGGCCTGATGCCGTTGGTCTACCTGACCGGTTGGGAAAAGGAAGGTTTCGGCGGTGCCGAGATTCATACCCTGACCCGCCCGGGCTATTCGGCGGAATGCACCAATGTCGGCAAGCTCTTGGATAATCTGCAGTTCGACCTCAAGATGGAAAGCACCGTCATGAAGTCGATCGCCGATGGCCAAGACGGCGAAAAGGCTGCCACGGCTTGGCTGAAGGAAAATCCGGCTGTGCTCGACAAATGGCTGGCGGGCGTCACCACCGCCGATGGCCAGGACGGTGCTGCGGCCGTGAAGAAGAGCCTCGGTCTCTGATATTAGCCGTTTCAAGGCGGCCCTGGCTTACTTATCCTGAGCCGGGGCCGCCTGTTTTATTATTTTGGACTTTTCAGGCGTTTGCTTGGCGGCGATTGCTGTGAGGTTGGTCGGGGGAAATAGGGATGGAACAGCTGCAGAATTGGATCACCGATAACAAGATCCCGATTGGCCTTTGGGCCAGGGCCTTTATCGAATGGATCAAGGTCTATTTCGGCGCAGCGTTCGATTTTATTTCCGAGACGATCGGTGGTGGCATGGATGCCTCCGTCGAATGGTTGCAATCGGCGCATGTGCCGCCATTTGTCTTCATCGTCGTTTTCGCCCTGATTGCCTATGCGCGGCAGCGCGACTGGAAGATCTGTGTTTTCGTCGTGCTCGGCTTTCTGTTCATCCTCAATCTGAATCTCTGGGATGACATGATCGCGACCCTGCTGCTGGTGGTCTATTCGACCTTGGTGAGCCTGGTCGTCGGCATCCCGATCGGAATCATCTGCGCAAGGCGGCAATGGCTTTACAACATCATCGCCCCCATCCTGGATCTGATCCAGACATTGCCCAGTTTCGTCTATCTGGTTCCGGCTTTGGCGCTGTTCGGTCTGGGTATGGTGCCGGCAGTCGTTGCCACCTTCCTCTTCGCGGTTGCCGCACCGGTGCGTCTGACCTATCTCGGCATCAGTCAGGTACCGACGGCGCTTATCGAAGCCGGCGAATCCTTCGGCGGTACGCGCTGGCAATTGTTGAGCCGGGTCAAACTGCCGGCTGCCATGCCGACCATCATGGCCGGTGTCACCCAGACGATCATGTTGTCACTGTCGATGGTGGTGATCGCCGCGCTTGTCGGTGCTCCCGGCCTGGGCGTGCCGGTCGTGCGCGCTTTGGCGCAAGCCAATGTCGCCTTGGGCTTTGAAGGCGGCCTTGCCATTGTCGTGCTCGCGATCATCCTCGATCGTGTGATGAAACAGCCGAAGCCGCGGCGTCGGAAGCTAAAGAGCCAGGCGTAAGGAGAGAGCGATGAGCAACAGGAACGCCGTTCGCTTCGAGAAGGTGGATGTGGTCTTCGGCAAGAAGGCCAGGGAAGCGGTGACGATGCTGGATAATGGCGAGGGCCGTGACAGCATTCTCGACAAGACCGGGGCCTTGGTCGCCGTGCATGACGCGTCGGTTTTCGTTAATGAAGGCGAAATCCTGGTGCTGATGGGGCTCTCCGGTTCCGGCAAGTCGTCCCTGCTGCGCTGTATCAACGGCCTCAACAAGGTGACGCGCGGCAAGGTGCTGGTGCATGATGGCAGCAGCGAGGTTGATGTCGCTAGCTGTAGCGGCGAGACCTTGCGCCAGATGCGCCGTAACCGAATTTCTATGGTCTTCCAGCAATTCGGGCTGATGCCTTGGCTTACCGTGCATGAGAATGTCGGCTTCGGCCTCGATATTCGCGGCATGAATCGGGATGAGCGCGACCGCATCGTCGATGAAAAGATCCGGCTGGTACGATTGGATAAGTTCGCCGAGAAATTCGCCCACGAACTCTCCGGCGGCATGCAGCAGCGTGTCGGCCTTGCACGAGCCTTCGCGACAGAGGCGGATATTCTGCTGATGGACGAGCCGTTCTCCGCGCTCGATCCGCTGATCCGCGAGCATCTGCAGGATGAGCTGCTGGAGCTCCAGCGCAATCTGAAGAAAACCATCGTCTTCGTCAGCCACGATCTCGACGAAGCGCTGAAGATCGGCAACCGCATCGCCATCATGGAAGCCGGCAAGGTGGTACAGTTCGGCACGCCGGACGATATCATCCTCAACCCGGTCAATGACTATGTCCGGCAATTCGTGGCTTCGATGAATCCGCTGACGGTGCTGAAGGGCGGCACGTTGATGCGGCCGGTCGCGGATCTGGTGCGCGAACCGGGCAGCAGTTTCGTGCAGCTCGATCGGGCCGGGCGTTGCCGCTGCCGTCTGGATGAAGAGGGGCGTCCGGTTGACCTGATGATCAATGGACATGCAGGCGCCTTCATTCCCTATACCAGCGATCTCGACCTTGGCACGCTGCCGGAAAATGTCATGGTCAGCGGCAGCGAGCGCACACCCATGAAGGCGGCGGTTACAGTACGCCAGTTGACCAAGCGTCCCCTGGTGCTTCTGAATGGTGGCGGTGAACTGGTCGGCGTGGTCGGTGAACATGAGCTCTATCGCGGCATGTTGCGGCAGACCGAATATGCAAAGATCGGAGCTTAAGCCGATCATGACGAAGGTGCTGGCCGTTCTGTTCGACAAGGATGGAACGCTGTTCGATTTCTATCGTACCTGGGGTCCGGTGACGGAGGCTGCCGCCTTGGCCGTGGCCGAGGGCGATCAAAGCAAGGCGCAATATATTCTGGTCAATTCCGGCAAAGATCCAGAAACCGGGAAATATCGTCCCGGTTCGCCGATCGCCTCCGGCAGCAATCAGGAAATCGCACAGCTTTGGGCCGATTTGCTGGGGCGTAGCGGCAAGGCCGCCGATATCTACCGACAGATGGAAACCATGTTCCTGGAAAACCAGAAGCAAGGTGCCGTGCCGGTTCTCGATCTGCCGCTCTTCTTCGGCCGGTTGCGCGAGCGTGGCCTGAAACTGGGCGTCGCGACGATGGATAGCGAACTCGGGGCGCTGACGGCGATGGACCGCTATGGTGCGCGCGATTGCCTGGACTTCATCTGCGGTTTTGATACCGGCCACGGTGTCAAGCCCGGCGGCGGCATGGTTCAGGCCTTCGCCCAGCAGATGGGTCTGGCCGCCAGCGAGATCGCCGTGGTCGGGGATAGCCCTCATGACATCGAAATGGCCCATGCCGGCGGGGCTGGACGGGCGATCGGCGTCCTGACCGGCGTCAGCCCGCGCGAGGCGCTGCTGGCCTGCGGCGCGCATATCGTGATCGACAGCATTGCCGAGCTTGAGGCGATCATCTGATATGCCGCGACGCCGAATGGCCCGGCCGCTTTTCAGGGATGGTTGCGCCTGAGATGGGCCCGCATCGCCGATAGCCCTTCGATCGTATGGCTGCGCCCGAAGCCGATACGGAACCGGTCTGCCGGTGTCTTGCCCAAAGCCGAGGCATAGATGCTGGATGGCAGCAGCACGATCCCGTCCTCTTCCGCCAGGCGCCGACAGAAAGTCTCGACGCCGTCTTTGCCCTTATATCGTGGAAAGGCGATGCAGCCGCCATCGGGCACGGACCAGTCGAACAGATGCGAGAACTCGTCGAAGAAGGTGTTCATCGCCTTCAAGTTTTCGGTTATGAGTTCATGATTGCGGGCCAGGATTTTTGCTCGTGCCTTCAGGGCGATGATCGCCAGATGCTCCGACGGCGCGGCATTGCAGATCGAGAGATAATGCTTGATCCGCTCCATGCGCGACAGCACTGCGTGATCGCGACAGGCGATCCAACCGATGCGCAAGCCCGGCAGGCCATAGGCCTTCGACATGACGTTCAGTGACAGGGCACGTTCATAAAGGTCGGCTGCCTGCGGCAGACGGATCGACGGATCGCGCTCCAGGCCGCGATAGACCTCATCCGACAGGAGGTAGATGCCGTGCTGCCGGCATAGCGCGATCAGGGACGCGAAGCTGCCGTGATCGATGACCTTGCCGGTCGGGTTATGGGGGAAGTTGACATAGATCAGCTTGGTCTTCGGCGTCAGCTTGCGCTTGATGTCATCCAGATCCAGCACCCAGCCATGGGTTTCATCCAGCGCCACGCCGTCCGTCTTGCAGATCGTCAAAGGAAGCGTCTCCGCCGATTGATAATTCGGCGTCAGGATGATGGCATGATCGTCCTTCTCCAGCAGCGCATGCATGGCGGCGAAAATGCCTTCCTCGGCACCGGCGAAACACAGGATGTCGGCCGGCTTGAGCGCGTCATAAGTACCGGCGATGGTTTCCCGCAGCGGCGGCGTGCCATAGGTTTCGATATAGCCGAGCGGCAGGCTCTGCCAGGCATCGCGATCGGCCGGTTCCGCCATCTCCAGCAATTCGCCGAGACTGAACGTCTCCATATCGGAGGCCGTCATGTGATAACGGGCAGAGAATTCCCATTTCGACAGATAGGTTTCCAGGCGGAAGTCCGGCAACATGGTCATGGCTTGGCTCGTTTCGATTTAGATGTGGACGAGGGCGCAGCACGGCGCGCTTCGGTCAGCAGGCCATAAACGGTCGCCCGGCTGACATCCAGCACCTGCGCGACGAAGGGCACGGCATTGCGCGTCTGAAACAGGCCCTGGCTATCCAGTCGCGCCAGCAGGGCAATGCGGTCGCGCCGGTCCAAGGCGCTCAATGCCTTGCCATCCTCGGTCAGAAAGTCGCGGATTGCCAGATTGATCCGTTCGCGCCAGTCATGATGGAAGAGAGGTTCCGGGCGTGTGGTGAGGGAGGCCGTGAAGGCTGTCAGCAAGCTGATCGCCGCGTCAAATTTCGAGACATCGAGATTGATGCAGAGGAAACCTGCCCGCCGACCCTTCGCATCCCTTAGGACCGCGCTGACCGACTTCACGCGACTGCCATCCGGATTGGCCTTTTCGTATGGGCCATAGGTGTCCTTCTCGGCGAGCAGGTTGGGGTCATGACCGAGATAGGAGGGCGAACCCGGCTTGCGCTTTGAAAAGGCATTCCAGATACGGACGATGCGATCCATCGCGATATCGTGGATCACCACTTCGGCATGCGGATGCAGCAACGCCGCCATCGCTTCCGCGACCGGAAAATGCGCGGCCAGGGGATGCGGAAGGTCGGACAGAGATGTCTGATCTGGTTGTTTGGGCGGCATGAAAGACAGTATGTCTAAATTAGACATATTGTCAATATCGGCTCTTTCTAAAGGAACCTGACGTGTTACCGGCGAGCCCAAGAGGTTGCACCCGTTACACACTGTTACACTTTTTTCCCGGGGAGGCGCTTGACGACGCTGTGCCTCAGGACTACGGATGATGCGAGAACGCGAATGACTTGCATTTGAAGTTGATCATCAATCTCCATCTGCTTGGGAGGTGGGCCTCTTCATTCGCGCCTCGTTACCGGCCTTCCTGGCCGGTTTGAATTTGTCTCGTTCGCAGCATCACCGACTGTAATCAGTATCCGTCGGACCTTCTTGTTGCGTCTCAGGGTAGTCCGGCATGCTGGTTCCATTTCTGATCATGATGAGAGAGGGGATCGAGGCGGCCCTGATCGTTGGCATCGTCGCCAGCTACCTGAAGCAGACCGGCCGCCAGCAATGGATGGTCGCGGTCTGGATCGGCGTCGTCGCGGCCTGCATTCTATGCCTTGGCATCGGCATTCTCCTCAATCTCGGCAGTGCCGAATTTCCGCAGCGCGAACAAGAGATGTTCGAAGCGGCGGTCGGCTTGATCGCGGTCTGCATCCTGACTTCCATGGTCTTCTGGATGAAGAAGGCGGCGCGGTCGATCAAGGCGCAGCTGCATGACTCGATCGACGCGGCCTTGCGATCCGGCGACCGGCAGGGCATTGCCTTGACCGGTATGGCTTTCTTTGCCGTCGCCCGGGAAGGGTTGGAATCCGTCTTCTTTCTGTTGGCGACGTTTCAGCAAAATGTGGGTTTGAGTGCGCCGATTGGTGCGATTGCCGGCCTGCTTGTGGCCATCGGTGTTGGCGTCGGCATCTATTACGGCGGCGTCCGGCTCAATCTGAAGCGCTTCTTCCATTGGACAGGTGTCTTCATTCTCTTCGTCGCCGCCGGGCTGCTGGCCGGATCCTTGCGTGCCATGCATGAAGCCGGTCTGTGGAACGGTCTGCAAAGCGTCGCTTTCGATCTCAGCTCGGTATTGCCTTCGGATAGCGCCCTAGGGTCCGTCCTCGGCAGCTTCTTCGGATATGAAGATACGCCCACCATCGGCGAAGTGCTGGCCTATTGCGCATTCCTGGTTCCCGCTTTGCTGATCTTTTTCGGCGGCGGTCAAGGCCAGGTGGCCGCGAAACGCAATGCCTGACAGGCGTAGCCCATCCCATGAATTACAGATCGCAGCCAGCAGGGCATTGATGTCAAAATCGAACACAAGAAACTATGTTCTCGGAATTGCCTGTCTGGTGCTGCTCGTTCTGATCGGCGTCGGCTTCTATGTCATGAAAATCGCCAGGCAGCCGGGGAACCAGCAGCAGGCTGCCGCGCAGGTCGATCCGCCCGCGGATAAGACGCCAACCGCCACCGTGGCGGTCACCGCCAAGGCTTGCGAGCCGAACGAGCTGTCGGTGCCGGCGGGACGCGTGACTTTCCAGATCATCAATAAGAGCGACCGGGCGCTGGAATGGGAGATCCTGAAAGGCGTGATGGTGGTCGATGAGCGCGAGAATATCGCGCCGGGCTTCACGCAGAAGCTGACGACGAAACTGGAGCCGGGTACCTATGACATCACCTGCGGCTTGCTGAGCAATCCGAAAGGCAAGCTGACGGTCACCGATGTCACGGGTGCCCAGTCGCAGCCGGTAAAGCCGTCCTTGATCGACCTTATCGGGCCGATCGCGGAATACAAAGTGTATGTGACCGGTGAAACCGACGCTCTGGCGACCGAGACGAAGAAGTTCACGGATGCGGTGCGGGCGGGCGACCTGAAGCAGGCGCAGACTTTGTTTGCACCGGCCCGGGTGCATTACGAACGGATCGAACCGATC
>LNAP01002216.1_pt1 | contig 19717 bp, 19 predicted proteins | sample 602601 | NCBI WGS metagenome assembly LNAP01 (sample SAMN02440304, study PRJNA202911) | soil metagenome | biome: Subtropical and temperate rainforests or woodlands; isolation source: soil samples (1 kg each in a 20% v/v slurry with milli Q water) were... ...
AAGATACGACGGTTCGTTCCACCCTGAACGACTTATTGCTGGCTCGCTCCAAGTTCTTCGCAGAGCGTGTGGACGGTATATTCCGGGCGTTATCGGGTGTATTCCATATTTATCTGACCTCAAAGTGCCTAGATAGCGGGGGGATGAGAGCTCCGCAGCCCCGCGTCCCGTCAGACCTGCGACGTAAGGTCTTGATTAGTCCAGTCAACTGGTTTACGTTAAAAATGTGCCAATGTAGCACCGTAGGTTGTTAGATAGTTGGCAGACGACGGAGTTATCCGCGGCCCAGCATCTGTACCTTTAAGACATAAACTAATGTCAAGGTGCGGATATATGGGCGGCAAAAATATATTTATACGTTTTTTGTTTGAAATTCTCACCGGTTATCAATTGCTGTCCGTGCTAGTTGATTATAAGTCAACTAGCTGTCTTAAGTTAAGATCAAACTACTCGATTGGGGATGGCTTATTAAAGTCGCTTTGGTCGCAGGCTGATAAAATTCATTCGAAGACAACTTCTGCAACTGATGCTGAAGGAGATGTCTCATGCCTGGACTAACTAGAAGAACTAAATCAGTTAGGACTGTAGGGTTAGAGTACAAGGTTCTTAAGTTTTCACATCAACACGTAGCTAGGTACCAGTTGGTGGCAGTAGAAACGTTTGTACCTTGTCTTAGCGCTAGTCTGTACGGAAGTAGCGTATTCAATGGGTAATCGTCGCTATAAGGCGAGTATTCGTACAGTGCTCTACCACGTTGCCTTTTTATTCACATGGGGAAACATAACTGGGCTCGATATCGAGCGCATGCTGCTTGAGGGGAAAGGACTAGATTTTAGATGTGTAAGAAAATTTGCCAATTGGCTTGAGAAGATTATATCGCCGCCGGTTGATGGGACCCAGATAAACAAATATGTTTGTAAGATCTTACAAAGCTGCAGCACTTTCTCAATTTGGTTTGTTGAGAACTATACACCTTTGTTTGCTACCGGTATTGACGTCAATGTTAGCTATATTCGTTTAATTGAAAGCCATAAGAAAGTTTGGTCTAGTGTAATGGTGAGCGGCAGAAAAGAGCTAATCGCGCATGACCTGACGGACGATGAATTGAAAAAAATAGAGGGGTTTTTAGTAGGGCAGCTTTCAAGTGCGAACGTGACTCGCGGCTTGAATCTAAGAAACTACATCATGTGGCGCTTAGTTAGAAGGTTTGGATTAAGGCTAGGCGAGTTGTTAGCATTACGCCTAGTGGATATTGATCTGACTGGTTTATATCCTTTTTTGGAAATTATCCGCATAGAGGATAGAGGGGCAGATTATTCTGATCCGCGAGCTCCCAATAATCCACTTGTTAAAACTTTTGGTAGGCGGCTTTATTTTAGTCCTGGTGATGAGGGGATGATTAGAGCCATTGAGGAGTATGTAGATACATATAGAGTTAAAAGAAAAATAAAAGGAGGGTTTACAGCTTATCTAGACCACGAATTCCTGTTGATCTCTCACGGTAACGCCTCGCTGGGTAATCCACTATCCTGTTCAGCGGCAAATAAAGTCGCTTGCATGATTAGCAATGAGTGTGTCAAAGCTTTTCATTGGCATCTCGTACGCCACGCTGTGTTCAATAGGCTTTACGAAGCTGCAAGTTTGCTAGAGAACAATTCTACGGAAATAGATCACGTAGTTTACATGGGAGGATGGAGTAGTCCTGACTCATTAAAAGGTTATGCTCGGCGCGCGATTCGGGATAAGGCAAGAAGGGAGTTGATGAGGTTAAATTTTGAGGGGTAAGCAATGGGTATTGAAGTCAATGATTCTGGTGAATTTGAAGATGAAGTCGGGCGGCTATATGTAAGATGTAATGCTGATCCGAGTAGTCCATTTTTCATTGATGTGACGACAGATTATGTTGAAGCGGTGTGGAGAAGGGCTAGATATTCTATTGATCTAAGCAGATACCAGCTCCCAGTAGTAATTATTGAGGTGGTCAAAAAGTACCTAGTGCACAAGCTTGAGTCGGTTTGCCCTAGAATCCTGAGCTCAGTGCACGCGGGGATCTCTTGCTTGGAAAGGCACTGGCAACCTTCATGGAAGGACTTTTCAGATATGTCTCTCGGGAAATTGTTGAGCGTTATGACATCATCCCATGCGGAGGCGACCGAGTTTCGAAGGTTCTACATTTACGCTGCTTTTCAGGGGTTGGCAGGTGCGGACGAGATTCATGCATTGGAGTTAGAGGCTATAAGGCTTAAAAAGCCTCACCCAACTTTAAGGATACTGGAATGGCACGAGACGCGCGGGGCGCTAACAAGCTCCGAAATTGAAGTGGTTCGAAAAGCAATGATCATTTCTGCAGAGGGGGAATCCACGGCGGATTTCACCTCAAGGCTGTTTACTTGGATCTCGTTCGAAACATTAAAGAGACCTATCCAGTTGCATGAAATGTTCCGTGATGCATTGTGGGTACCCGATTCGATGGCAGAAGGGGGCCAATATTTCCTTAGAATGCCTAAGGCAAAATATCAAACAGGACAGGCGTCAGAGCTTTGGCCCATAACTACTCAACTTGCTAATGCCATTCTCGAGTACTCCTCATCTCCTAAGGTTAAGGCGTTACAGGAAAGGACTGGGAGGTTGTTAGTGAGTTCAAGGGAGGGAGAATCATCAAATTTTGGACGGGCGATAACTGGCTGGTGTAGCAGATTAAAGCTGATCAGTCCGCGTACGAATAGGCCTCTAATCTTGACACCCTATAGAATCCGACATAGCGGAGCTACACAGATGGCCGCCCAAGGCGCGTCTAGGGACGAGATACAATATGTACTTGAGCATGACTCCGTGCATGCAGCTGATGCTTACATTGACTGTTTGGCTTCTGAGTTTTGCCCGTTGTTGGAGCGAGCAAACAGAAAATTAGGTGGGATATTCTCAGAGTTAAATGGTTTATTTTTCGCCGGTCAGCTTGGGCATAAGAGTTCGGGGATGCCTATATTGATACCGGTCGTAAATCAGCCAGCTATAGTAGGGGAATGTGGCAAGTCCGGATCTTGTGGGCATCATCCATTTTTTAATTGTTACAATGGTTGTAGGTATTTCATTGCCTGGCGCAACGCAGACCATAAAAAATCTTTAGATTACCTAGAGTCTGAATTAGAAAGATGGGGTAGAGCTGAGGGTGGAAAGGAAAGGAGTAAGATACTGAAAGAGCTGGAGCGCGTATACCAAGCGGTTAACGATGTTATGGCTAGGATCAATAGTGGGGAATGACGAAGATGGATATTCACTCAAAGTTGCGTGGTCATGGCCTCCCAGAGCCTTTGATAAATTTGGCAGCATCACTTGTTGAGGGGTTAAAGCCTTCAGTCGATTTTTTTTGTGATGAATGGAATATTCTCGACTGGGTTGAACGCCCTGGAAATCTGTCGCAATACAATTTGAGATTTTGCCGTATTAGAAATGACGAGCTTAGATTAGTTGCTAAAGTGTATATAGCAGCAAAGCGAGTCCAAGCGGGTGTAACCGCTGATGGTGCATTCGCCTCCATCGAGGCATTAGTTAGGCTTGATTTGGAAATGGGTAGTAAAGAAATCTCACGATTGAATCTATTGGATTTTAAAGCGGTTGAAAGGACCTACGCAGAGCGCGGGGTGACCGGGAAGATTTCAACTTTAACAACACTTCAGGGCTTTGCTAAATGGATGCAGAAGCGAATTGGTTTAAGGGTAATCTATGATGCTCCAAAAGGCAGATGTAAGTATGGCCGGCATGGAAGTGAAGAGGGAAGAGAGCGAAAGTTCCTACCTACAGAGGTGATTAGAGATTTATTCGGATTGGCCACTCATCCAGAACTTTCTTTTCGGGATAGATTTTATATTAGTGCGCTAGTGATTAACGCAGCTGTGGGCGGTAGAATCAATGAGCTGGCATGTCTTCCTGTAGATTGCTTGATACAGCAAGAGGGGAAATGGGTTATAAAAATATTTCCCGAAAAGGGAGGGCGATTGTACTTCCGACCATTTCCGCAAGATTTATACCCAGCAGTACGCGCAGCGGTAGAATTTATCACTGAACATACTGCGGAAGGGCGTCGTATTGTTAAGAAAATGAGATTGAATCCAGGGGTGAATTGGAAGGAAGTAAAAAAAACGCCTATTAGTTTGAAATATTATGCGCGTAAGTTTGTCGCGAAATGGGTGAGCGAATTCGATTTGTATACGCCGCGAGGGGTTTATTATCAATCTACAGGGCAATTTGTAGATGTAATTCAGTTGGTTGGACGCCTCGGGCGTGTGTCTGAGGTCGCGGCATTTCTGGGTGCCTCTACACGAACAGTTGTCAAGTTGCTTCAATGTCAGAAAGCTATGAATTCTAAGATATTTATGTATGAGAAAGCTTGGAATGAATATTTGCCTTTGACTTCAAATGTATATAAGTGGCGAAGCAGGTTGAGGCGCCACCCTCATGCTATATCGTTGCAGCGTCTTGAGGCATTTTGTGAAGTTACCTTCAATCCATCATGGATGCGTGAGATTGTTGACGATATCCTTGATGAGGCTTTGTTGTGTCAGCTTGAGAATAAAACTTTTCCATTTCAGCCTGATTTTGAGTTCGAATTAAACTTTGCTCGAAAAATTCTGCCTACGATCCAAAAGAATGGTGTGGCAATTCTAGAGCCGGAAAATTCATTATTCATTATCCCGCGGAATTTGTTGACATTTTCTAATGCTAAGAGTGATAGGGAATTTAGGAAGGTTTCGGTTGGTATGTTTCAAGGGTGGCTTGATGGTACATCAAGAACTGAAGAGTCATTATTTAAGAAATTTAATGTCCTCGATCCTCGTACCGGTGAAGTGGCTGAGTTTTACTGGCATGATATTAGGCATTGGCTCAATACTGTCTATAAGCAGGGAGGTTTATCTGATGTTCAGGTGAACCTGATCCTAGGACGTTCAGACCTCACGCAGGCTCAGGTTTATGATCATACACCAGCTTTAAGCAGATCATTGATTCTGCAGGATATGATTGAAAGTGTTAGGCAAGATAGAGCTGTGGGGGTTATTCAAACAACTTTCAATAAACTTAGAATTGAAAATCGTCAAGCCGCAGAGGAATATCTTTCAGCAGCCATTCGTGTGGTTAATCCAATGCCACATGGAGCGTGCGCTCACAACCTTGCGTTGAAACCATGCCAGCACAGTCTGTCATGTTTGGCGAAGGGGACAAATGGCAAGCCTTGCGAGGATTTAATAGTGAACGTTCAAGATGATGCGCAGCGTCTGGAAATTGAAAGATTGAGCCGAGACGCTAACTTAATAAAGAATCATATCTTAACTGCTGGAGGGGAGTTGAGTCCGCAATACCAACATTTCAAAAATATTGAACTGTCGGCTGATTTTCTGTTGAATGAGATTTTTAAAAAGAATTAATATATCGGGGGGCTTATGCAGCTCAGAGGTGAGCGTCTAAAGGGGTATCTCAATTCTAAGATTTTGGAATTGATAAGTGTTCGCCAAAAAGAAATTGGAGGATATGTTTATAGCCAAAAAGAATTTTCTAAATACGCAGGAGTTTCTAGAGAGACAATCAGGAAATATCAATCTGAAATTGACGCTTGCTTGCGGTCTTGTCTAGTTTCAAAGATTAATCATGATGGCGATGCTAAATACAGGAATCTTCAAGAAAAGAATCATAAGCTTCAGCGTGAAGTTGTTATGGTGCGGACTATGTATGAAGCGATTCGAGTTCAATACATTGACCTTATCGAGGCAATGCTAAGTCACTCGATTGATATTAGTATCTTGATGGTAAAACCTGTTGGCCCCGGAGAGCTAGATCGTACTGGTGGGAATTGCGTTTTATGTGGTGGATCTCTAGATTCCACTGTCTGATTGGTAGTTTTCCAATCGGCAACCCAGAGCGATTTTTGCGATTAATGGCTGGATTGTTGGCTTTCGTTGCCCCGTTCCGCCACGACCGTCCTATCAGTACTCTGAGTGGATTGCGTATCACTAAATTTCTCGTGGTCTGGTCTCCTTGACTCCGGGTCAATGGGTGGTGCTTGTTGGTTTGACATGCTTATTGCGAAGATAAGTGCTGTTGGAATTAAAATTTAACTGTCAATGTAGTAGGCGCTGGATAATCAGTCGAGCTGTTTCCAAGGCTAGGCGGTTGGTCGCTTACCGCTTCTCAAGAACATAGCCCACGCCTCGGAGCGTGTGGATAAGCTTCGTCTCGAAAGGATCATCGATCTTGGCTCTGAGCCTTCGAATCGACACCTCTACAACGTTTGTATCGCAGTCAAAGTTCATGTCCCAAACCTGTGAGATGATCTGCGTACGGCTCAGTACCACCCCCGTGTTGCGCATCAGGTAGTGCAACAGTGCAAACTCTTTTGTAGTCAAATCGATGCGCTGGCCATCCCTGAAGGCTCTGTGACGGCTCTGGTCGAGTTCGAGGTCAGCTACACGAATTATCTCGACGGATGCAGGGTGGTCAGACCTGCGCATCAAGGCGCGGACCCGGGCCAGCAGTTCTGGGAACTCAAATGGCTTGATTAGGTAGTCATCTGCACCGTTCTCCAGGCCCCGAACCTTATCTGCTAGGCGACTTCTAGCCGTCAGCATCATGATACGAGAAGGGCAGTTTTTACGTCGCAACAGTTCAAGCACCTGCCACCCATCCATCTCCGGCAGATTGATATCAAGGATGATCAACTCATATTCGTGCTGCTTGGCCAGGAATAATCCATCTGAACCGGTATGGACGCAATCTACAACATAACCGCATTCAGTAAGGCCTTGACGCACATACTCCGCAGTTTTTACTTCATCCTCAATTACCAGAATTCGCATGGGATTTTGTCTCGACATCACTGAGCAATTAACCGCGCACGCGCGCCGGCGTTATTGAAATGAATGGTAAATCAAAAAGAGTTGTCTGGGGGCTAAATTACGGATTTGTAATTTCTAGGTAATATATTTGATAGTCTGGCGTTATATCTTGTCGCGGTTTGGGTTTGACAGATGCGAGCCCTCTCTCCAATAGGTGATTTGACCTTATGAAGTACTGGGTTATTCTATTCTTTGTTCTGGTTTCATTCCGTTCAGATGACGGCGAAGTTCCCCTCATTGAGGAGGCTGGACATTGGTGTAGCCATGAGCTGCATCGACATGCGATGCATGAACTCGAACAACTGCTCGAATTTTAGATAAAAAAAGGCGCCCAAAGGGCGCCAAATATTCACCTTTTACCAAAGGAGCACTTAAGCCACTCAAGGTGAATGCGTAATGCACGTTTTTCTGAGGGGCCAGTTCATGGAAAACTGATCCGATCAGAGAATTACAGAATAGAAAGCGGGTATTCAATGATCACGCGAGTTTCATCAAGGTCCGATTCGAAAGCAGTGGCACGCGTGGTAGCTTGGCGCAACCGGAAGGACAAGTCTTTAGCCGGGCCGGTTTGAACGACATATTTCACCTCGACGTCACGCTCCCAACGTTTTTGATCGGTGAGCGGATTGCCGTTGTCGTCGGTACGCATGTAGAACTGGTTGGCGTTCGAGTAGTCTGCGCCCGAACCCCTTGCGTAGCGGGTCATGAACGTCAGACCAGGAATACCGTAGCTGGTGAAGTTAAGGTCATAACGCATCATCCAGGAGCGTTCTTTCGGCGAGTTGAAGTCGCTGTACTGGATCGAGTTGTCTACGAAGATTGAGTCCGACTGACGCAGGTAATCAAAATCGTCATCGCCATTGTTGCGCTGGTGTGACAGGGCCAAGGTGTGGGCGCCGTAGCGAACACCGACCTTGGCACTCCAGATATTGTTGTCGAACTCGCCCAGTCGGCGTTTACCTTCATCCACGGCTTTGTAGTAGTTGAACCCACCAATCAGCGCGAGGTCATCGCTCAGTGGGTAGGCGAAGCTGGTACCGGCGTAGTACTGGTTCCAGACATCTTTCAACTGGCTGCCGTAGACACTCACGGTCCAATTGTCGTTGATCGAGTAGTCACCGCCGCCGTAGCCGATCCAAGGCGAGTTGACCGGGCCGCCATAGAAGGTAACGAAATTGTCGTTCAGGTTACTGGAAACCGGTTGGCTCATTGCATGCAGTCGACCACCTTGCAGGGTGAGGCCCTGGATGCTGCTGTTCTCAACGGTCACGCCGCGGAAGCTTTCTGGCAGGAGGCGCGAGTCGCCCGCTGCGACGACCGGCGTCGATGGGAATACATCACCCACTTTCACCACGGTATCGAACAAGCGGATTTTGGCCGCTCCGCCAACCTTGGTGTATTCATCACGCGCCTCACCCTTGTTATCAACGGGCAGCACGTCGAAGGAGCTACGGCCGCCGTTGCGACCGTCGCCGGTATCAAGCTTGAGGCCGATCATTGCAAAGGCATCAACACCAAAACCGACGGTACCCTGGGTAAAACCAGAGTTGAATTTGGAAATGAGCGCGTGCGCCCAGGCTTCGGAGTAGCCGTTGGTGTTGCCCTTACCACTGTTGTAAGTGGGAGCCGAACTGTCGCGATTATCACGATTGAAGTAGAAGTTGCGGTTGAGCACTGTAAGGCTGCTGCCCTCAATGAAACCTTCTGGTTTGTCTTCAGCTTGAGCAGAAATTGCATAGCTTCCAGACAGCGCAGAAACTGCCGCCAAATACAGTGGTACTTTGATTTTCATCTGATGCTCCTTTGATTTACGGCAGTTTTTATTATGTGTACCGACGCGGGTGTCTTTATATGTTCTGACCCGGCGGCGCGCCTATGAAGAGCGCCGAGCTCATATTTGCAGGCCGAAGATAACGGGAGGGTGATAGGATAATTACAATTTCGTCATCTACAGGTTATCCGGGTGCCTAGCACCGTGTGTTAGCCATCTCTCTCGGTTGTAATCAAATCCTGGGTTCGACTGAATTTCTCAGTGTTTACGGGCATTACCCACTTTTCTTACGAAATTGTAATTTTCTAGCCACCCCTCTGATAGCTACCGCTCTTTAGAGTGCCATCACCTAATCCAGTGGGGCTTGGCAGCTGTTTCGGCGTTCTCGCCAAGCTTTATCGAAGTTTGTGCACGAGGACCATTAAAGTGCCCCGGTATATCCGCAATGTCTTTCCTAAGACCTCAATCTCACCCTGGAAGATAGCCGCACTCTGTGCGGTCATCTCCGGGCTGATGGCACCTGCTGCATTTGCCCAAAGCATCAGCTTGCCTCAAGCGCTTTCGACGGCGATGGATGCCAACCCTGACATGGCCGCCGCCCGTCAGGAGATTGGGATCGCAGATGGGGCACGCAAGCAGGCAGGGCTTATCCCCAACCCAACAATCTCGTACGACGTAGAAGACACCCGTCGCAGCACTAGCCAGACAACTGTGACGCTCAGCCAGACCCTGGAGCTGGGCGGAAAGCGGGGCGCACGTGTTGACGTCGCCACCTATGGCCAGACTGCTGCACAGCTGGAGTTGGACCGTCGAGTGAACGCTCTGCGCGCCGAGGTCGTTCAAGCCTTCTACGCAGCATTGCGAGCGCAGACTGGCCTAGATCTAGCCAAGCAATCTCTGGAGCTGACTGAGCGTGGTCTGCGCATTGTCGACGGCCGCGTTCGCGCAGGTAAATCCTCCCCAGTAGAGGCTACTCGTGCTCAAGTACAGTTGGCCGAAGCCAAGCTGCAGGTCAGACGCGCCGAAACGGAGAAAGCGACCGCTTACCAGCAGCTAGCTCAAATTACGGGGAGCTCGGTCACAGTATTCGATCGCCTGGATTCGCCGACCCTCTCCCCAGGTTTGCCTCCGGACGCTGAAGAGCTGTTGTCGAGGCTCGATCAAACTGCGGAAATGCGTCAGGCCGTGGTGCAGATCGACAAAAGCGATGCGTCCCTCGGCTCAGAGAAAGCTCAGCGAATCCCAGACCTCACTGTAAGCGTGGGTAGCCAGTACGACCGCTCCGTACGTGAACGGGTCAACACTGTAGGACTGTCCATGCCATTGCCGCTGTTTGATCGTAATCAGGGCAACATTCTTTCCGCTTCTCGACGCGCAGATCAAGCCCGAGACCAGCGCAACGCAGTTGAGCTGAGGCTGCGTAGCGAAACCCAAACCGCAGTAAACCAGTGGGCGACCGCCATGCAGGAGGTCGAGTCCTACGACAAGACCATTCTGCCGTCCGCACAGCAGGCTGTGGAGACCGCAACTCGCGGTTTCGAGATGGGCAAATTCGGCTTCATCGAAGTGCTGGATGCCCAGCGCACCTTGATCGTCGCTCGTGGCCAATACCTCGATTCGTTGGCAACAGCGACCAATGCGCGTGCGCAGGTGGAAAGGGTTTATGGCGATGTCGGTTCGACTGCCGGCGTTCGTTGAACGGGCCAGAAATTTTCTTCGGCGCTCGGCATAACACGTCGGTGCCTATGATCAGCAGGAGTAGCAATGGATAACAAACGCAAGATCGCCCTCGCGGTCGCCGCTGTGGCAGCCCTTGGATTTGGCAGCCTTGCCTGGAACAACAGTTCCGGAGAGCAGGCCGCCAGTACCGTCGAGCACGGCGCTAACGATGGCCATGGCGATGAGAAGACGACCGCATCAGCCGCCAAAGAGGAGGGTGATGAGGGTCATGGTGCAGAAGGCCATAGCGAAGAGGGTGGTGAGGAAGAGGGCAAGCTGACCCTGAGCGCTGAACAGATCAAGGCAGCTGGGGTAGTCCTGGAGTCTGCGGCCCCCCGTGACCTCGGCACCGTTGTGACTTTCCCGGGGGAGATTCGTTTCGACGAAGACCGGACTGCACATGTTGTCCCTCGGGTCCCTGGCGTTGTTGAAAGTGTCCAGGCCGACTTGGGCGAAGCCGTTAAGAAAGGCCAAGTCCTCGCAGTGATTGCCAGCCAACAGATTTCTGACCTGCGCAGCGAACAACAAGCCGCACAGCGACGCGTAGAGCTGGCCCGCGTTACCTTCGACCGTGAGAAGCAACTGTGGCAGGACAAGATCTCCGCCGAGCAGGATTACCTGCAGGCACGCCAAGCGCTGCAAGAAGCAGAGATATCTCTGGCCAATGCCAAGCAGAAGGTCGGTGCCATCGGCGCTTCGGTCAATTCCGTAGGCGGCAATCGTTACGAGCTTCGGGCACCCTTTGACGCCGTGGTGGTAGAGAAGCACCTGACCATGGGTGAAGTCGTCAGCGAGGCGACTAACGCTTTCATCTTGTCCGACCTGAATCAGGTGTGGGCCACCTTCGCTGTCCCTCCCACTGAACTGGGCAAGGTGGTGACGGGCCGTGCGGTAAAAGTTTCATCGCCCGACATGAACGTCGAGGTCGACGGCAAGGTGGGTTATGTAGGCAGCCTGCTGGGTGAGCAAAACCGTGCAGCGACCGTTCGCGTTACCTTGACCAACCCTGACGGCGCCTGGCGTCCAGGTCTGTTCGTGAACATCGCCGTCACTTCTCAGACCGATCGAGTGGCTGTGGCCGTTCCTGAAGGCGCCGTGCAGACCGTTGAAGACAAACCCTCGGTATTTGTGCGCACCAGGGAAGGCTTTGACACTCGGCCGGTAAAAACGGGCCGCCGTGACAATGGATACGTGGAAATCATCGACGGCATCCAAGCCGGCGCCCAAGTAGCAGCCAGTGGCAGCTTTACACTCAAGTCTGAGCTCGGCAAAGCGTCTGCCGAACACGGTCACTGATGCGAACTGACAGGATGATTTCTCATGTTTGAACGTATCATCAGATTCGCCATTGAGCAGCGCATCGTTGTAATGATCGCTGTTCTGATCATGGCCGGCATCGGTATCTACAGCTATCAGAAGCTGCCCATCGATGCGGTACCCGACATCACTAACGTCCAGGTGCAGATCAACGCTGCTGCGCCTGGCTATTCGCCATTGGAAACTGAACAGCGGATCACGTTTCCAGTTGAAACGGCCATGGCCGGTCTCCCGGGCCTTCAACAGACCCGTTCCTTGTCTCGCTCTGGCCTGTCTCAGGTCACCGTGATCTTCAAGGATGGCACTGACATCTTCTTTGCCCGCCAGTTGATCAACGAGCGGCTGCAAGTTGCGAAGGAGCAGTTGCCAGAGGGCGTTGAGGCTGTCATGGGTCCGGTATCCACTGGGCTTGGTGAAATTTTCTTGTGGACCGTTGAAGCTGAGGATGGTGCGGTCAAGGAAGACGGTACACCGTACACCCCAACCGACCTGCGTGTGATCCAGGACTGGATCATCAAGCCGCAGCTGCGGAACGTCCCAGGTGTGGCCGAGATCAACACCATCGGTGGTTACGCCAAGCAGTTCCTGGTCGCGCCGGATCCGAAGCGCCTAGCTACATACAAACTGACCCTCAATGATCTGGTCGCAGCGTTGGAAAGCAACAACGCCAACGTCGGCGCCGGTTACATCGAGCGTAATGGTGAGCAGCTCCTCATCCGTGCGCCAGGGCAGGTCGGTAACATCGAAGACATCGCCAACATTGTGATCACCAGTGTCGATGGCGCACTGATTCGAATCAGCAACGTCGCTGACGTTAGCATTGGCAAAGAGCTCCGGACGGGGGCTGCCACCGAGAACGGTCGCGAAGTCGTACTCGGCACCGTGTTCATGCTGATCGGTGAAAATAGCCGTACCGTGTCTCAGGCTGTTGCCGCCAAACTGGCTGACATCAACCGTACCCTTCCAGAAGGTGTGGTTGCCGTGACGGTCTACGACCGCACCAACCTGGTTGAAAAAGCTATTGCAACTGTGAAGAAGAACTTGGTGGAAGGCGCGATTCTAGTAATCGCCATTTTGTTCCTGTTCCTCGGTAACATCCGTGCTGCACTCATCACCGCGATGGTGATCCCGTTGTCCATGCTGTTCACCTTCACCGGTATGTTCAACAACAAGGTCAGCGCCAACCTAATGAGCTTAGGCGCACTCGACTTCGGAATCATCGTCGACGGTGCCGTGGTAATTGTAGAAAACGCGATCCGTCGACTGGCTCATGCGCAACACAAGCATGGCCGTATGCTCACCAAAGCTGAGCGCTTCCATGAGGTCTTCGCTGCTGCGGGTGAAGCTCGCCGGCCACTGATCTTCGGTCAGTTGATCATCATGGTGGTGTACCTGCCGATCTTCGCCCTGACCGGCGTCGAGGGCAAAATGTTCCACCCCATGGCCTTCACCGTTGTGATGGCGCTGCTGGGTGCAATGATCCTCTCCGTCACCTTCGTTCCGGCAGCCATCGCCATGTTCGTCACTGGCAAGGTCAAGGAAGAGGAAGGCGTGGTGATGCGCACTGCGCGGCTGCGTTATGAGCCGATTTTGAAGTGGGTCCTTGGGCATCGGAACATCGCGTTCTCGGCCGCTGTAGTCCTGGTCGTGCTCAGTGGTGTGCTTGCAAGTCGTATGGGTAGCGAGTTCATTCCAAGCCTCAGTGAAGGTGACTTTGCGATGCAGGCCATGCGCGTGCCAGGTACGAGCCTGACCCAATCCGTAGAAATGCAGCAACGCCTTGAAAAGGCTGTGATTGAGCAGGTCCCGGAAGTAGAGCGGATGTTTGCGCGCTCGGGTACAGCCGAAATCGCATCCGACCCGATGCCGCCTAACGCCTCCGACGCCTACATCATGCTCAAGCCTCAGGATCAGTGGCCCGACCCTAAGAAGCCTCGCGATGAGCTGATTGCTGAAGTGCAGAAAGCCGCAGCCGGTGTCCCAGGCAGCAACTATGAGCTGTCCCAGCCCATCCAGTTGCGTTTCAACGAGCTGATCTCGGGCGTACGGAGTGACGTCGCAGTGAAGGTGTTCGGCGATGACATGGACGTGCTCAACAACACGGCCAACAAGATCGCTGCAGCGCTCAAAGCGGTACCGGGCTCTTCGGAGGTCAAGGTTGAACAGACCACCGGCCTGCCGGTGCTGACCATCAACATCGACCGCGAGAAAGCCGCACGCTACGGCCTGAACATCGCGGATGTACAGAACTCGATCGCCATCGCTGTCGGCGGTCGTACGGCCGGCACGTTGTATGAAGGCGACCGTCGCTTCGACATGGTGGTGCGCCTGCCTGAGACCGTACGTACCGACGTAGCAGGTATGTCCAGCCTTCTGATCCCTGTACCGGCCAATGCATCTCAAGGTGCCAATCAGATCGGCTTCATCCCGCTGTCGCAGGTCGCTAACCTGGACCTGCAGCTGGGTCCGAACCAGATCAGCCGCGAGAACGGCAAGCGTCTGGTGATCGTCAGCGCCAACGTCCGGGGCCGCGACCTGGGGTCGTTCGTTCAAGAGGCAACCGCTTCGCTGGATGCCAAGGTGCAGATTCCTGCTGGTTACTGGACCACCTGGGGTGGCCAGTTCGAGCAGCTCCAATCGGCGGCCAAGCGTCTGCAGATCGTGGTTCCGGTGGCCTTGCTGCTGGTCATGACCCTGCTGTTCCTGATGTTCAACAACCTGAAAGACGGCATGCTGGTGTTCACCGGTATTCCATTCGCACTCACCGGTGGCGTCGTGGCGCTGTGGCTGCGGGACATCCCGCTGTCGATCTCGGCTGGGGTTGGCTTCATTGCACTGTCCGGCGTCGCGGTACTGAACGGCCTGGTGATGATTGCCTTCATCCGCGGATTGCGAGAGGAGGGACGAACGCTTAGGCAGGCCGTCGACGAAGGCGCGTTGACCCGACTGCGACCTGTGCTGATGACAGCCCTGGTGGCGTCCCTGGGCTTCATCCCGATGGCCTTGGCAACCGGTACCGGTGCAGAGGTTCAGCGGCCACTGGCGACAGTGGTGATTGGCGGGATCCTGTCCTCCACCGCGCTGACTTTGTTGGTGCTCCCTGCCCTGTATCAATGGGCACACCGCAAGGATGAAGACGGTGATGAGGCCGAAGTGGTTAGCTGATAGCCACTAAAGAGAAGCCCACAACACACGTTGTGGGCTTTTTTGTTTTATATGAGCCAGATGCACTTACCTTTCAAAATTGTAAGTTTCTCGTCATGCCAGTGATGCCTATGCGTTGCTAAAGTTACGCCCGAGAAGATTTGAATTTGAGAGGTTATTATGAAAAAGCTAATTATTGCTGCTGCACTTGTTGTTTTCTCGATGGCTTCGCAGGCCAACACTTTCTCAGAAAGCAAGCAGCTGCAATATATCAACGACCACCAGACCGCTGTGGCGAAGTATGCCGAGAAAAATGGCAAGCCGATGCCGGAAATTCAAGATTACAAATACGGCATGAAAATCGATGTGGCGAAATTCGTGCGCCAATCTCAAGACCCCCGCACCTGCCAGGTCTACCCACGGTTGATGAGCTTCGAGGACTCCCAGGGTACGCTCAAAACGGTTCGCTACTCCATGTACTCGCAATGCATCAACAATAAGTAGTGAGCGCTTTGAATAGAATAATTAATGAATTCATAGATGCGGGGAATTTATCTCAACGCCGCCCGGCATTCCTTATATTGTCAACATTGTAATGTGTAGGTCATGCGTGCGTTATTGGAGGCCCTTCATTGCCAAAGCGTAATTTTCAAGCAATCCTGCTGATATTATAGCCTGCTAGCCTAGCATCCCGTTTTTTTGTTCCTCGAAACATGTGTGTTTAGGTAGCGGTGCTTTTACATTTGATTCACCATTTTTTCACCTTTGCCTCCATAGGCTTCGGACATGGAAAATAAAAGCCCACCTCTTTATAGGTTACTGATTCGTTATCTAGGGATCGGATTCATAGCCACTGCAATCCATTATTTTGTGTTCCTGTTGCTGGTAGCTACAGAGATGTCTACGCCATTTCTAGCCAGTATTTTCGGCGGCCTGGTAGGCGCTATTGCAAGCTTCATAGGTAATAGGGCGTACTGTTTTAAGGCGGATGGCTTTCGGAAATTTCAGCCTCTTCGGTTTGCACTGGTCGCGCTAGCAACAAACATCGGCAACGGCGTGGGTATGTGGTTGCTCATCAAGTCGAATCTGTCACCGCTCATCTCCCAGGTCCTAGTGACTGTGACGCTCACTGCACTTGGATTCATTGCACACCGTTTCTGGACATTCAATCATGCAGACATTACATCGCTTTCCCGAGCGCCCTGATCCCTTATTAACCATAGTCGTTCCATGCTTTCAGGAAGAGGAGAGCATTCCAGAGTTCCATCAGCGCATCACCCGCGTCGTAAAGCGCCTACCTGTCTCTTGTGAGATTCTCTACATTGATGATGGAAGCAACGATCGAACTGCAAATTTGCTACGCGATTATCAGGATGGATCGGCTGTTCGTAGTCTGTTCCTCAGCCGCAACTTCGGCAAAGAGGCAGCACTGAGCGCCGGGATAGATCATGCCCGTGGCAGCGCATTAATCTTCATTGACGTCGACCTGCAGGACCCACCTGAGCTCATCCCGGCCATGGTGGATTTCTGGCAGCGTGGCTACGATGTAGTAAACATGCAGCGCAACCTTAGAACCGGTGATTCATGGTTCAAGCGTGTGAGTGCCCGGGCTTACTACTGGGTCATGCAGCGCCTGGTTGAAAAGGTTGATCTGCCCGCCGATGTCAGCGATTTCCGCCTGATCGGACCTGCTCCACTGGCGGCACTTCGAGCGCTGGATGAGCGTTCCAGAATACTCAAGGGGATGATCGGCTGGGTAGGTTTTCGCACCGTCGAGCTGCCTTACGATCGTACTGTGCGCCATGCCGGTAGCACCAAGTGGAACGCCGCTGGCCTCTTCAATTTGGCCATTGAGAGCATCGTCAGTTTCTCTCGCAAACCGCTACGCATATTCAGTCTAATCAGCTTCGGTCTATTCGTCTCCAGCATCTGCTACATGCTTGCATCGCTCGTAGCAGGCAGCTTCGACGTCCATCACCTGCTCGTCGGAATGGCTTCATTTCTGTGCATCGGAGTTGCCATGGTGGGGGAGTACCTAGGCGTGGCACTCGCAGAAGTCAAACGCCGGCCTCGCTATTTCCTGAAGAGCAACAGCAAGGCAGATCCCGTGTCGCTCCATGCTTCGGTGCCTTTGATCGAGGGTAAGAAATGCTGAATCTGAGAAAAGAGCGGCCCCTGTGGTGGATCCTGGGTTCAATTCTGGTATTGCGCTTGTTGGGTTTGGGCGTCTACCCACTGATGGACACATCGGAGGCACGCTATGCCGAAATGGCACGCAAGATGGTCGAGTTAAACGATTGGATCACGCCGATGTTCGACTACGGGGTACCGTTCTGGGGTAAGCCGCCGCTATCCTTCTGGACCCAGGCTGCGAGCATGACGGTTTTCGGGGTGAATGAGTTCGCTGCTCGATTCCCGGCCTGGCTGCTGCATCTGGGCAGCTGTTTCATCATCATCAAGCTCGGTACTCAGCAGATCTCGCGTAATGCTGGAATCTGGGCCGCCATCATCTTCTCTAGTACGACACTTGGCCTAGTCTCCAGCGGAGTCGTGCTGACTGACCCTGTTCTGTCGTTCTCGATTTTGCTCTCCAGCTATGGATTCTGGCGTTGGATGAAGTGCTCCAGCAACGCGGATGCCTACCTGATGTTCGCCGGGCTGGGCCTGGGCCTACTGGCTAAAGGTCCGCTCATTTTGGTGCTTATGGGCACGCCAGCATTCGTGTGGGTGGTTCTCTATAAAGAGTGGGGGCGAGTGCTGATACTTCCCTGGATCGGCGGCCTTGTCCTAATGCTCGGTATATCCTTGCCCTGGTATATCGCGGCCGAAATGAAAACGCCGGGGTTCATGCAATACTTTTTCGTTGGTGAACACTGGAGTCGTTACGTCGTCAGCAACTGGGCTGGAGACCTCTATGGCAGCGCTCATGCCAAGCCATACGGCACCATCTGGATTCAGCTCGGTTTGTCGCTATTGCCATGGGCTTTCTTTCTTCCTCTGCTGATTCGCAAGCGCGGATCAATGCAGCGATTCGAGGCCTACCTCTGGCTCTGGGCGCTGGCAACTCCCATATTCTTTACATTCGCCGGTAACATTCTGTGGACCTACCTGCTTCCATCTCTACCAGCCTGGGCCATGTTGTTGTCTGGACGGATCTGCGATGCAGGCCCGAAGACCACTTGGGCTGCCGCTACGAGCGCTGTAGTACTCCCAATCGTAGGTGCGGGGATCATCATTGCAGGGGTAATGGAGCAGCGACCTCAGAACCAGCGAGATGTGGTTGAAGCCTGGAGTGATTTGCAGTCAGCTCAGTCGGCTCCGCTGATCTACCCTGGCCGTCGCTCGTATTCGTCGGAGTTCTACAGCAGCGGGAAGTCAGAGAACATTCAGGATCCTGCTAAGTGGCCACGTGATAGCTCGTTCTACCTATCCAGGCGCCTGCGTGACAGCAACGCTGAACTGCCTGTCAACCTGAGCTGCGTCAAGATCACCGAAGTAAACGCCAGCCAGCTAATGCTGTGTCGTTGGAAGGACGCTCAGCAAAGTAACAACGGATTGGCTGGAGAAATTGATGCGGGAGCGTCTCGTACGGACGAAGGCTAAATTCCAGACACAAAAAAGCCAGGTTGTACCCTGGCTTTTTTGTAAATTGCTTTCGTCATTTAGAGTCCTGTTTAACCGCCGATTAATTATCGGCTTGTTCCTTACCATCCTTGCTTTCTTTCTTTTGCTCTTGAGCGACTTGCTGTTTGTTCTGATCCGAAGAGTCATCGCTCCATAGGCGAGCCTGTTCAGTTCGAAAGTTTTCATTGAACTGTTTCGCTCTCTCGTAGCCGCCTTCGGCATAAGCGACACCCGTGAGACCAAGCAGCAGGCTGCCAATAGCGATCGATTTGACAAATTTCATTGTGAGCCTCGGTTTTTACTAGGTCCGCCTGATTAGCGGCCTTTGTTGGTTTGTAGTTTAGGAACGCGAAGCTAACGACAAGGTGAGTCAATAATTACAATTCCGTAATTTTGGCGGCCGGGATGATGCGTTAAATCTGCAAATCTGGAAGGATCATGTCTATCTCGGCATTGCTGAGGGCGATGTTAAATTTTCCCTAAAATTACAATTTTGATATCTACTTAAATAATCAGTGCGGCTTTCGGCCGCTCTCGGAGATAGCCATGAATGACATAGAGCCCTGGGCGGTTGCGATCGGTGATTTTCGTCGAAGCACTGAAAAGCTCACTGTCCAAATTGATGAGCTGACCGCTCAGACACGTACCTGCAGCGCCGTGCTGGAGAAGTCGAACGACCTTGTGGAGCAGGTCGATACTGTCGGCCGGCAGATACAAGATGAGGTGCGGAAGGCCGAGAAAGCTTGGTCGAATGCCGAAGAGGTCGCTTTGCGAGCTGCGGCAGAGGCATATTCCGCCGCGTGTCGGGGAGTCGACACGGCCATTAAACCGCTAATCGCGGAGCTTTCTACAGCGACTAAGGCTGCCAATATCTCCATTCTGGAGCTCAAGCGTGCCCCGGTTTTGGCCAAACGTTATGTGATGGTCGTGGCAACAGCGTTCTTCATCCTGGGGTTGATCAGTGTCTACACGACGATGCGTTTTATAGACACTGCTGCCAGCGTAAGCGCTCAGGAAAGGGTGAACGCGCAGTATTTCACCCAACTGTGGAGGAATGCCAATCCAGAGGAGCAGAGGATCATAAAGTCGGTGATTTTGCGATCGCCCATGGAGCCTGTGGTCCTCAGGCACTGATGCTTGCACACAAAAAAGCCCGTCAATTCAGGCTGTGTGAAAACCTAGCAATTTGCCGCTCGGTTTAAGAAAATGCCCGTATCGCAAGATACGGGCATTTTTCTTATGCGCTATATCCAAGGTG